>JGI12269J14319_10006122_pt1 | contig 10506 bp, 4 predicted proteins | sample PeaSoiSIISIP2007_FD_14319 | JGI IMG/M metagenome (IMG submission 14319) | reverse complement strand
CCGCGTACCGGTACAGCTGGACGGTCTCGTTGAAGAGATTCTTGGCGTAGATCTCGAGGCTATAGGTCTTCTCCTGGATGCCGGTAGACAGATCGAACGTCGTGAAGCCCGGCTGCGAGCCGATCAGGCTGCGCTGCACCAGCCGCAGGTCAGGCCACACGGCGTCCTGATCCACCAGCGTTCCCTCCGCAAAGGCCTCGTAGCCGCCGAGCGGGAAGGTATACCGCGCTGTCATATTGCCCTTGAACGGTGGTGTTACCGGCAGCTGGGTGCCGCTCGGCGCCAGCGGCGACGCGCAGTTGGTAATCGGGTTGCCGCCTGCGTCCACCGTTCCACAGTAATTGGCCGTCAACCTCGCGTCGGTGTAGGCCGCATTCGCGGTCAGCGTCAGATTATGCGTGGCTGCCCATTGGAGCTCAGCTTCTGCACCTTTGCTGCGCGCCTGCGCCGCATTGGCGATGATGGTCACGCTGTTGGGCCCTAGAAAGTCATATTGGAAATTCTTCCAGTCGTCTACATACAGCGCGCCATTGAAGCGTAAAGTCCTGCCGAACCACGCGGTTTTCCAGCCGATTTCGTAATTGGTCAGGAAGTCAGGCTTGTAGGGCGCGGAAACGCCGGCGTTCGCGATCCGGTTGACACCGCCGGGACGGAAGCCGCGGGAAAACGTCGCGTAGAGCAGGCGGTCGTCGTCGATGTGGTAGGTTAGATTGAACTTGGGTGTCGTGCCCTTGCCGCTGCTGGCCGGCTGCACGAGATCCTGACACGGAGCGCCATATAGCGGGGTCTGAACCGAGCAGCTCTGCTGGCCTGGTGTACCGAGGGGGTTGTTGAGGCCGAACCCGTAGAATCCGCCGAGCGTATTGTCGTAATCGAACCAGCGCAGACCCGCCGTGCCGGTGAGTTTCGGCAGAATATCGTAGCTCAACTCACCGAACACGGCCCAGTCGCGATTGACACGCAGCTGATCGGTCAGCCACCAGGTATTGGGCCATCCGGTGACCGATTCGGAGGGAACCGTGCCGTTGCCCGCGTCGAGGCCGTCGCCATTGGAGCCATTGACCTCGTAGCGCTGGAAGATGAAGTTCTGCTGGCGCTGCTGGTAGAGGCCACCGACAAAGCGCAGCGGATCCTTGGCAGGTGTCGAGAAGCGCAGCTCATTGCTGTAGGACTGGTAGTTGTAGCCACCGATGATGTACTGCGAGGGATTGATGGGTTTGCCCGAGGTGTCGTGCCAGATGACACCAGAGCCGTAAAGGGCGTCATAGGCGAGCGAGTAATCGGTATAGTCCGAAGCCGAGGTGTTGTGACGCTTCATGTACGAAGCCGCGTAGGTGACATCGATGTTGCTGATCCTGCCTTCGACGGTGAGTGCCGCATCGACGAAGTCATCCATCGATGGCTCGGGAAGAAAATGGCTGACCTGGTAGGGACCCACCGGCGCGCTCAGCGCCGTATCGGCCGACTCGACGAGTTCTTCGGCGAAAATGCCGTTTGACTCCGTGATCTGGCTTATGAGAACAGGCGTGATTGACCACTGATCATTCAGATCCACCTTCAATGCTGCCCGGCCGCCCCAGGTCTCGACATCGTTGTAGTGATTCTTGGCGAGGCCCGCGTTATTGATAGCGATGGCCGGGCTGCTCGACGTGGCCGGATAGGTCAGGGTGTTGGCCACATTATCGATGTACCCCGAGTCGCGCTCATACCAGCCGACCAGCCGCACGGCGGCGTTTGAGGACACAGGCACGTTGACATAGCCTTCGGCAATTCCACCGAAGGTGCCGTGGGCCACGTCATTGACCTCGACGTCATAGGCAGCACTGAAGTGGCTGGCGTCAGGTTTGTTGGTAATGATGCGGATCGTGCCTGCCTCGGAACTCGCACCGTAGAGCGTACCCTGCGGCCCGGCGAGGGCCTCGACGCGCTGGATGTCATACATGTGCAGATCGATCGCACCGAGAATCGTCGTGATGGGCTGTTCATCCAGATACGTACCGACGCTCGGCAGCGAGGCGGAATGGTTCGGATAGTCGCCGGTCGCGATGCCACGCATGAACACGCGGTCATTTCCAGGGCCCAGCACCTGCACCGAGGTGCTCGGCAGCAATTTCATATAGTCGTTGAAGCTCTCAACATGCTGCTGCTCGAGTTCTTCGGTTCCGAGCACGGTGATGCTGACCGGTACATTCTGCAGATCTTCGACATGCTTCTGGGCGGTTACGATGACCTCCTCCAGAGTGCCAGCCTCCGAAGTTTCCTGCGCGTACGCCGCTGGCATCGCAGTAAGAAGTGTCGCTGGCAAGGGCATGCTCGCCAGTATCGCGCCGGCACGCTTGAGCTTTCGCAGTTTGCTTCTGGTCATGAATTTCCCCTTCAGTCAAGACCTGAGACCAATAAATCCCCGTCGCGAGACAGATTCAGAACTTCGGCACCGTTGGATAGCTCGCCAGCACGGACCCGAGCGCGGCCTTGAGCGGCCCGAGCTGTGCATCGTAGTTACGCCAATGTTCGACGCCGTCGCGGAAAATGGGCTTGCGGACCTGCTCGGAGCTGGCGGTCCTGACCGCGCGCTCGTTTTCATAAAATCGCAGGCACTGCACCTCAAAGGGCAGGCCGCAGTAGCTGAGCAGTCGGCGCACTTCCGTTTCGGTGTTCTCGATCAACGTTTCGTAAATGACTCGATGTACGCGGCCCGGCAACACCGTATCGAAATGGGCCATGAGTTCGACATAGTCGCGATAGTATCGACCCAGTTCATCGAGCGTATAGGAGAAATTCTGACCGCGCGCAAAGTGCTGCTTGAACGCGGAAAAGCAACAGCCGAGCGGATGCCGGCGCGCATCGATGATCTTGGCATTGGGCAGCGCCAGCCGAATGAGTCCTATGTGCGCAAAATTGTTGGGCATCTTATCGATGAAAAACGGTGCTGCGCTTTTGCGGTGAATGCGCGTGCGTTCGAGGTACTGCTCACCCAGCTCGCGGCACTGCTCGGCGCTTAAGTCCACCAGCGCTTCCGGATAGGGGGCTGGGGCATCGCTGCGCACGCGTCCGGTAAGGCCGCGGGCGATCGCCACCATGTCGGGCAATTCCATCGTTCCTTCGACCGCCGAGTGGCTGGCCAGAATCTGCTCGAGCAGCGTCGATCCGCCGCGTGGCAGGCCGACGATGAAGATCGGATCGGGCGCCTGCGCTCCGAAACCCACGCGCTGCGAGAAGAAAGCGCCGTCCAGCAGCGCCTTGGAGCGGCGCACGAGATCGCTCAGCTCGTCGGCATCATAGGAGACCTGAGCGCGGCGCCGCCGATTGCCTTCCGCATAGTGTTCGAACGACGCGGCGTAATCGCCGGTATCCTCGAGCGCCTTGCCGAGCGCAAACTCGAAAAAGCACCGATCCTCGTCCGACAGGTCTGGGCGCGCGAGCTGCGTTCTGATGGCCTCAAGGTCGGCGGCCTCGAAGCGGAAAGTCTTAAGGTTCGCCAAACTCCAATAGGCCTCGCCCATCGCCGGGGCGAGTTCCAGTGTGCGGCGGTAGGCCGCCACGCACTCGGACTGCTTGCCGGCGGTCTTCAGGGCGTGCCCGTAACTGATCCAGACCTTGGGCTGATGCGGGTACTCGGCGAGCAGGCTCGCGTAGATGGCAATCGATTGCTCATATTCGCCGATCGTACCCAGCACCACGGCCTTGAGATTCCGATGACTCGGATTGCGCGGATCCTGCGCGAGCAGCACGTCGACCTCACGCAGCGCCGCGGCCGCCTTGGCCCCTCGATGCAGAATCAGTGCGTAATTTTGCCGGGCCGCCGTGAAGCCCGGTGCCAGCTCCAGCGCGCGCGCGAGCAGCACTTCGGCGTCCCGGTATCGGCCGAGGCGGGCGGCGACTTCTGCAAACATCCGGATCGCGGCCACGTCCGTCGGAAATTGCTTCAGGTGCTTGCGCAATAGCGCCTCTGCCACCGGAATACGGTTTTCACACAGCGCGGCGGCCGGCTGTAGCAGGCGTGGATCGTGCGTAGCCGCCTTGATCTGCCGCGCGTAGGCGGCATCCGCCCCGGCGACATCGCCAATGGCGGTTAGATGATCCGCGAGCGCGCGCCAGGCGTCGGTGAGATTGGGCGCCAGCGCCACCGCGCGCCGCAACGCCGCGAGCGCCGCATCGCCTTGGCCCGCCTGCGCCAGCGCGAGGCCAAGCTCGTACTGCGCGGCGCCCCATCGTGGTTGGTCACGGGAGAGCGCTGTGAGTGCCAGCACCGCTCCGGCGGCGTCATTGCACAAGCGGCGTGCTGCGCCCGCTACGAGCGTCGCCTGCGGATGGTTGGGGCTGACCTTGAGAATCTCTGCGGCTTGCTCCGCCGCGAGCGCTGGCTGGGATTCCAGGAGACGCAGCGCATGCTGAAGCGCCGTTTCCAATGAGCCCACCGGTTCCGTGTTGCTGGCCACCGAGATGTCCCGTCCGGTTGCAGGCATGCCGACCGACGCCAAGCTGCACGGTAATCAGCGCGCGCCGATGCCTATGCGGCGCGCCATACCTTCGTCGCAGCGCCCACCGCCCTCACCGCGCGATCTCGCCGCTATCCGCAGGCCCCTCGTTGTTGCTGTCGAGTATACGCCACGTTGGTGGCTCGCCAAATCGCGATGCAGGCAGCCGCGGAACGTAGGCCCGGTTGCGGGGCTCCGCAGACGGGATGGCGCCCCGGCGGCACAGCCCGCTCTTCTTTCGACCCGCTGATGGCATGAAATGTACACGGTGGTGCATCACCCGGGCGCGAATTGATCACGTAGCTGACCCCGAAGTGGGTCGGCGGACACGTCGGCACGTGCGGGATCCTCAACGGCTGCGTGAATCGGCTCGCGCTCATCCATGAAGCGGTGCACGCATGAGGAGCGGCCGCCCCGCCCCGTACACGAGGCGCTGATAGCCGAGCATTGACCGCCGATCAATAATATCGCGCCCTCTGAGGTTCTGAAACTCGGACATATGTGAGGCCTATGATGCGCCCGATTCCGCCTCTGGTTTTGTCCCTCGCCATCGCATTGTCGGTAGGTGCCGCCGAACCGAGCGCTCCATACCAAGTCCAGGCGCTGGATATCTATCGTCAGGTCATTGCCTTCAAGACGGAAGTCGGACTCCGTCAGGTACCGGTTATGGCGCGCTTTCTGGCTGATAAGTTCCGCGCCGCCGGATTTCCGGAAAAGGACATCCATGTGCTGCCGCTCGGGGAGACGGCCTCGCTGATCGTCCGCTACCGGGGCAACGGGACTGGCGGTAACCCAGTTCTCGCCCTTGCCCATATGGATGTGGTTACGGCCAAGCCCGAAGACTGGCAGCGCGATCCGTTTACGCTCACGGAGGAAGGTGGTTATTTCTTCGGCCGCGGTACCCTTGATGTCAAAGTCGGTGTCGTCTGCATTACCGACGCCTTCCTTCGCCTGAAGGCCGAGGGCTTCGTGCCCACCAGGGACCTGATCCTTGTCTTCAGCGGCGATGAGGAAACGACGCAGGACACCGCAATGGAAATCGCGCACAGGCATCGTGACCTTGTCGACGCCGATTACGCCCTGAACAGCGATGCCGGCGGCGGCACGCTCGATGAGGGCGATGGCCATGCCATTATCTATGCATTGCAGAACGCCGAGAAAACCTACGCCAGCTATGAACTGACGGCACATAACCCCGGCGGCCACAGTTCCTTGCCGCGCGCCGACAATGCGATCTATGAACTGGCCGATGCGCTGGAAAAACTGCGGAGCTTCCGGTTTCCGGTGATGTGGAATGATTCGACACGCGAGTTCTTCAAGATCATGGGTCCGCGCACACCCGGCGAGCTCGGCGCCGCCATGAGCCGCTTTGCCGTGAACCCGCAGGACCGTGCCGCCGCCGACACTCTAAATGCCAGCCCGAACTACGTGGGCGTCACGCGCACCACCTGTGTGCCGACGCTGCTTCGTGGCGGTCATGCCGACAACGCGCTGCCGCAGTCGGCCACCGTCACGGTGAATTGCCGCATCTTCCCGGGCATCAGCCCCGATAGGATTCAAGCCACGCTGCAGCGCGTTGTGGGACCAAAGGTCGAGATCAAGTTGCCAGTGCCGGTCATTTTCAGCCACGCATCCCCGCTCCGGCCCGATGTCCTAGCGGCAGTTACCAACACCGTCCACACTTTCTATCCGGGTATCCCTATCGTCCCGAAACAGGAGTCGGGTGCCAGTGATGGCGCGGTGTTCCGTTCGGTCGGCATTCCAACCTACGGGGTCAGCGAGGTCTTTACCAAGGACAGCGATGTCTTCGCGCACGGGCTGAACGAGCGTTTGCCGGTCAAGTCGTTTTACGACGGCCTGGAGTTCTGGTATGTACTACTAAAGGAGATTGCCTCACCGAAGCCGCTCGCGGGCTGATCAGCCCGCGCTCGGTCAGCTAGGCGAGGACATACTGTATGTCCTCGACCGCGGTCATGGGCTGCCTCACAGGCCGAATGGGTAGGTATCTGGAAGCCCCTCGAGCTCCGCGGTCTTCAGCGCGCTTACGGCTTCGGTTTCGTCGAACCAGATGTATTCGTCGAACTGATGTGGCAGATCTGCCTGAAAGTAGTGACTTTGGAGCTCGGTCTCCGGCCGGTAGATCACGCCGATGGCTCGCTCGAGCTGCGGCCGCGACAGACCCTCTGCGAGGTTTGGCGCGATTGGGCTCCGCAAGCGCAGCAGAAACCGCGCAATGCCGGCTTCGTGGCACAGCCGCTCATAACTGCCGCGCACGGCCGGACGAACTGCCTTGATTTCCATCGGCCCGTCCCACTGCGATGCCGCCGCGACCGTGCCGGCGTTCGTTCCGAAGCCGATCGAATAAGCCTCGCTGCCAAATTCCTCCCGGCAAAGCCGGCCGATGTTGTATTCCCCGCGTGAAGACATTTCTGTGGCCGCGGAGTCGCCGACGTGCGAATTGTGGGCCCAGATGATGGCCCGGCTCTTGGGCCCATGAAAGTCGAGCAGCGTCTTCAACGTTTCGAACATGTGGCTGTCTCGCAAATTCCAGGAGGCGCGAGACCCGTAGTACATGATCCGGTAATAACGCTCGGCATTTGCGACTAGACGGGCGTTTTGCACGGCATCCAAAAACCGCTCTCCGTCGTGTTCGGCATAGGCTCGTTGCTTCTGCATGAGTTCCGTGAGCATAGAGACGACCTCACGTTCACACGTCGGAAACTCACCAGTTAATGCTGCGTGGCCGTAAGTCGCGGGATCCGCCTCCCAAGGCGTCAAGCATCCATAGCGGTGGCGTGCAACTTGTGCGGTCCTCGGGTCGATGTCGTCCAGGTAGTTCAAGACCGAGCTGATCGAGTTGTAGAGGCTGTAGAGATCAAGACCGTGAAACGCTACCCTATTGTCAGGCTCGATCTTGGCGTTGTGCGCTCGCAGCCAATCGACGAAATTGCGCACGTCGCCGTTGCGCCACATCCATCTGGGAAAACGCGCGAATGCCGTCCACTCGGAAGGGGCGTATTCGGCATGCCGAACGTAATGGTCGATGCGCGCAGCATCTGGCCAGTCACCCTCGATAGCGACAAACGAGAATCCTTTGCGCTCGATGAGCTCGCGCGAAATTCGCGCGCGCATGCGGTAAAACTCCGAGGTGCCGTGGGATGCCTCGCCGAGCAGAACGATGCGCGCCGCGTCGAGGCGCTGCAGCAACGGATCGAGGTCGACGGAGTCGATCGCCTCGAACTTTTCACAGGAAGTCGCAATCAAATTCGACAAGGTCCCATCCGTGGTCTTGCGGGGGCGGGGATGCTTTCCTGCCTCGAAGCGATCCTCCTCAGGCATCCAGCCTTCCTCGCCCACCAATGGGACAAAGCGGACATCCGCAAGATCCTCCGTCTTGAATTGGTGTGCTGATACGCGTATGAGGCGTACCAGTTCCTGATCCCGCCGATCAATCCCCACAGGAATAACTAACCGGCCGCCGATTTTGAGTTGTGCCTTCAGGGATTCTGGTACCTCGCGGCCGCCGGCTGCGACCACGATCGCGTCGTACGGTGCGTGATCGGGCCAGCCGCGCGTTCCGTCCGCATGTAGCACGTGTATATTGCTATAACCAAGCTCGGTAAGCTTCGATGCAGACTTCTCGGCGAGCTGGCCGATCCGCTCGACCGTGTAAACGCTCCCGGCGATCTGCGCCAGAACGGCTGCGGCGTAACCCGAGCCCGTGCCAATCTCCAGTACCTTCTCACCGCCTTCGAGCGCTAGAGCCTCAATCATCATCGCGACGATGTATGGTTGAGAGATCGTCTGATCCTGCTCTATGGGCAGCGGTGAATCTTCATACGCGAATTCCCGGAGACTCTCAGGCAGGAACGCCTCGCGGGGTACTGCCCGCATGGCGTCCAGAACCAGCCGTGAACGCACGCCGCGGCCGGCTATCTGGCGATCAACCATAAGATCGCGAAGTCGCGCAAAATCGAAGCTGCTCATCTCCTGTGTCTCCATGTTGATTGCTCCGTCGGCATCAATGCGTCTGCTCTGGCGGAAGCTATCCTTGCTCTTTTCCGCCCCTGAGGGTATTCGGTTTTCCCGCAGTCTGGATTTCGCTTCGCGCGGGTCGAGCGCGAACGGTGCCTGCAGTCATTGTCGCGTCGGGCCGCGCGATGCTCCCGCTCGAGAGTCTAGCGATTCTCTGCCGGAGGGCAGCGTGCTCGCTGCGCCTGGTCCTCAACCGCTCGTGCCGCCCTCTGACCGCTGCCCTTATTCGCCTCTACGCAATGGGCTCGAGGCGATACTTCTGGAAATGTCGGCTCAAGATATACAAATAACAGAATCAGCGAGTTAGGCTAACAAGCATCTGGGGCGGCACGTGCAGCGTGGCGCGCCATGCATGAATTCGTGGTGGTGCCTAAAACGGCTAAGCTGCGAGGCTGCCGGACCGTCGCAGGTCCAGTGTTTAGGGGGAGGTCGATGCGACTGCAGTGGTTCGAGTCGACGATGGATGCAGCCAACAGGCTTTTGCACGTGTTCATGGCGCTGGCGCTGCTGATCGCCAGCGTTCTGCTCATCTGGCAGTTCGTCGCCGATGTGATTCAGACACTCCGGTCGGGGCAATTGGCGCAGGGTTTCCTGCAGGCGCTGGGCAACCTTTTCATCCTGTGGGTGCTGTCATCGCTCATCTCGGCCGAGGTGCGTTACATGCAAAGCGGGCGCTTTTCCGTGCTGGTGTTCATTGAGGCTGCACTCATCACGCTGTTGCGCCAGCTCATCATCATCCCCGTGGAAAACGCCGGTCATCTCGAATCCGCGGCGTGGACGTACGGGCTCATCACCGCCGCCGTCATTGCCGTGGGCTTGACGGATTACTTGGTGCGACGCACGTCGGCTTCCAGCCGCGACGATGCGTCACTGGACTAAGCGCCGCTGAGGTGGTGCCGGGATCAATCCGGCTGTAGCCTTCAGCGACAAGCCCGCCGTGCGCCCGATTTTTGGCGTACCTGCTCGCCATACTCAACCGGCAGAACGCCGCGGGCCACGGCGTTGATCAGAGCCTGATGGTCGGCTTCGGTCTGGTCAGCGTACGCGCGAGCGAAGCGGCACAGGGACTTGTCCAGCTGGTCCGATGCGCCGACATATCCGGCGATCATGGAGGCGCCGCTCGTGCGGGCATGGCCCTTGCCGAGCAGGCGGCCGACGATCCCGGCGTAATCGGCCAGTGCCGCCGCTTCGATCGCATCCAGCGGGATGGTGCCCTTCATGTTGCGGAACTGCCGCACGTAGTACTGCAGGCCGTCGACGGTGGCCCAGCCCAGCAGCGGATCGCTGACCGTCTGCAGGGCCTGCTGATACTCCACGACCCGCTGTCCTTGGTGGGCATGCCAGGCCGAGTCGCCGTGGACGAACCGGGCCAGCACTGATCGCCGAGCCTGTTTTAGCTGCAGGAATACCACATCGTCCGCGCTGCTGCCCTCGAGCAGCGCGATATAGGCGCGCAGACCGACGCTGCCGACCCCGACGACTTTATGCGCGATGTCGACCAGGGTGTAACCCCCCAGCGCCCGGCCCCAATGTGGCGCCAGAGTGGTCAGGTATTCGTCCAGCGCGACGGCAATGCGTTCTGCCTCGGCCTCTGGGACTCTGGTGATCAGCGGCGGTTCGTCCACGATCTGGTGCTGCTCGTTGCGTCGTGTGGTGAAGCGCGGCAGCGCGCGATCGCTGGTTCTGGATCGCGCGCGCTTTGCGACGCGCACGATCACCCGCCGCAAAGATCTCTCCCGAGTTGTCTCGTGCAGCCGGTCAACGTCGAGCCGCTGGTAGGACCGCGACAGCAGCGGCTCATTGGCCAGGAAACGCACTTCCTGGCGGTAGGCGGCGACGCAGGATGCCACCGAGTCATGGCATTGCGCTTCGCTGGAGCCATTGTGCCGCCCAGCCACCCAGATGCTGGCTACCAGCCGCCGCAGATCCCACTCCCAGGCGCCGGGATGCGCCTCGTCGAAGTCATTCAAGTCGATGACCAGGTCCCGTTCCG
>JGI12269J14319_10006118_pt1 | contig 10507 bp, 9 predicted proteins | sample PeaSoiSIISIP2007_FD_14319 | JGI IMG/M metagenome (IMG submission 14319) | reverse complement strand
CCCCGCCACACGGGGATCCCGCCGACCTCGGAGGGAAGCGAGTCCTGCTCGACGACCGCCGAGCCGCCGGGTCGGGGGCCGGCCGACCCGACCGACGATTGCGCCAGGGCCGACGGCGCAGCCAGCTGCTCCACGCCGCCCGGTGCCTCCAGTGCGGTCTCGATCCCGGTCCCGGCGGCGCCGAGCGCCGGCATCGGCGCGAGCCTCGCCAACGCGAACGAGGCGGCGGACCGCGGCAGCGACCCGAAGGCCTGCTGGACGCGGTGTCGGGTTCCCTCCAGGTGGCCGACCGCCCCGGCTTCGATCATCGGGATGAGCCGGAGCAGCGTGAAGGGGCTGAACCCCGCCAGGAGGAGGAGCGCCGCGCCGGCCAGGACCGACGCCAGCGATGTGCCAGATCCGGCGCCCACCGCGCTGACGGCCAGCGAGAGGATGGCGACGATCACGAACTTGGACAGGACGACCGCGATCAGCGTGTCCACCAGCCGGCGACACCAGTGGGCGACCGCGGGCCAGACCAGACTGGCGAGCGCCAGCGGCAGGAACAGCACCGCGGCGTAGACGGCCGCCGCCCGTACCAGCAGCTCGACCCAGAGCAACAGGGACCCGGCCACGACGAGCAACGCGCCGAGGAGGACGATGAAGGCCGGTACGGCGGCGTCGCCCGATGCGGCCAGGGCGCCCAGCACGTTGGCCAGGTTCGACAGCGCCGCCTGCAGATTGGCTCCGGTGCCGGCCGACACCGCGGAGCTGAGCGCGTCGGTCGCGCCGAGGGACAGCTGCACCAGTTGGACGGCGACCGCCGTGAGGAGGAGCGCCAAGGGGAGCTGGACGAGCGCAGATCGTACGAGGGCGCCCGCGTTCTGGCGATAGATCGCCTGGAGCACGGAGCCGAGGAGGAGCGGGAGGACCACGACCGCGGCCAGACCGGCCATGAGGCGGTAGTGGTCGCCGAACCAGGACGCGCCGAGATCGACGGACGTGGTCGAGGTGAGTACCCCGCCGATCTGGTCCAGCAGCCAGGTGGCGCCGCCGACGACCCAGTTGGAGAACGCGGACAGCACGTCGTTCGCCCCCGCACTGACGACCGTCGACCCGATCCCGTTGGCCGCGACGCAGACGGTGCTCAGCGGTCCGAGGACCGGACAGACGGGGGACGGCACGAAGGGAAGGGCTGAGGTGATCACGGCGCGTCCGGGCGGTCAGTGCAGGCCGGTGCCGGCGCCGAAGAAGAAGTTGATCAGTGTGGGCGCGGCGCCGATCAGGAGCGCGGCGAGTCCGGACACGAGAACGGCCCGGCGACCGACGAAGGACTGGTGGTAGTTCTGCGAGTGGGCACCCAGCGCCCAGGCGGCGGCGCCAATGACGAGGCCCACCAGGGCCAAGATCAGCGCCCACCCCCCGATCCCGTTGGTCAGCTGTTGAAGCGTGCCACCGCCCGGCAGTTGCGACGGGTCCGGCGTGAGGGTGACGTTCGCCAACCAGATGGGCAGGGGCATCTGCGCACCTCTCTCTTGGCCGGATCGGAGACTCGACCGGGAGGTGCACTCTACGGCGCGGCATTCCCCGTTTCAATATCTTTCATGATATTTCATTGTTCTCCCAGCAAGCGTCCCGAGCAGACCGTCCACCGCCGGCCACCGGCTCGCCACCGCCGGCCCGATCCCGGGCCGTTCGCCACCGCGCCCGCAGAGCCCCCTTTCGCCGGCCCCTCCCCGCCGCCGCGCGGCCGTTCGCTGGGCGCGCTCGCCTTTGCCATGCTGGTGCCGTGACGCCCTCGCCCACGTTGTTGGCATCGACCCGCGTGGCTGGGCTTCCCGCACCTGCGGCCTACGCCGCGGCTGCCGTGATCCTGGTGCTCGCCATCGTCATCACGGCCACGGTGGTGCGACGTGCCGGACGGGTGGCCCTCACCCAGCGGTTGACGGCGCTCGGCTCGAGGCTCGGCCTCAATCCTCCGGCCGAGGAGGGCAGCATCGAGAGCGCCCTCTCCTACCTGGAGCAGGTCACGGGCGCCGCGGCGGAGGCGGTGGCCGAAGCCAGCTCCGACGCCATCCGCCTCCGGCGGTCTCTCGACGCCCTGCCCCAAGGGGTCGTCCTCTGCGACGAGACGGGCAAGGTGGTCTACCGCAACACGCCTGCGAACGCGCTCATGACCAGCCGCCACGGTGACGCCCTGGCCGCCCACGCGGTCACCGAGCTGCTGGAGGACGCCTGGCACGGCGGCACGGCCGAGCGGACGCTGGACCTGTACGGCCCCCCGCGCCGCACCCTCTCGGTGCGGGCGCTGCTGATCGACGACGGGCGTCGGTCGCTCGGGGTCATCGCCATGATCGAGGACGTCTCGGAGCGGCGGCGGCTGGAGGAGGTGCGCCGGGACTTCGTGGCCAACGTGAGCCACGAGCTGAAGACCCCGATGGGCGCGCTCGGCCTGCTGGCCGAGACGCTGGTGGCCGAGCCCGACGGCGAGGTGGCCCAGCGCCTGGCCAGCCGGATCCACACCGAGGCCTTCCGCGTCAGCCGGATCATCGACGACCTCTTGGACCTCAGTCGCATCGAGTCCGAGGCGACCCCCCCGCGCGAACCGGTGCTCGTCAACCTCGTGATGGCCGAGGCGGTCGAGCGGGTGCGAGCCGCCGCCGACCAGCGCTCCATCGCGGTGGTCCTCTACGAGCCCGAGCCGCCGGTGGCGGTGGTGGGCGACCGCCGCCAGCTCGTCTCCGCCATGGCCGCCCTACTCGAGAACGCCATCACCTACTCCTACGACGAGAGCACGGTGACGGTCACCGGCACCGTCACCCGCGAGCCGGCCGAACCACCGAGTGCGGACGCCTTCCGGGTTGAAGAACCCGGCGGCACCGCGCTCGGGCCGATCACCTCCAACACCCATCCGGCCGTCACCTCGCTGCTCTCCCAAGGGACGGCTCCCTCCGGCGCGGGGCGACCGTCGGGCGTGCCCTACGCCAACCAGGTCGTGCAGGCGGGGCAGGCCCCACCCCTCTACCCCCAGGCGCTGGCCGTTGCGCCCGGTGACGGTCCGGGCCCCCGGTCCGACCCTCCGCTCCCCCCCGAGATCTTCTTCGGGTCGAGCGAGACGACCGGCCCCACCACCGCGTCGATGCCGCCGGTGCCCCCCTTCCCGACCGCCGCGCCCGAGTCCGGGTCCGGCGACGAGGCGCCCTTCGAGCGCGATGTGGTGCGGATCGCCGTGACCGACCACGGCACCGGCATCCCCGCGCGCGACCTCGAACGGATCTTTGAGCGCTTCTACCGCGTTGACCACGGCCGCAGCCGCAACACCGGCGGCACCGGACTCGGGCTCTCGATCGTGCGCCACGTGGCCAACAACCACCAGGGTCGCATCGAGGTGGAGTCCCGGGAGGGCGAGGGCTCGACCTTCACCCTGGTGCTCCCCCTTCAACCCGACCGGCTCTCGTGATCGACGCCCGGAGCCGACGCGGCCCGGAACGACCGGTCAACGTCCTGATCGCCGAAGACGAGGAGTCGTTCCTCGATGCGCTGGTCATCGGCCTGAGCCACGAGGGGTTCAAGGTGACGGTGGCCCGTGACGGGAGCGAGGCCCTCCGCCTCTTCGAGGAGTCCCCGCCAGACCTGGTCCTGCTCGATCTCATGCTGCCCAAGATCTCGGGGATCGACGTCTGCCGCTCGATCCGTGCCACGTCCTCGGTGCCCATCATCATGGTCACGGCCAAGGGAGCCGAGATCGACACGGTGGTCGCGCTCGAGGTGGGGGCCGACGACTACGTCACCAAGCCCTACCGGCTGCGCGAGCTGGTGGCGCGCATGCGGGCGGTCCTGCGTCGCTCCAACCACACGGCACGTTCAGGAGACGCCGGTGGAGCCGGCGTGGCCACGATCGAAGCGGGCGAGGTGCGCGTCGACACCGAGCAGCGCCGGGTGTTCGTCCGCGGTGAGGAGGTCCACCTGCGTCGCAAGGAGTTCGAGCTGCTGCATCTGCTGGTCGAGAACGCGGGGCGGGTGCTCACCCGCGACGTGCTCATCGACCGCATCTGGGGCAGCGACTACATCGGCGACACGAAGACACTCGACGTCCACATCAAGCGGCTCCGATCCCGGGTGGAGGAGGATCCCTCCGAGCCGGTGCTCATCACCACGGTGCGCGGCGTCGGCTACCGCTTCGTCGACCCGAGCCGCTGAGCTCGCGCCCTGTCGCGCGGTGCGCTCAGCGCGCCTCGATGGTGAGCGCCCCGCCGAGGTAGGGACCGAGACAGTCCGGTAGCCGCACCGACCCGTCCGGCTGACGCCCGGTCTCGATGAGCGCCGCCCAGATGCGCGACCAGGCCAGCGCCGACCCGTTGACGGTGTGCACGAGCACCGGCGGACCGCCACCGCGGGGGCGGTAGCGGACGTTGGCTCGCCGCGCCTGGTAGTCCCGGTACCAGCTGACCGACGACACCTCGAGCCAGCGGTCGCACCCGGGCGCGTAGACCTCAAGGTCAAAGGTGCGCGCCGACGCCTTCCCCAGATCCCCGGCGCAAAGGTCGAGCACCCGGTAGTGGAACCCGAGCTGCCGCAGCAGTCCCTCCGCCCGCGCGACGACGTCGGCGTGGACCGCCCCCGCCTGCTCGGGGGTGGCGTACGCGAACAGTTCGACCTTGTCGAACTCGTGCACCCGCAGCATCCCGCGCGTGTCGCGCCCCGCGGCCCCCGCCTCCCGACGGAAGCACGGCGTGGCCGCGGTGAAGCGAAGCGGGAGATCCCCCTCGTCCAGGATCTCCCCCCGGCGCAGCGACGTGAGCGGTATCTCCGCCGTCGGGATGGCCCAGAGTTCGTCGCGTTCGATGTGGTACGCCTCGTCGCCGAAGCTGCCGTAGCCGCTGCCGGTCATGGCCTCGGTGAGCACCAGCGTCGGGGGGCGGATCTCCACGTAGGCATCGGCGTGCGCGTCGAGCGCGAACGCGCTGAGCGCCCGCAGCAGCCGCGACCCGGCGCCGGCAAAGAGCGGGAACATGGAGCCCGCCAGCCGGGCGCCGCGTTCCATGTCCAGGATCCCGAGCGACTCGCCGACCTCCCAGTGCGGCACCCGCTGGTGCTCGGCGGGCACCGGCGCCGGTTGGCCGGCGGCCATGCCCGGCCACCACCGTCGCAGCTCGACGTTGTCGTCCTCGCCGGCCCCGTCGGGCGCTTCGTCGGCCGGCAGGTTCGGGAGGCTAAGCAACGCCTGGCGCAGCGCCTCCTGGGCGTCGTCGGTCTGACGTGCGGCCGCTCGCTCCGCATCGCCCAGCTCCCGGCTCTGGGCCGCCAGCTCGTCCGCCCGGTCGGCGTCGCCCGCCCGCCGGGCGTCCCCGACCTCGCGCGAGAGCGCCTTCACCCTCGCCCGGAATTCTTCTTGGGTGCCGAGGAGGGCCCGCGCCACCACGTCGAGCTCGGCGACCCTCGCCACCTCGGCCGGATCGACCCCGCGCCGGGCGAGCGCGGCCGTGACGCCCTGGGGGTCCTCGCGGAGAAGTCGGACGTCGATCATCTCCGTATCAACGGTAGCCGTCTCGGGCCGAGGGACCCGAGAGCCACCCGGTAGCGTGCTCGGCGATATGGCCCCCGCCGTCGACTGCCGCGAGCTGGTCGTCCGCTACGGCTCGCTGACCGCGGTCGACCGGCTCTCGCTCAGCGCCGACGACGGCGAGGTGGTCGCCCTCGTGGGGCCGAACGGGGCGGGAAAGACCTCGACGGTGGAGAGCCTGGAGGGCTACCGCCGCCCCGACTCGGGGACCGTGCGCGTGCGCGGGCTCGACCCGGTGGCCGACCACCGCGCCCTCGTCGCCCACGTTGGGGTCATGCTCCAGCGGGGCGGCGTCTATCCCTCGCTCGGACCCCGGCGCGTCCTCCAGCTCTTCGCCGCCTACTACCCGGACCCCGAGGACCCGGTGGCCCTGCTCGAGCGCGTCGCACTGACGTCGGTGGCGACCACCCCCTGGAGACACCTCTCGGGCGGCGAGCAGCAGCGGTTGTCGTTGGCGCTGGCCCTCGTCGGGCGGCCCGACGTCCTCTTTCTCGACGAGCCGACGGCCGGCGTCGACCCGGAGGGCCGGGGCGCCATCCGCGCGGTGATCCGGGAGCTGCGCTCGCGCGGCGCCTGCGTCGTCATCACGACGCACGAGCTGGCCGAGGCGGAGCAGCTGGCCGATCGGGTCGTCATCGTGCGCGCCGGGCGCGTGCTCGCCGACGGCAGCCCCGCCTCGCTCGCCGGAGGGGGTGCGGCGGTGCTGCGCTTCGCGACGGCTCGGCCCATCGACACGGCTGCGCTGTCGGCGGCGCTCGAGGCGCCGGTGCACGAGGAGCAGCCCAGGCACTACCGCATCGACGCACCCACCCCGCCCTCGGTCACCGAGCTGACCACCTGGCTCTCGTCGCAGCAGGCCGAGCTCACCGAGCTGCGCACCGGCCGGTCGCTCGAGGAGACCTACCTGGCGCTGGTGGGCGAGGCCGACGGGTCCCCTGCGGCACCAGCGCGGCCCGAGCCCGGCCGACGACGTCACCGCCGACCGCCGAGATGAGGCCGCTCCTCGCCCAGGCGCGCGTCGAGACCGCGATGACCCTTCGCCGCGGCGAGACGCTGCTCGTCACGATCGGCATCCCGGTCGCCTTTGTCGTGTTCTTCTCGACCGTGCACGTGCTGCCGACGGCAGGGCGCCCCGTCGACTTCGTGGTCCCCGGTGTGCTCGCACTGGCGGTGATGTCGACCGCGATGGTGTCGCTCGGCATCGCCACCGGCTTCGAGCGCGGCTACGGCGTGCTGAAGCGCCTTGGCGCGACGCCGCTGCGGCGGAACCGGCTGGTGGTCGCCAAGCTCACCGCGGTGCTCGTGGTCGAGCTGCTGCAAGCGGCGCTGCTCCTCCCCGTCGGCGTGGCCCTGGGTTGGCGTCCGCACGCCCACGGCGGGGGCGCCGCCACGGTCCTCCAAGTGGTCACGTTGCTCCTGCTCGGGACGGCGGGGTTCGGCGGGCTCGGCCTGTTCCTGGCCGGCCGGCTCCGAGCGGAGGTCAACCTGGCCGCGGCCAACGGCCTCTACCTCGTCCTGCTCCTGCTCGGCGGCATGCTCGTCCCGCTGGCCAAGCTGCCCGGTGCACTGGCCGACGTGGCCAGGGCACTGCCGGCCGCGGCCCTGTCCGGCGGCCTCCACGCCGTCCTCGGGAACGGGGGACCCGTCCCCGGCGAGTCCTGGGCGGTGCTGGCCGGCTGGGCGGTGGCGGTCCCCGCCCTCGCCGCGTTGACCTTCCGCTGGGAGTAGGTCAGCCCGGGACGGCGGTGAGCCGGTCCTCCCAATGGAGGAGCTGCGCCGGGGTGATCGCGCCGTGGGTGATGTGGACGATGGTCCCGTTGCCGTCGATGAAGACGGCGTCGGGATCGCCGTTGAAGTAGTAGCTGCCCTCGGTCACGTCGTAGGCGCGATCGGCGGCGACGGGGAAGGTCACCTGGCTTCGGTGGACGAACGACAACGCCTGGGTGGTCGGGTCCGCAGTGTCCACCCCGATGACCGCCACCCGGGCGAGCCTGCCGCCGTGGTGCTGCTGGGTGCGGTAGGCGGCGGAGAGGGCCGGCATCTCGGCCTGACACGGCGCGCACCAGCTGGCGAAGAACACGAGCACGGCCGGTCGTCCTCCGCCGCCCCCGTTCTGGGGGGTGCCGACGGTGCCGCCGCCGCCGAGCTCGGGCAGGGAGAACGAGGGGGCGGCCCTCCCGGGGGCCGGCGGGCCCGACGGCCCGGTGCCGATCGAGCTGAAAAGACCGATCCCCAGCCCGGTGGCGAGCACGATCCCGACCACGAGGAACACGAGACGCGGCCGGCGGCGCGGGGGGACCGCCACCGGATCTGGGGTCAATGCAGTCGCCGCACGAAGACGTCCAGCGCCATCGAGGCGAAGAGGACGCTCAGGTAGGTGATCGAGTAGCCAAACAGCGCCATTGCCTCCCGGCCGAGATCGCGCTCGTCGTCGGTGTGCCGCCACAGCCGCCCGGCCAGCGCCAGGTAGACCGCACCCGAAACCACGGCGACCGCGAGGTAGAGCACCCCCATGTGGGCGACCGGGACGAAGGCGATCGACGCCGCGATCAGCGCCGCGGTGTACCAGAAGAGATCGCGCGCGGTGCGCCGCGCCGGGGCGACGACGGGCAGCATCGGCACGTGGGCCGCCTCGTAGTCGTCGCGGTAGCGAACGGCCAGTGCCCAGAAGTGGGGCGGGGTCCACAAGAAGATGATGGTGAAGAGCACCAGGGGTGCCCAGCTCAGCGTCCCGGTGACGGCCGACCAGCCGACCAGTACGGGCACGGCACCCGCGGCGCCGCCGATCACGATGTTCTGGGCGGAACGGCGCTTCAGCCAGATCGTGTACACGAAGACGTAGAACGCGGTGGCGGACACGGCCAGCACCGCCGAGAGCAGGTTCACGAATCGCCAAAGCTCGGCGAACGCCACCGCCTCCAACAGGCAGGCGAAGACCAGGGCCGAGCGCGGGGTCAGCACGCCGGTCACGAGCGGCCGGTTGCGCGTCCGGTGCATGAGCCCGTCGATGTCCCGGTCGACGAACATGTTGATGGCGTTAGCCCCCCCGGCCGCCAGCGAGCCGCCCACCAGGGTGGCGATGATCAGGCCGACCGACGGGAGGCCCCGTTGGGCCACCACCATCGTGGGGAGGGTGGTGACGAGCAGGAGTTCAACGATCCGAGGCTTGGTGAGGGCGACGTACGCCCCGATCCGCTCCCGGCCCCGCAGAACGGTTCTCAGCGCCGGAGCGGGGGCCACCACGAGCCCGAGCCTACGGCGGGTGCGGGACCCGGGACCAAGCGGCTCGTCCGGGCACGGTTCTGGCGATGGGGGCCGTCGACGACCGCCCCGGTACGATCCACTTGGGTGACCGGCCCCCCGCTTCCCGACCCGCCGGCACGGGCGCCCCGCGGGCTGCCCGCGGTGTCACCGCAGCTCTTCCGGCGGCTGGTCATCGCCTCGCTCGCCGCGGTCTGCCTCATCGTCGTCACGGGGGCGGCGGTGCGACTCACCGGTTCGGGGCTCGGCTGCCCGAACTGGCCCTCCTGCACCCACCAGCACCTCACTCCCGCGCTGTCGTTCCACCCGGTGATCGAGTTCGCCAACCGGATGGTCACCGTCCTCTTGACGATCGTGGTCGGCGCCACGGTGCTGGGGGCGCTCCGCCGGCGCCCCTACCGGCGCGACCTGCTCTGGTTGGCCGTCGGGCTCCTCATCGGCGTGCTCGCCCAGGCCGGTCTCGGGGGGCTCGTGGTGTACACGAAGCTCAACCCCTACCTCGTCATGGTCCACTTCCTGCTCTCGATGGCGATCGTGGCCGACGCCGTGGTGCTCCTCCACCGGAGCAACCGCCGCTACGGCCCCGACTCGGGGCAGGCGCTGGTCGGACGTTCGATCCGACTGGGGTCCCGGGGGCTGGTCGGCCTGCTCGCCATCGTGCTNGCCGCGGGNACCGCGACCACCGGCGCGGGTCCGCANGCCGGGAGCTCACAAGGACAGGTGGTGGCCAANCGGATCCCGATCGCGCTGCGCGACATGGCCGAGCTCCATTCGAGCCTGGCACTCCTCCTGGTCGGGCTGACGCTCGGCCTCGTCGTGGCGCTCCATGCGAGCGACGTGCCGGAGCGGGTGCGGAGAGCGGGGCGCATCCTGATGGCGGTCCTGATCGGCCAGGCGGCGATCGGGTACACCCAGTACTTCACCCACCTCCCAGCCGCCGTGGTGGAGATCCACGTCCTCGGCGCCACGGCGCTCGTCGTGGGGATCGTCCAGTTCTTCCTGGCCCTGACCCATCACCCGATCGACACGTTCGACGCAGCACGCCGATCTTCAGACCGAGTCACGACGAGCGTCGAGCGGTTGGGTGCCGGCTCGCTGGTAGCGTCGTCCGCCGGTGCCTTCCAGGGCACCGAAGACGCCCCCATCGTCTAGCGGCCCAGGACGCCGCCCTTTCAAGGCGGTAACACGGGTTCGAATCCCGTTGGGGGTGCGAAAATTACAACGGCGGCACCTGAAGGACGAGTTCGAGCGTCGATAGCATCCGCATGAACGAGCGAACCGGGGAGGGGCCGATGGTTGACTCGACGGTGGACGTGAATCGGATGCCACGAATCGAGCCGCTGCTCTACGAGGAGGTTGACGAGAAGACCCGCCAAGCGTGGGACGAATTGCGGCCGCCTCCGGGTGGTCCAACGCAGAAACCCGGCCAGGAGCACGACCTCTTCCGAATCGGGATGCACCATCCCGACCTGATGAGGGTCCACCAGCCTTTCGTACAGTTCGTAAAGAACTCGACGGTCCTCCCGATACGTCACCGAGAGCTCGCGATCATGCGTAGCGCCTGGCTGGGTGGCGTCGACGACCAGTTCGTGAACCACACCAAGATCGGCATGGAGTGCGGGCTCGCCCGGGACGAGATCGACCGGATTCCGGCGGGAGCGGACGCGCCCGGCTGGTCCGCCGAGGACGCCGCGATCCTGCGGG
>JGI12269J14319_10006112_pt1 | contig 10514 bp, 7 predicted proteins | sample PeaSoiSIISIP2007_FD_14319 | JGI IMG/M metagenome (IMG submission 14319) | reverse complement strand
CCAGCCGCTTGGGCCGGTGCTCGAGCAGCTCGCGCGCCGCGGGATCGCGGGCGGCTTCGACGCATCGGCCGACTACCCGGAGCTCGGCAACGCGCTGCTCGTCTGCGCCACCGAGACTAAGACCTCCGAGGACATCGCCGCCTACGCGGCGGCCCTCGGGGAGACGCTGCGCGCCGCGCGCGCGGCCTGAGCAGGAGCTCTTCGATGAACACCACCACGTCCCCGCGACCCGCCGAGCCGACGATATTCGATCTGTCGCAGCCCGGGCGGTCCGCGGCCGCACAGCTCCCCCCGGCACTCGCTGCCGACGTGCCGCCGGCCCTGCGCCGGCGCAGGCCGCCGCTGTTGCCAGAAGTCTCGGAACTGCAGGCCGTGCGGCATTTCACGCGCCTGTCGCAGATGAACTTCTCGATCGACACGCACTTCTATCCGCTCGGCTCGTGCACGATGAAATACAACCCCCGCGGCTGCAACCAGTACGCGATGCTGCCGGGCTTCCTGGCACGCCATCCGCTGGCACCTGAGTCGCTCGGCCAGGGATTCATGGCGTGCATGTATGAACTGCAGCAGATGCTCACCGAGCTCACGGGCATGCAGGCGGTGTCGCTGACGCCGATGGCCGGCGCGCAGGGCGAGTTCGCGGGCGTCGCGATGATCCGCGCCTACCACCGCGCGCGTGGCGACCTCGGCCGGACCGAGATCATCGTGCCGGAGGCCGCGCACGGGACGAACCCAGCGACCGCGACGATGTGCGGCATGAAGGTCATCGAGATTCACTGCACCGCCGAGGGTGACTGCGATCTCGAGGCGCTCCGCAGGGTCGTCGGCCCCAACACCGCGGGGATCATGCTGACGAACCCGTCGACGCTCGGCGTGTTCGAGCGGACCATCGCCGACATCCGGGGCCTGGTGCACGACGCGGGCGGGCTCCTGTACTACGACGGCGCCAACCTCAATGCGATCCTCGGCAAGGTCCGGCCGGGGGACATGGGCTTCGATGTCATTCACATGAATCTGCACAAGACCTTCTCGACACCGCACGGCGGCGGCGGGCCCGGTGCCGGTGCGATCGGGGTCGCCGCGCGGCTGCAGCCGTTCATGCCCGTTCCGGTCGTCGGGCGCGACGGCGGGCGCTACCGCTGGCTCGACGAGCGCGATCTGCCGCAGTCGATCGGCCGGCTGTCGGCGTTCATGGGCAACGCGGGAGTCCTGCTGCGCGCCTACATCTACATGCGGATGGTCGGGCGCGAGGGCATGCGGCGCATCGGCGAGTTCGCGACGCTGAACGCGAACTACCTGCTCGCGCGGCTGCGACAAGCGGGCTTCGACGCTGCCTACCCGACACGGCGCGCGACGCACGAGTTCAGCCTCACGATGAAACGACAGGCGCGCGACCAGGGGGTGACGGCGATGGACTTCGCCAAGCGCCTGCTTGACTACGGCTTCCACGCGCCGACGACCTATTTCCCGCTGCTGGTGCCGGAGTGCCTGTTGATCGAGCCGACCGAGACCGAGTCGAAGGAGGCGCTCGATGGCTTTGTCGCGGCGATGGTCGCGATCGAGCGCGAGGCGACGGCCGATCCGGCGCACGTCAAGGGCGCACCCTATACACTGCCGGTTCGGCGGCTCGACGACGTACGCGCCGCGAAGCACCTCGACCTGACCTGGAAGCCGGCCGCATGAGTGTCAACGCGCGCAGCACGGTTCGTCCCGGCGCGAAGCCGCGCGGACTCAGGCGTCTGCTGAACGCGTTCCGGAACACCGCCAGGGGTTTCGCCGGCGCGTGGCGCGAGGAGGAGGCGTTTCGGCAGGAATGCCTGCTCGCGGTCGTCGTGATTCCGCTGGGGCTGTGGGTCGGCGGCTCCGGGATCGGCCGGGCGCTGCTGGTGGGCCCGATGCTGCTGATCCTGATCGTCGAACTGCTGAACAGCGCGGTCGAGGCGGCGATCGACCGGATCGGTGTCGAACGCAATCCGCTGTCGGGGCTCGCCAAGGACCTCGGATCGGCGGCGGTCTTCGTGTCGTTCGTATTGCTCGTCGCCAACTGGGTGCTGGTGCTCCGCGACCTTGCTATTACACACTTCTTTTGACGAGCGACGCGTATGACTACGATGACCGACGCCAAGCAGACACATTCCGCGTGCCAAGGTACTCGGGGGCTCCTCGTCAATCAACGGCACGGTGTACGTGCGCGGCAATCCACTCGACTTCGGAGCGGCCGGCTGGAGCTATGCGGACGTATTGGCGTACTTCAAGCGCGCTGAGCGGCGGGCTGCGGTGACGACGACCCATTTGAGCGAGGACAGAGGCATGCTCAAGAGCGAGGCTACCGGTCGAACCGACAGCGGCATGGAGCACTTCGGCTACAGACAATCGCTTGCTCGCAGCATCGGGGCATTCGGCAGCTTCGCTGCGGGCATCAGCTATATCTCGATACTCACCGGCACCTTCCAGCTGTTCTACTTCGGCTTCGGCACAGCCGGGCCGGCTTACCTGTGGTCGTGGCCGTTGGTACTCGTCGGTCAGTTGGCAGTCGCGCTGTGCTTCATGGAGCTGGCCGCGAAATACCCGATAGCCGGGTCGGTCTACAACTGGTCCAAGATTCTGGGCAGCCGGTTCGTAGGCTGGTCTTCCGGCTGGCTGATGCTCACCGCGTCGATTGTCACCCTGTCTGCCGTCGTGCTTGCGCTGCAGCTCAACCTGCCGCGGCTGTGGAGCGGATTCCAGATCATCGGCGACGGTAGTGGTGCCTACGATTTTGCCACCAATGCCGTGGTGCTTGGCACGGTCCTGATCGTGATCACCACCGTCATCAATGCGCTCGGAGTGAGGCTGATGACGATGATCAACAGCGCGGGGGTCTTCATCGAGCTGATTGCCGCCTGCCTCATCGCGATCATCCTGGCGTTCAGCACTACGCGAGGCCCCGGAGTGTTTTTCTCCACGAACGGCTACGGTGCCGGCAAGGGCGGGGGCTTTCTGGGTGCCTTTCTGGTCGCGTCGCTGGCCTCCGGCTACGTGATGTACGGCTTCGACACCGCCAGCTCACTGGGTGAGGAGACGTTGGAGCCTCGGCGAACCGCTCCCAAGGCCATTCTGCGGGCCATACTGGCGTCGTTCGTAATCGGTGGTGCGATCCTGGTGTTCGCGGTCATGTCGGTCCCGAATTTGAATGATCCGATGATCGGTAGCAGCAGCGGTGGCTTGCAGTACATCGTAGAGCAGGTGATGTGGGGGCCGCTTGGTAAGATCTTTCTGGTTTGTATCGTGGTCGCGGTGACGGTGTGCTCGCTGGCCGTGCACACCGCAGCCATCCGATTGGCCTTCGCAATGGCGCGCGACAACGCACTGCCGTTCGGGAAGAAACTCGCGCACGTAAATCGCTATACGCAGACACCGATTGTCCCTGCCGTCGTTATCGGCGTTATTGCCGCACTGATCCTCGTCGTCAACATCGGGCAGCCGAAAATCTTCACGGTACTGACCTCGATTGCGATCATCATGATTTACCTCGCGTACTTGATGGTGACGGGGCCGCTGCTGAAGAAGCGGCTGCAAGGGCAATGGCCCCCCGCAGATCTTGCTGCTGGTGGCTACTTCACGATGGGCAGATGGGGAATGTTCGTCAACATCGTCGCCGTGCTGTGGGGCGCGGGGATGGCACTCAACTTGGCCTGGCCGCGCGAAGTCGTCTACGGCGTGCCCTGGTACAACACGTGGGGTGCGTTCGTCTACATCGGCATTATTCTTGGCGCAGGTTTGTGGTGGTACGCCGCCAAAGGTCGCTATCACATTGGCACACTTGCGTCGCACGCGGTGACCACAACGACCGATGCACCCCAGGCGAAAATCTGACGCAAGATTCAATAGTGAGATCGCCGGCGGGTTCTGGTATGTAAGGATGGCCCCTGCCCGGCACGGCATCGTAGTGCCAAGATCGAGATGTTGGAGTCGTCGATCTAACCGGGAGGGATTGATCTCCTAGCAGCACTTGCGCAAGTGCTTGGCTACATTGCCCGCGGCCGCGCTGGGGGTGCTCGCCTGGTGCGGGCGGCATACGCGTGACGACCGGCGATTTGGCGAACGCCTACTTCTCGTGGCGCCCACCATATTCGATCGCTGTCGCGACGACATGACGATCGTACGCGAAGAAATCTTTGGTCCCGTCATGTTAGTCATGGACTTCCTTGCTATTACACACTTATTTTGACGAGCGATGCGTATGACCACGATGACCGACGCCAAGCTGAGTTTACCCGCTGCAGAGTTGGCGCTGGAGGTGGCGCGTGAGCGGAAAAATCCAGATGCTTTTGATCGGCTGAGCGTTGCGATGCCGGACGTCGAGCTTGCCACGGCCCTGGGTATCGCCGAGGTGACGCCAGTTGGCGGCCTTGTAGCAGGTGCCGGTAAAGCGTGGCTTCTCGACGAAGGTTTCGAGCAAGACCGGCCGATAGGCGTAGCGGGCCTGCCAGTCATCAGGCAGCCGGCGACTCACCAAGGCGAGGATGCGCGAGGCCAAGTTTTTCCGGTGGATCCACGGCAGGATGAGGAAGCGGGCATTGTTCACGGTGAGGTGCAGGTTGCGTTGTCGCTGATCTCTCGTCCAGCCGATGATCTGATCGCGCGGCTTTATGTTCCAGGCACTCGCGCCGAAGCCGAGCGCGGCGACGATGTGGCCGGCGGCGCGCACGAAGTAGCGCAGTTGCGCGCCGGGCATGAGTTGATGCCCGAGGTAATGATGACGTTCCATATACGCATTCCACAGGAGCGAGTCGGCTCTGGTGAGCACCGGATCGACGTTGAGCGTAGCCAGGTTGATATTCGGGATGGTGACTGGCTCGAGAACCGCCGGTTCGATGGGGGGATAGGAGCGGTAGGCGACGGGTTTCGGATTTCTCGGCGGGGGCAAGGTGATGAGCCCATCGCTCCGCATGCGCAGCAGCGCGACACGACAACTCATGTCCTTCAGACCGCCGTTTTCCCGGCGCCATCCCAGTCTTTCGCAGACTTCGCGCGACAGACAGGCGCGGTTCATTTGCGGCATCGTGAGCAACTCACGGATCAGATCGATCTCGGTCGGCGTAAAGTCGCGTCCGCAGTAGCGCATCGTTTAACTCGCGTTGCCCAGAGCGAGGGAGTGTTTGTAGGCGCGCAGCGCCTCCACCGTCCCGTAAAGACTCGTCGAGCCGCCGTGTGTGTCCAGCACCTTCCCCGGGCACCTCAAAAAGTCAGCGAAAATCGCTCGAGATGTGTGTAATAGAAAGCTCCTCGACCGCTGATGCGGTCGCTGCGCGCGCAACGGATCGATTTGGCTCCGGCTGCTGGCGGCCACGCCACCGGCTCGGTATGGTGTGGGCTTTCGGCCGGAGTCCCGGTTCAATGACGACGATGATTTGCGGCTCGCTGGCGTACGACACCGTCATGGTGTTCGACGGCCGCTTCAAGGACCACATCCTGCCGGATCGCATCCACATGCTGTCCGTGTCGTTCCTCGTGCCGCAGTTGCGCCGCAACTTCGGCGGCGTCGCCGGCAACATCGCCTACAACCTGAGCCGGCTCGGCATCAAGAGCCACGTGCTCGCAACCGTCGGGGATGATTTCGATCCGTATGAAACCTGGATGCGTCGGAACGGTCTGAGTCTTGAGTACGTGCGCCGCGTGCCCAACACCTACACGGCCCAGGCATTCATCACAACCGACCTCGATGACAACCAGATCACCGCCTTTCATCCGGGCGCGATGCAGCACGCAGGCGAACTCATCGTGCCGCGCGGCGCCGGGATCTCGCTCGGCCTCGTGGGCCCCGATAGCCGGGACGCGATGATCCGGCACTCGCAGCAGTTCGCCGACGCCGGAATTCCCTTCATCTTCGATGTCGGCCAGGGATTGGCGATGTTTGGTGGCCAGGATCTCGAGGCGTTCATCGAGCAGGCGAGCTGGGTGATCGTCAACGACTATGAAGGCCAACTGGTCCAGGAACGCACCGGCCTGACGCCGGTACAGATTGCCGCGCGTTGCAAGGCTTACGTCGTGACCCGGGGCGCGCAGGGCTCGAGCATCTTCACCGCCGACCAGGTCGTCGACATCCCGGCGGTGCGTGCCGAGCGCGTGGTCGACCCCACGGGCTGTGGCGATGCCTACCGGGCCGGCATTATCTACGGCCTGACCCACGGACTCGACTGGGAGACGACGGGCCGGGTCGGCTCGCTGATGGGCGGGCTCAAGATCGCCCACCACGGCACTCAGTCGCACGGCGATGACCTCGCGGACCTCACCGCGCGCTTCGAGGCCGCGTTCGGTTATCCGCTGTGAGCGACAGGCACGCAGCTGCACCCAGCCGGACGCACCGGACCCGTATTGCGGCGGGACTCCTCGCCGCGCTGGCCGCGACCGCCGTGTTCGCGCAGGCGACGCCCCCCGCCGAGCTGAACCCGCAGCCGGCCGGGCCGATTGCGACCCCGCCCGCGGGCGCGCCGCCCGCTGCGGCTGCCGCGCTGCCACCGAAGGGCGCGACTGAGCTGCTCGATGAGCGCCCGGAGTGGGCGCGGACGCTGCAACGCATCGCCGACGGCGTGGTCACGATCCAGGTCGATCAGACCCGTGCCTTCGACACCGAATGGAATGCGACCGCGCAGGCCACGGGCTTCGTGGTCGATGCCAAGCGCGGCCTGATCCTGACGAACCGGCACGTCGTGACGCCAGGTCCCGTCACGGCGCAGGCGGTGTTCCAGAACCGGGAAGAGGTGCAGCTCTACCCCGTCTACCGCGATCCGGTGCACGACTTTGGCATCTACCGCTACGACCCGGCGAAGCTCAAGTTTGCGAAACCGCAGGAGATCGCACTTGCGCCGGAGGCGGCCAAGGTCGGCACCGAGATTCGGGTGGTCGGGAATGATGCGGGCGAACAGCTGTCGATCCTAGCGGGGACGCTCGCCCGGCTCGACCGGGACGCGCCGGCCTACGGGGTCGGCAAGTACAATGATTTCAACACCTTTTATTACCAGGCCGCCTCGAGCACGTCGGGCGGGTCGTCCGGTTCGCCGGTCATCGACGTCAAGGGCCGGGCGGTCGCGCTGAACGCGGGTGGCTCGAGCCAGGCGGCCTCCAGCTTCTACCTGCCGCTCGACCGCGTGGTCCGCGCGCTCAAGCTGCTTCAGGACGGCAAGCCCGTGCCGCGGGGCACGCTGCAAGTCGTGTTCGAGTACACGCCATACGACGAGCTCGAGCGCTTGGGGCTGAAGGGCGACACTGAAGCCGCCGTGCGGCGCAGCTTCCCGAAGCAGGTCGGCATGCTGGTCGTTAAGGAAGTGCAGCCCGGGTCGCCGAGCGAAGGCGTGCTCGAGCCGGGCGATGTGCTGGTGCGGATCGACGGCCGCTACGTGACGGAGTTCCTGGCCCTCGACGCGCTGCTCGACGATTCGGTGGGCAAGACCGTCCGGATCGAGGTGCAGCGGGGCGGTACGGTGCTCGACCGCGAACTCCCGGTCGGCGACCTGCATGCGATCACACCGGATGAGTACCTCGAATTCGGGGACGCAGTGGTGCATCGGCTGTCGTACCAGCAGGCGCGGCATTTCAACGTGCCGATACGCGGCGTGTACGTCGCAAATCCCGGCTATGTATTCGGCTCGGCCGGCGTCCCGCGCGGCGCGGTGCTGACGGCGTTCAACGGCAAGTCCGTCAAGGACCTGGACGATTTCGAGAAAGCGCTCGCCGACCTCGCGCAGGGCGACCGCGCGACGCTGCGCTTTTTCACGCTCGAGGATCCCCGCAACTCGCAGGTACGTTCGGTCAGGATCGACCGGCAGTGGTTCCCGGCCCGGCGCTGCAAGCGCGACGATGCGCTGGGCTGGTGGCCGTGTCGGGCGCTCGCGCCCGGGCCCGCGCCGGGCACGCCGGAGCCCGCGAGCACGACGTTCGCCGCGAGCGGTGATCCGCGTGCCGACAAGCTCGCGCCATCGCTCGTGATGATCAACTTCGACATGCCCTACTCGGTGTCCGGCGTAACCGAGCGCAGCTATCGGGGCACCGGGGTGATCGTCGATGCCGAGCGCGGCCTCGTCGTCACGGACCGGAACACCGTACCGGTTGCGATGGGCGATGTCCGGCTGACCTTCGCCGGGACGATCGAGGTGCCCGGCAAGGTGGAGTACGTGCATCCGCTCCACAACCTCGCGGTCGTATCCTACGATCCGAAACTCATCGGCTCGACTCCGGTGCGCGCCGCGCGCTTCACGACGCGCGAACTCGCCTCCGGCGATCCGGTCTGGGTCGTGGGTCTGCGGGCCGACCAGCGCCTCGCGGCGCTCGAGAGCCGCGTGGCGGCGGTCGACGCCGCGCAGTTCCCGCTGTCACACACGCTCGCGTTTCGCGAATCGAATCTCGAGGTCGTGAGTCTGGTGAACGGGCCGGCCGATTTCGACGGGGTGATCACCGACAAGCGCGGCGAGGTGCGGGCGCTGTGGTCGAGCTTCGCCTTCGACAACGGGCGGGAGCTGCAGCAGCAGAACCTCGGCACTCCGGCCGAGGTCGTCACCGAGATGGTCGAGCTCGCCAAGACCGGCCGGGTGCTCAGGTCGCTGGAGGCGGAGCTGCAGGTCGTGCCGCTGTCCCTGGCGCGCAAGTTCGGCCTCGACGACGCCTGGATCAAGCGGATGGAGGTGCACAGCCCGGCGCGGCGGCAGGCGCTCGGGATCGGTCGCCTCGTCGCGGGCACGCCGGCCGCAGCCCTGCTGCAGACGGGCGACCTGCTGCTCGCGATCGACGGCACGCTCGTCAACCGCTTTCGCGAGGTCGAGCGCGCCGTGCAGAAGCCGTCGGTCCGGCTGACCGTCTGGCGCAACGGCGCGGAGCTCAACCTCGATGTCGCCACCGCCGCGCTTGCCGGCCACGACATCGACCGGATCGTCCTGTGGGCGGGCGCGACGCTGCAGGCGCCGCACCGGGCGCTGGCGGCGCAGCGCGGGGTCGCACCGACTGGAGTGTTCGTGGCCTTTTTCCTCTATGGCTCGCCGGCCACCCGCTACGGACTGTGGGCGGGCCGGCGAATCATTGAGGTCGACGGCAGGCCGACGCCGGACCTCGACGCCTTCCTCGCGGCGGTCAGCGGCAAGGCCGATCGCGCCTCGCTGCGCCTCAAGACCGCGACGTGGAACAATTCGGTCGAGGTGAGCACGCTCAAGCTCGACCAGCACTACTGGCCGGCCTACGAGCTCAAGCGCGGGCCGTCCGGCTGGGAGCGGCACTCGCTCGAGTGATGCGCGATTCAGGCGCGGTCGCGCCTATCGCACGCAGGCTCGCCCGCCAGCCTGGCGCCGACGTTGGGAGCACGCGCGGTCGGGGTCCCATCCGAGGCCCGCCGGCTCCCGGGATCCGCCGACCGTGCGGCAGCGTGACGCGCTTGCTTGCCGAGCGCCGCTGCTTTGCTTAAGTTGGGTGTTTTAAGCTGCCGGCGAGCGCCGTGATACTCGACCCGTCGACGCAAATCGAGCTGTTCGCCGCCGGCGGATCGGACGTCGACCAGATCGGCACGGCGCCGCTGCCGGCGGACCTCGCCGGCGCGCCCGCACGGCTGCCGCCGGGACTGAGGCTCGGAACGTCGAGCTGGGCATTTCCCGGCTGGGCGGGCGTCGTCTATGCGCACCGCGCCGGCGAGCAGCTGCTCGCCCGCGCCGGGCTCGGGGCCTATGCACGCCACGCGCTGCTCGGGGCGGTCGGCCTCGATCGCACGTTCTACGCGCCGCTGTCGGCCGAGGAGTTCCGCCGCTATGCGCGGATGGTGCCGACCGACTTTCGCTTTGTCGTCAAGGCGCACGCCGCGCTGACGACGCCCATCGACCGCCAGGCCCGCAACGTTGCGGTGACCCCGGACGTCGACCGCTTTCTCGACGTCGGCTACGCAATCGAGCGGATCGTGACGCCGGTGGCCGACGGCCTCGGCGAGCGCCTCGGCGCGCTGCTCTTCCAGTTCCCGCCGCTCGGGCTTCCGTACGCCCGCGAACCGCAGCTGTTCGTTGCGGCATTGGGTGCGTTCCTGGAGGCCCTGCCGCGGGGTCCGCAGTACGCCGTCGAGATCCGCAACAGGGAGCTGCTGGGACCGGAGTATAGCGATGCGCTCGCGCGCAGCGGCGCCACGCACTGCTTCAACGTGCATCCGCGCATGCCATCGGTGCTCGAGCAGGCGGAGGTGCTCGGCGAGAACGCGTGGCTGTCCGGTGCCGTGGTGATCCGCTGGCTGCTGCACCCCGGCCAGGATTACGAGGCCGCGCGCGAGCGCTACTTTCCCTTTGACCGGATCGTCGACCCGGACCCGGGCAACCGAGCCGCGGTCGCGGCGGTCCTCGACAAGATTCTCGGGCGGGGAAATGAGGCACTGGTCATCGCCAACAACAAGGCCGAGGGCTGCGCGCCGCTGACGCTGTTCGGGCTCGTCCGCGAACTCGAGCGGCGGGCGCAGCCGCCGCCAGCGTGACGACCCTGGACGCCGAGATCGGCCGCGCGGTCAGCGCCCTCAA
>JGI12269J14319_10006108_pt1 | contig 10517 bp, 7 predicted proteins | sample PeaSoiSIISIP2007_FD_14319 | JGI IMG/M metagenome (IMG submission 14319) | reverse complement strand
AGCCGGATGGCCATGCCCGTCGAGTAGAACTTCACCTGGCGGTCGACGGCGTCGCCGATCTCGGCGAAGTCGATGATGTCGTCGAAGCGGGCCGTCACCTCGGCCCGCGACATCCCCATGATGTTGCCGTACAGGTACACGTTCTGGCGCCCCGACAAGTCGGGGTGGATGCCGCTGCGCACCTCGAGGAGCGCACCCACCCGCCCCACCGCGGTCACCGAACCGGCCGAGGGGAACGTGGTCTGGCAGATCATCTTGAGCAGCGTCGACTTGCCCGAGCCGTTGACCCCGATGATCCCGTAGGTCTTGCCCGGGTCCACGTGGATGTTGATGTCGCGCAGCACCCACCGGTACGGGCGCCGGTAGCCGCGCATCCACCGGCCGAGCAGCAGGATCTGGTCCTGGAACATCGGCAGCGTCCGGTCGGCCCGGAACCGCTTCCAGGCGTGGTCGGCCCGAACCGTGCCCTTAGCTAAGGTCGGCAAAGTTCACCTCGAGGCGCTTGAAGACCACGTAGCCGAGCACCAGGTAGCCCACCGACCCGATGGCGCCGGCGATGAGCACCTCCCATTGGGGTCCGAAGCCGAGCAGCACCGAGTCCCGGAAGTTGCTGAGCACGGCGGCCATGGGGTTGGCGATGCAGTACAGGACACGGAGCGCCGGGTCGGTGATGAAGGCCGCCACCAGGTGGTGGTGCTTCTCCACCGCCAGCGGCTTCAGCACGGTGATCAGCATCAACAGCGGCATCATGATGGGCACGATCTGCTGCAGGTCGCGCATGGTCACGATGACCGACGACACCAGGAACGTCAGGCCCAACATGAAGGGGATCTCCACCGCCAGGTACAGCGGGGACCACAACGAGGCGAGCTGGGGCGGATAGTGGAACTTGTAGACGGCGAAAAGGATCAAGAGCGGAATCGTGGCGATGAGGGACGAGAAGGCCGACTCGAGCACCTGCGACAGCGGGAAGCACTCCCGGGGGAAGTGGCTCTTGGCCATGAGCGCCTTGTTGGACACGAGCGAGTTGGTGCCACCGCCGATGGCACCTCCGAACAAGCCCCACGACAGCAGGCCGGTGTAGGTCCACAGCGCGAACGGGATGTGACCGCCGGGGCTGAACCCCTGCACGTGGCCGGCCAGGATGACCAGCATGAACAGGCTCACCAACGGGACGAGCAGGGCCCAGGCCACCCCCAGCACGGCCTGCTTGTACTGGGCCCGGATGTCGCGTTCGGCCAGCGTGAACATGACGTCCCAGCGCCGCATGAGCTCGCGGGCGGAATGCCACATGTCCGGCCGGTGCCGGTACATCGCCTCGTCCCCGGGTTCGTCGGGCACGAGCGAGACGTCGAATACCTTGAGACCGCCGTCCTCCTCGTCGGAGACGGTCTCCAGTGTGGTCGACAACGGGCTTNCCCCCCCCAGTGCGCTTCCAGTGCTCCGCCAACCCGCTCGGCCAGCTTACCGTGGACCGTGCCGGGATAGCTACAGATCGTTCCCCGTCACCGGTACCATCACCCCGTGCGACCAGGGGGGACACCCGCCGGCGGCGGGGAAAGGGCCACGTCGCGCCCCCGGGTCCTGCTCCTCATCAAGGGCCTGGGCCTGGGAGGCGCGGAGCGTCTCCTCGTGGACGTGGTGGCGGCACGGGACCGGGAGCGCTTCGAGTACGAGGTCGCCTACGTGCTCGCCGCCCAGGACGCTCTCGTGCCGGCCATGGAGCGCACCGGCGTCCCCGTGCACTGCCTGGGCGGGACCTCGAGCTCCGACCTGCGCTGGACCGGCGCCCTGCGCCGGCTGCTCGTGGACGGGCGCTTCGACGTCCTGCACAGCCACCTCCCCTACACCGCCGCCTTCGGCCGCCTGGTGGCGCTGAGCGTGCCGCGGGGCCGCCGGCCCGCCGTCGTGTACACCGAGCACAGCCTGTGGGACAAGGCTGCCCTGCTCACCAAGGCCCTCAACCGGGCCACCGTCGGGGTCGACGGGGCCCTGGTGGTCGTGTCGGCCACGGCCCGCGACGCCCTGCCCCCCCGCCTCCGGGCGCGGGCCCGGGTGGTGGTGCACGGCATCGACCGCACCCGGTTCACCGCCCTGGCCGCCCAGCGCCCGGCGGTGCGACGTCAGGTGCGCCACGAGTTGGGGGTGCCCGACGAGGCGGTCGTGGCCCTCACCGTGGCCAACATGCGCAGCGAAAAGGGCTACGACGTCCTCGTCGAGGCCGCCCGGCTGTCGGTGGCGGCCGGGACGCCGGTGCGCTTCGTGGCCGTCGGCCGGGGACCGCTCGAGGCCGAGCTCACGGCCGAGGTGGCCGCCAAGGGCCTCGGCGAGCGCATCATGCTCCTGGGGACGCGCACCGATACCGCCCGCCTCATGGCCGCGGCCGACATGTTCGTCCTCCCCTCCCACCAGGAGGGCCTGCCGGTGGCGCTCATGGAGGCCATGAGCAGCGGGCTGCCGGTGGTGGCGACGATGGTGGGCGGGGTGCCCGACGTCGTGACCGACGGGGTCGAGGGGCTGCTGGTCCAGCCCGGTCGCCCCGACCTGCTGGCCGAGGCCGTGGGGCGCGTGGCCGGCGACGACGCCCTGCGGGCCCGCCTGGCGGCGGCGTCGGCGGCCCGGTCGGAGATCTTCGACGTGGGCGGGGCGGCCCGGGAGATCGAGGCCGTGTACGGCGAGCTGCTGGCCCCGGCACCGGGGCGCCGGCCCTCGGCGATCGGACAGGCGTCCGACGGCACCCCCCTCGTGCTGCACGTCATCCCCACGGCCGCCCCCCGGGGGGCCCAGCGTGAGGCGCGGGCCCTCGTGACCGGACTGGACGTCCCCGGTGTGCGCCGGCACCGGCTCATGAGCCTCTTCGCCGGGCCCGACGGGGTCCCGGTCGACGTGGCCCTGGGCCACGACGGCGGCGAGCGCCCGGCCGTCGGGTTCGATCCCCGCCTGGTCCTGCGCCTCCGGGCCGCCCTGCGACGCCTCCGGCCGACGGTGGTGGTGGCCCACGGCGGGGACCCGCTCAAGTACCTGGTGCCGGCGCTGGCCGGGTGGCGCCTGCCCCTCGCCTACTACGCCACCGGGACCTTCGAGCACGCCGGGCGCCCGGCCCGGGTGGCGCTGTGGCGCGCCCTGGTGCGCCGGGCCGACGTGGTGGCGTGCGAGGGCGAGGAGGTGCTCGAGCAGTGCCGCGACCTGCTCGGGGTGCCGGCGGGGCGGTCGCTGCTCGCCCCCAACGGGCGCGACCCCGTGCAATTCCACCCGCCCGAACCCCACGAGCGCCACCCCGGGGACGGTCCCCCGGCCCTCGTCTTCGTGGGCGCCCTGACCACGGGCAAGCGTCCCGACGAGTTCGTCGAGGTGGTGGCGGCCCTGCGCCGGGGGGGCACGGCGGTGCGGGCCGTGGTGTGTGGCGACGGGCCGCTCGCCCCCGCGCTGGCCGGGCCCGCCGCCGACGCCGGCGTGGAGCTGCTCGGATCGCGTCCCGACGTGGCCGAGGTCCTGCGCCGGTCGGACGTCTTCGTGTTCCCCAGCCTGCCCACGGGCGAGGGCATGCCGGGCGTCCTCATCGAGGCCGGGCTGACGGCGCTGCCCGTGGTGGCCACGGCCGTGCCCGGGGTGCGCACCGTCGTCGAGGACGGCGCCACCGGGTTCGTGGTCGACCCCGGCGACCGGCCGGCCATGGTGGAGGCCGTGGCCCGTCTGGTTGCCGACGGGGCACTGCGCCGGCGCATGGGCGACGCCGCCCGGGTGCGCTGCGAGACCCGGTTCAGCTTCGAGGCCGTCGCCGCCTGCTGGTGGGGCTTCCTCGCACCCCTGGTGGAGCGGGGCACCACCGGGCGCCCGTGGCGCCGGGGCGGTCGCCGGCGTGCACGCGGTGACGCGGCGCGCCGCGTCAGGCCGGGGCGCGGACGAAGTGGGCCAGATATCCGGCGTGCCCGAGGGGCGTGAGCTTCTCGACCGCCATGCCCGAGGCGGCCGCCAACCGGGCGATGTCGTCGGGCCGGTACCCGTGGACGTGGACGCCACGGGCGCCGTAGCGCACCCGTCGCAACTGCGTGCGCAGTCCCGGGGCCGGGAACGACCCCACCACGTGGCGGGCCGCCGCGCCCATGCGCCCCAACAGGTCGGCGGGCTCGTCGACGTAGTCGAACACGCCCAGCGCCACGGCCACGTCGTAGGCGTCGCGCTCGTCCACCGTCTCCCATCCCCGCGCCTGGACCACCACCAGGTCCTGGTGGCGCTCGGCCTGGCGTCGAGCCAGGGCCACCATGGCCGGCGCCGGGTCGATGCCGGTGACGTGCACGCCCAGGGCGGCCAGGGGGGCGAAGAGCGGTCCGCTGCCGCACCCCAGATCGAGGACGCGTCGAGCCCCGGTCTGCTCCACCACGGTCACGGCGCCTCGCAGGCGGTCGAACAGCGGGCCCCGCCCGAGCAGGCGGGCCACGGGCTCGCTGCGGTAGAAGGCCGAGAAGCGCCCGGCCCGGTCGTGGAAGTAGGTGTCGAACTCAGCCGATGGCACGGGTGCAGGTCTCGCTTCCGAATCGTTCCGTGATGCGCCACACGATGGGGGCGATGCGGCCCCGGCCCAGGAGCTGGCGGGCCAGCATGGGCGAGCGCATCGCGCCCAGGCCGGGCAGGGTGCCGTCGAAGTCGTAGGAGTGGTAGTAGAGCACGGCCGGTCCCCGGGCCCGCTGGGCCGCCGCCGCCACGGCCGGGAACGGAAGGAGGCGTTGGTAGCTGCCGCCGCCGAGGCGCACGCCGCGCCACGACAGGACCGGCATCTCGCGCACCGGTGAGCGCGTCCCGAGCCGCGAGGTGTCGGAGACGTAGGCGTAGCCCGACTCGGCCAGGGCGTCGCGGTACCGGACGAGGCCGCCCGGACCCACGTCGAAGCGCGGCGAGCGGAAGCCCCGCACGGGCAGGCCGAGGAGGTCCTCGAGCGTCTCGCGCCCCCGCCGCAGCCAGTCCACGAGCGACCCGTCGGGGAGCCGCCCGTGGTCGGGGCCGTGGCAGGCGATCTCGTGGCCGGCCCGGGCGAACTCGACCAGGTCGGCACGCACGGCCGGGGCGTAGCCGGCCACCACGAACAGCGTCACCTTGGGCTTGGTGACCTGGGCCGACAGGCGGGCCAGGAGCGACGACAGGCCGCCCGTCGACCCAGCCGGGCGGACCAGCTCGTGGCCGAGCACGGCCATGCCCTCGTAGAAGTCCTCCACGTCCACCGTGACGCACACGGCGTGCTTCATGCCGCCGCCCCCAGCGTGGCGTACACCGCCCGCAGGCGCCGGACGACGTCGTCCTCCGAGAACCGGGCCAGCACCGAGGCCCGGCAAGCCGCCCCGATCGAGGTCCGCCGGGCGGGGTCGTCGAGCAGGCGCTCCACCGCCACCCGCAGGGCGGCGGTGTCGCCCCGGGGGACGAGCAGCTCCCCCGCCTCCGACAGCACCTCACGTACCCCCCGGACGTCGTAGCCCACCACGGGGCGGCCGGCCGCGGCGGCCTCCATGGCCACGCGGGGGATCCCTTCGCGATACGACGGCTGGACCACCACGTCGGCGGCGGCCAGCCACGGACGCACGTCGTCCACCGGTCCCACGAACACCACGTCGTCCGATGCCGCCGCCATCTCCTCGTCGGTGATGGCGTCGCGCTGGTCGTGCTCGACCGGCCCGACGTGGACGAAGTCCGCCCGCCCGTGCAGGGCCCGGGCGAGGGCGAGATAGTCGGCACACCCCTTTTCGCGCACCAGTCGGCTCACCATGACCACGATGGGCAGCGACGAGCGCCGCGCCGGGGCCACCGACGCCGTAAAGCGGTCGAGCTGCACGCCGTTGCCCACGTAGCGGATCTTGCGCGCCGGGCAGACGTGGACCCGGGGCAGCACCGCCTCGTCCTCGCGAGACTGCACCAGCACGATCTGCGCCCAGGCGCAGCACCACCGCTCGAACAGCCACCCGAGCACGTTGGCCGGCCCGCTGTTGTCCCGGAAGTAGAGAGCGCCGTGGATGGTGTAGATGGCCGTGGTCCCCGCCAGGCGGGCGGCGGGCAACCCCAGGAACGACGCCTTCGGGGTGTGGGTCTGCACGAAGTCGAAGCGTTGGCGTCGGAAGTAGCGCACCAGTCGGGAGAAGGCGACAACGTCCGAGAGGGAGAACTCCCGCCGGATGGGCACCACCGTCACGGCCAGGGCGGCAGGGGCGTCGTCGAAGGCGTCCCCGCTCACCACGCTCCACGACACGTCGTCGATGGCCCGCAGCTGGTGGCCCAACAGGAGCCGGGCCGTCATGGCGGTGGTGACCACGCGGCACCCCCGCAGGGCGACCGAGACCCTGCTCGCTTCGTCCACCCGTCCCCCCACCGGGCGGCTGACCGGGTCACCCCGGCCCCCCGGGCCCGTCTCTCGCACGAATTCCATGCCTATCCTACAAAGCGTGGGGGTGCACGGACCGATGACGGGCACCCTGGGACCATGTGCGGCATAACCGGCTTCTGGGAGCGCGGGGACACGCGCTCGGCGCAGTGGCGGCCCAGGCTGGTGTCGATGACCGACACCCTGCGCCACCGGGGGCCCGACGACGCCGGGGAGTTCGTGGACGAGGACGCCGCCGTGGCCCTCGGTTCGCGGCGACTCGCCATTGTCGACCTGTCGCCCACGGGCCATCAGCCCATGGCCTCGACCGACGGGCGCTACGTCATGGCCTACAACGGCGAGGTCTACAACTTCGGCGAGTTGCGCCGTGAGCTCGAGGGGGCCGGCCACCGCTTCGCCGGCACCTCCGACACCGAGGTGCTGCTGGCGGCGGTGCAGCACCGGGGGCTCGAGGACACGCTGCGGCGAGCCAACGCCATGTTCGCCCTGGCCGTGTGGGACCGCAAGCGCCGGGCCCTCCATCTGGCGCGCGACCGGTTCGGGGAGAAGCCGCTCTACTACGGCTGGGCCGGCACCACCTTCCTCTTCGGGTCGGAGCTGAAGGCCCTGCAGGCCCATCCCGCCTTCCGGGGCGAGGTCGACCGCGACGTGGTGGCGCTGTACCTCCGCCACAATTGCGTGCCCGCCCCCTACTCGATCTTCCGCGGCATCGCCAAGCTGGCGCCGGGGTCCTCCGTCACGATCTGCGCCGATCACCCACCGGGGACGATGCCCGCGCCCAGCACGTACTGGTCCCTGGCCGACGTGGCGGCGTCGAGCGTGGCCGAGCGCTGGCACACCTCGGCCGACGAGGCGACCGACGCCCTCGACGACACGCTCGGCCGCGCCGTGCGGATGCGCATGCACGCCGACGTCGGCCTGGGGGCGTTCCTCTCCGGGGGGATCGACTCGTCGCTGGTGGTGTCGCTCATGCAGGCCCACGGACCGGGGACGGTCAAGACCTTCACCATCGCGTCGGACGACCCCGGCTACGACGAGGCGCCCCAGGCCCGGGCGGTGGCCGCCCATCTCGGCACCGAGCACCACGAGATGCCCGTCACCGCCGCCGACGCCCTGTCCGTCGTGCCGAGCCTGCCCGCCATGTACGACGAGCCGTTCGCCGACTCCTCGCAGATCCCCACGAGCATCCTGGCCCGCCTGACGCGGGACCACGTCACCGTGGCCCTGTCGGGCGACGGTGGCGACGAGCTGTTCGGGGGGTACAACCGCTACGCCTGGGCGGCCCGCTTCTGGCACCGGGTCGAGCCCGTCCCGGTGGGGGCCCGCCGGGCGGCGGCGGCCGTGCTCGGCGCCGTGCCGCCGCGCTGGTGGGACCGGCCCGCGGCCGTGGCCGGCCGGATGGTCCCGTCACTGGCCGTGCGCATGCCGGGCACCAAGATGGCCAAGGTGGCGCGGGTGCTCCCGGCCGCGGACCTCCACCAGACGTACGTGGCGCTGGCCTCGCACACCGAGGACCCGCGCCGGCTCGTGCCCGGAGCCGACGAACCGCCCACCCTGCTCACCACGCCGGGGCGGTGGCCGCCGCTGCACGACCCCGTCGAGCGGATGATGTTCCTCGACACCATGACGTACCTGCCCGACGACATCCTCACCAAGGTCGACCGGGCCACCATGGCGTGGAGCCTCGAGGGCCGCATGCCCTTCCTCGATCCCGACGTGGCGGCGTTCGCCTGGCGCCTGCCCCCCGACATGAAGATGCGGGGCTCGACGGGCAAGTGGTTGCTGCGGCGCCTGCTGCACCGCTACGTCCCGGCCGCCCTGGTGGAGCGGCCCAAGGCGGGGTTCGGCGTGCCCGTCGGCGACTGGCTCCGGGGCCCGCTGCGACCGTGGGCCGAGGACCTCCTCGGTCCCGCCCGCCTGCGCCACGACGGCCTGCTCGCCCCCGATCCGGTGCGGCGCCTGTGGGCCGAGCACCTGTCGGGCCGCTACGACCGCCAGTTCGAGCTGTGGGACGTGCTCATGCTCCAGGCCTGGCTCGACGCCCGGCGCCCGGGCACATCGTCGCCGTCCGGGGCGAACTGATCCAAGGCGCGCCGCGGCACGGGGGCCGGAGCGTCAGCGCCGTCGCGTCAGCGGCGGGCCGGGGGCGGCTGCGCCCCACCCCCGCTGGCGCGCCTTGCGTTTGCGCTTCCCCTCGCTGTACTCCCACGGGTACTGGGGCGGGGTCCCCTTGGGCGACACCGGGATGGCCAGCGGGACGATCAGGAAGGGCAAAAGCAGGACGCGTTCGCGGTCGATCAGGCCCAGGTTGTTGAGGGCGGCGAAGGCGTAGGGGAAGGTCACGGAGTACAGCACGCACATGAGCACGTACGGCCGGACGAACGATGCCCGGGGCAGTCGCCGCAGGCGACGCAGTGACGTCAGGATCAGGACGATGATCACCGTGTTCTCGAAGGCGGCCAGGCGCTGGGTGTTGCCGTGGGCGTTGAACGGCAGCGGGTCGAAGATGACGGTGTAGAAGTCCTTGGGGTAGCCCGTCGGGCCCGGGTGGTAGTTGAGGCTGCTCGCCTGGCCCCGGTTGTTCTGGGCCAGCTGGGTGAGGTTGAACACCGGGGCATGTTTGGCGAGCTGCTGCGACAGCGACACCGCCGCCAGCAGGAGCACGGCCTGCAGGGCCATCACCCCGATGCGGCGCAGCCCCCGCAACGACCGGCCCGCCCCGCGCCGGCGGAACAGCCCGGCGATGGCGAAGGCCACCATGAACAGGAGCAGCTCCTGGGGCCGGATGTAGATGCCGACGAGGGTGCCCAGCACGAGCAGTATCGCCCCCCCGCGTTTGTGGCTGAGCACGCGGGCGGCGCCGAAGGACATGACGCCCATCGACAGGTACATCAAGGTCTCTTTGCTGGGACCGGCCGTCCAGAACAGCAGCGACGGCAGGAAGAACACCATCCAGGCGTAGCGCTTACGGTCCCCCTCGGGGAACGTCACCGCGAAGGCCTTGTAGAAGCCCAGCGTGGCCAGAAAGGCGAACCAGCTCATCACGAAGAACAGGGCCAGTTTGTTGACGCCCACGATGGCCATGACGACGCCGGCGGCGACCGACACCGCCCCCTCGCCCAGGATCTTGACGGGGGGGTTGATCCCGGCGGTGGAGAAGTCGAACCGGTCGAAGCGCCGGGCCAGGATGGCCCCCTGGTTGATGTAGCGGGTGTAGTCGGTGACCCCGTGGTAGATGTGGTCGACCACCCAGATCTGCACCGCGCTGAACAGCAGGTGGGTGATGGCCGCCGCCATCAGGAGCCGGTACAGGCCGGGGTCGCGCTCGGTGCGCGCCACCCGGCGGGCGATGGGGACGCTCAGGAACGCCAGCATGACGGCCAGCGGTAGCGCGACGGTGTCGTTGGAGTGGACGCCGGCCGCGAAGACGCCGTAGGAGTGGATCATGGCGGGCGGGACGCGCTCTCGCCGGCCGACGCGCTCAGAGCCAGAGCCGTGCCGCTGCTGCCGACTCGGCCCGAGGGACGTCGTAGCCCTGGAGCACGACGCCGGTCGGCGGCCCGGGGGGCTCGGGCTCGTGGCCGCGCCCCTGGGGACTGCGTTCCTTGCGGGGGACGTTGGTGAACGCCACGCCGAGCAGCGGGGCCCGGAAGCGGCGCAGCATGTCGCCTGTCTCGCGCGCCTCGTCCGAGCGCGTCACCGCGTACTGGGCCACCACCAGGACGACGTCGACCGCCGGCAGCAAGGCGATGGCGTCGTGGGACTGCAGCAGCGACGGGGCGTCGATGAGCACGGCGTCGGCCACCTGGCGGGCGGCGGTGATGATGGCCGGGCCCTGGGTCACCACCTGGCCCCGGCTGGCCAGCAGTTGGTCGAACTGCAGGCGTGACACGCCGTCCACGGCGGACGGACGCGACAGGGGGACGAGGGCGCGGGGATCGATGTCGCCCTCGAGCTCGAACACCTGGGCCGGGGTGCCGTTGGGCCGTCCGAAGTTGAGGTTGCCCATGGTCATCACCAGCGCCTGCGCGCCGGCTTCGGCGTACACGGCGGCCAGGTTGGCCACCACTGCCGACCGGGTGCCTTCGGCCCCGGGCGACACCACCAGCACGACCTGGCGACGGTTCTTGCGCCCATTGCCGTTCCCGTTGCC
>JGI12269J14319_10006106_pt1 | contig 10518 bp, 12 predicted proteins | sample PeaSoiSIISIP2007_FD_14319 | JGI IMG/M metagenome (IMG submission 14319) | reverse complement strand
CTTGGCCGCCGCGATCCGCTTGTCGAAGGCCGAAGGATCGGCTCGTGTTCGGCCTTCGGCCACCGCGATGCACTCTTGGGTTCGCTCGTTCTGCAATTGACAGAGCAAATCCTCCACGCCGGAAAGCTCGTGAACCGTGGCGTCCAAGCTCTGCTCCGCCTCGACGATTTTGGCCTGTGCTTCGTGAATCCGACTTTGCAAGCTACTCGTTGCCGTCAACGTCATTGTTGGCATAACTTTTTCTCCCTCATTGAACTTGCATCTCGCTGAAGATGATCTCTTCCTTGATCTTCGGCCATGACTCGTCCGGTTCATCCAGGCACGATGGGCATAGGCGAACCACGATGACCCGCCGCTCCCCTTTGGGCACGCCGAAACGCGCTTCCAGTTCCTTGGGAATCAGCCAAGCCGCACTCCCCTCCGGTTCCTCGCCGCACAGCGCGCACGAAGGCGAAGGATAGCGGCGAACGATAGCATCGTTCCTCTCCAGCAGTTCATAAGCCGCCTCCTTGAGATCGTCAAAGTGCGCTTTCACAAACTCATACACGGCGGCGCGCTCTTCCTCAGTCGGCATGGAATACATCGGATCGCCGCCCATCAGCGCCCAAGCCAGCGGCCCGTAAAGGAATTGCAGGGCTGCCCCAAGCGGCAGATCGAGATTGCACAGAGTGAAGATCGCCTCCGTGTATTGCCGGATGAAGGCCTCGCTCGTCACCGTCCGTCGCACCGCGTCTGTAATCTGGAGCATCTCTTCTACCTCACGCTTCAGCCCAAAAGCCTCTCCATCTGAAAACTCAACGGGCGCTTCACTGTCTCCGGCGCTGGTACTGGCTCCGGCTGTGGCGCGGCTTCGCTCCGGCTATCCCAGCCGCAAACGCATTGAACATGGTTTGCGTACACTGCCAGCGCCTTCCCGCAGTGTGGGTTCGGGCAGACGCTAGGCAGATGCGCCCTGCCATTCACGTCTTTCACTCGTGAGGTCGGCAACGCCTTGCTCTTTAGCACTCCAAACATTGCATTGCCCGTCTGTCCCATCGCTTCAATCTGAGCGCGCCCCAAGTCCACAATCGACTGGCCCGGTTCACTCTCCGCGCTCTTGTTTTTCATGGCCTCCGCCTGTTGACCCCAAAACTCAATCAGCCCGTGCTCGTAACCCCCGTGCCCCATCAGGTCCGTGATCGACCAAACCAGCGCGTCCATTCGATTCGGCGAGACGCTCTGGCCGGGAACGAAATCACAAATTTCGTCTTCGAGCGCAGGGAGTATCCCGACGTGATGCACGCGCCCTTGGTCATACAACGCGCTGATCGGCTCGGCTCGAATCGCCTTGCCCTTCGTCGCGTGCACGCCGCGATACGCGCACTCGGAGTCAACATTCCTGATCGTCGCCTCAACCATGTCGCCGCCCTGATTCGTCTCAGCAACGATTCGATCCGCTTGGTAACGGTGATAAGCAACAACCGCACGCCTCGCCCATACCTCCGGCTTCCCATTGCAAGTGAGGTCGTCGAGCACATAAAAATGCGGGGGCTTGCGATTGTCTCGCCCGGCGTAGACGATCCCCGTGTCGTCCGCGTCCGGGCCGCTCGTCGTTGCGGGGTCGATGCCGCCGACGATACGAACCAATTCAGGCTCACGGTCCACGCGGGCCGCGTCGATAGTCGCTTGCAGGAAGAGCGCGCCGGGATTGTCGTCGAGCAATTCCGCAAGAAGCTCTTGACGACCCAATCGAGTGTTCTCATATTTCGTGATGATCTTGCTCAAGAATGCGGGCGCGAGATTGGCTCTGTTCTCGTAACTCGTTCCGCGCGTGACAATCACAGTCGGATCGGCCAGGAGACTCTTAACCAACTTCGTGGGCTTCGGCGTGGTGCTGAGCACGGCTTGCGGACGCCCTCCAAGGCGAAGGCCGAAGTAAGCTTGATCTAAAGTCTCTGGGCATCTCCAGCTTGCAGGCTCATCGCCCCAAAACTTTTCGTGCTGCTTGCCTCTCAGTCTTTCCGGCTCATCGGCAGAGAAGCACAGTGAGATCGCTCCAGACGGCCATTCCAGCATCCGACGCGACGAGATGTAGCGCGGACGCTCAGCGTGAGGACACACCGCAAGGACGCCGCTTTCGCCTTCGACCATGATGTCCCGAACATCGTCATGGGTCGGCCCGATCAGATTGACGCGCGAGAATTTCTCGACGTTGACCCAACGACGTACAAGCTCGGCAGAAGCGCGTGTCTTCCCACCGCCGCGCCCGCTGAGTAGAAGCCACGTCTGCTTTTCTCCGCGTACAAACTCAGGAGGAGGCAATTGCGAAGACCGCGCCCAGCGAAGCCAGTCCCATTTGAGAGCGGTGATCGCCCGAAGCTCTTGGCGGTTCATCGCGCCCCCACTGTTCCGAAATCAAATGATTTTGAGAGCGCACTTTCGCCGCTCACGCCCTGCTCGTTTTCAGCGACTTGCGAGCCTCGCTGCACAGGGGTTTTCGGAACATCGCCGCGCGAGGCGAGAAACTTCTTTGCGATCTGAACGGCCTCGTCCTCGCTCAGCAGTTCGGCGTCATCATCAAGCGCCTGCTCCTTCGCGGGCTGCGCTGTGCTCACTCGCGGTCCTGCAAGGCGCTCCCGCAATTCCACGAGGCACCGGAGTTCCCGGCTCACTTTCAGGATCATGTCAGCGCCTTGCACCGTGTTTCTCTGCCTTCCTTGTCTCAAACGACGCTGGAGAAGGTGAATCTCCGCCAATAGCTTGTCGATTGCCCTCAGCACTTCGGAGTCCTCATTTTTCACGGGCTTCGCGAGCACTCCCGCTCCCAAGAATTGCTCCGAAGTGTGGCTCCGATGCCTCGAAACCGCCGAAGGGCTCACCTGAAACAGTGTCGCGATGCGCCTGCAAGAGACCTTTCTCAGCATCGCTTGCTCAATTTCGTCGCGCTGGATGTGGCGGCAGATTTTGCAGGTCTGAGGCATGTTAGGAAGCCTCCCGAGCGCTGGGGATGAGGTGAGCACGGGTGGAGGGTCCACGCTCTTCGGGGTCGGTCCAACGGGAGATGCGTTGAAGTTCTTGGGCCGGGAATAGGGAGGCTTCTGGTTGCGGAGGCTCTGGGTCACGGCGAGTTGGCGGAGGCGAGGGCTTCAGACGGTAGAAGCCGAAGGTTTTTCCCTCGCGCACCTCGGTCCGGTTCTCGATTGCGATGCCGCTCTTTCTGAGTGTGTTCACGGCTCGGCAATATTGCAAAGCGATGGCTGCCAACTCTGAGGCTTCAGTCCACTGAGGCCCGCGCGACTGAAGAAGCTGGAGAATGCGCTGCGACTGATTTTGGCGAACGCCTTCGACGGTTTTCACGCGTGGCCTCCTTTCACGAGGAAAGTTCGCGGCAAGGCGTTGTCATGACTGGGTTTGACTGGAATCCGGGATGTTGCCGGAGAGAGCGTGTCAAAATTCACGCTTTCCTGGGTGAAGCGTGAGATTTCACCACGCTTTACTGACTGAAGAAAGGTATTACTTTTGTAGGGGCGCCGGGCCGCCCTGAGTTCCTTTCTGATCTCCCGCTCGGCTTCAACTTCCTGTCGCTGTCGCGCGTGAGTTTCCAGCAAGAGCCGTTGGAACTGTTCCGACTCGGGTGTCAGAACGTAGCGATTGATTGCACGCAAACCCTCGGAAGATTCGCGTTGCACGCTCAGGAGCCCTATCTTCTGAAAATGCTTCAGAGCCTTCGCGATGGTGGCAGAACTGCCGATGCCGCTGAAGCGCGCGAGCGCCAGGTAAGACAGTTCGACGGGCGTTGTAGCAAATTCTTCGAGCACGTGAAGAATGCTTTGCTCGGCTGGCGTGAGTGTCGCAAAAACTCCATAGCGCACGATGGCGGAGCGCACGCTCTCAATGCCAGCGCGGAGCACGAGGTTCGAGCGATCCCGGTGCGCGATGTGTCGACCTTTTGGAAGCGACGGTACGCCGGGGAAGTTGCGGGCGATCCACTCCGCTGCCTCACGAACGTTGCAGCCTCGCACACTCATCACGAGATCGAGATTGGAAAGCGAGTGGTTGTCGCAGACGAAACATCGGACGCGGTTTTTCCGTGCATCAAATGACAGACTCGGAGTACGGTCTCCGTTTTTGTGGTTCTGGCCGCGCCAGCATCGCGCCGACGAGCGGGAGATCACGTCGAGATTCAATTTGCGAGCCACGTCGATGACCCGAATTGTTTCCCTTATGAACTGCAAATCTGGTAGTAAACTCATCGAGACGACGCCTCAGAAACTCGCGACAGTTTCGTTCGTCCAGACCCCGGATTTACCGATCCGGGGTCAACTCTTTTTCGGTGTCGTGCGGGAGCCGTTCAGAGTTGCAGAAGTGCAAGAGCACGTTCAGAAATTCCGCTAAGCGGAAAAAATCGCCGAAGGATCAACGAACCGATTTGCGGGTGTGCCTATCACAGCGCGATGTCCTCACGGGCGGGGACTCTTGCGCGGCAAGCCAAGCGCGGACGCTAGATTTCCGGTAAAGGACCTGCCGCCCGATCCGCGTGATTGGTGGTCCAGTCCGCAGCACTTCCCAGCGAGCAATCGTTCGCGCACTGAGGCCGAGTTCAAGCGCTAACTCTTCCCGGCTGTAAAAGTCGCCTCGAAGATCGCCCCGCCCAATTGGTGCCTGCGTCGAAATCGCTTGCGGTGCTGTTGCCATTCGTCCTCCCGTGTCAATCGCAGGCAAATAATAAGATTGATTTGTCCGCTAGTGTGAGTGAGAATCGTGAGCATGAATATATCAACTATCCATTCTCACGCTGTAGGCGAGAGGCGTACGTACCCAGGTGAGGAAACAGCCCAAGCGCTGATCGACTTCCTGAACGATCCACAGACCCCGAGACAATCGAAGCGCCGGATCGAGCAACTGCTCTCCGAGTCTTCGCGGCGACAGACCGCAGCGGAGCCTGTCACTCGTCACATGACGGAGAAAATGCTTCGGCTGTTGAACATTAAAGAGTCGGCGAAGATTCCACAGGCCCTTCGAGGCGCGCCCTTCCTGGATCGTCCCCGCGCCGGGCAAGACGGCGCTTTCAAGCACGCATCGTGGAAGATCGCCTCCCTGTTACGTGCCTATAGACTGACTCCGATCTTCTTCGCTACCGTCGATGGCCGATGGATTATTGACTGGTATACGGCGTCGAAGAAAACGCGCTCCGAAGCCACTGCCCTGCTTAAGGCCCTCGATCTCGCCGCCCGTGGTCTGCTCTCCAGAGTGCGAAAATGCAAAGACCCGGACTGCCCGCGCGGCTTACATCCAGACAGCCCGAGCGGCCCGCTTTGGTTCTATCAAGGCCCCAGCCACAACCATTTCCATTCACTGAAGTGCCAGCAACACTACTTCCACTCTGATCCGAACCAGAAGAAAAAACACGCGGCGGAGATGAGGCTTTACAGGCTCAATGAAAAGCGGAGGAAGGAACGGGAGAATCAGGTTTGGTAGAAAAATCGGGTTCCCTCGAAGAGGCCCCATTACCCAAGGGGGTGACCCCCTCCCCTGTCCGCAATCTGCGGACACAGTACGGACACAGAACGCAGTTCTTTCCCCTCGCGAGGCCGCGATGCGCTAGAACCCTTGATTTTACTGGAGATATTTGGCTGCCCCCCAGGGATTCGAACCCCGATATGCTGATCCAGAGTCAGCTGTCCTGCCGTTGAACGAGGGGGCAGTCTTGCGCTTGGCGGGAGCCGGTTCGCACCGGCTCTTTTTGATTCTATGGGCGCCGGCGAGTGCGGTCAACCGCGAAGCGTGCCGCGCAACAGCCGACGGCGTTCGCCTACTGTCCGATTCAATTCACGCTAGAATTCTGAGGTATCGCTTTTGCTGAGGAGCTGCCATGGTCACCGCCTTCGAAACCGCCGCGATCCCTTCCGCCGACTATGCCGAGATGGCCTGCCGCCCGCTCGATCCGGAGCAGTGCGCGCTGCTGATCATCGACATTCAGGAAAAGCTGTTGCCGCCCATCTTTCAGAAAGAGCAGCTGGTGCGCAACGCACAGCTTCTGATCCGCGCGGCGGGGATTCTGAAGATTCCAGCGCTCGTCAGCACGCAATACTCTCGCGGCCTCGGCGGGACCATCCCCGAGATCGCTTCCCTGCTCCCCGGCACCGAAGCCATCGACAAGACGCCGTTTTCCTGCTTCGGCAGCGAGGCGTTCTGCGCCCTGTTGAAGCGCCTGCCCGGAAAGCGCACTACGCTGCTGCTGTGCGGCATGGAGAGCCACATCTGCGTCACTCAGACGGCGCTGGGGGCGCTGCGCGAGGGATACCTGGTTCACGTCGCTTCCGACGCAGTCAGTTCTCGCACCGAGTGGAACTGGAAGATTGGGCTGGAGCGCATGCGCGCCGCCGGAGCCATTCTCTCCTCCACCGAAATGATCATCTACGAGCTGATGCGCTCGTCCTCGTCGGTTGCGTTTCGGGAACTGCTGCCCTACTTGAAGGGATCCTAGTCGCCCCGGCGTCTGAGGAATGCCCGCCGGCCGCCACCGCTCGAAAGCCGCACCGGACTGGCGTTTTGCGGAATTATTCTCTTGCACCGGGCCCCGGTCGCAGCTTACAGTCTTGCCTGCATTTCGAACCGCTGCGTCGCTCGAGATGTTCGCAACTTCATCCCCTGCACAAACCCTTAAGGAGACCTATCTGTGAAATCAGGAAAATTCCCAGGTTTGGCTTTGGCATTCTTGTGCGCGATCGTTCCCTCGGGCGGGGCGCAGATGTCCCCGGCAAAAGTAGCCGCTCTCGAGAGCAATCTCCAGCATGTGAAGGCCGCCTACAACCGCCTGCCGGCCAACAAGAAACTCCTCCTCGATGGTGCGTCGAATGTGGTGCAATTTGCCGACTTCTGGCATCGCACCGGCATGCGCTTTGCCGACCCAGCCTTTGCCGCGGCCCGCGTCCAGCGGGTTTCGGCAAGGCCGGCAGCCACCAGCGCGACCACGAACAAGATCATCCCCATTTCCGCCACAGGTCTGTTTCAGGATCTCTCCGGTTCAACCCTGGCCGGTTTTACCCAGAGCGAAAGCTCGACCGCGCGTTGCGGAAACAACGTTGTGGTAGGCTTCAACGACTCGGGCGGCATCTTTGAGACACCGCTGTTTCTGACCGGTGCCGGGGGCGAAAGCCTGGCCGGCTTTGCCTACTCCACCGATGGCGGCCACACCTTCACCGACGGTGGCCCCGTCGATCCCGGCCCCAACTTCGGCAGCTTGCTGGGAGGCGATCCCGTCCTGAGCTGCAGCAACCCGAGCACCTTCTACTACAGCCAGCTATTTTTGTTTTCCGACGCCGCGGGCAATCCCGTGACCGCGGTAGCCGTGAACAAGTCCACCGACGGCGGGCACTCCTTTGGCGAACCGGTCGTGGTCATCGGCAAAGACGGCCTGTCTCACTTCCTCGACAAGCCCTGGTCCGCGGTCGATCCGTCGAATCCCAAGAACATCTACGTCTCCTATACCGATTTCGATGGATCGGGCACCAGCAAGGCGTGCGGCAAGCTGATGCGCACCGCCATCGAGTTCGTGGTCTCACACGATGCCGGCGCCACCTGGTCGGCGCCCAAGGTGGCTTCCGAAGTCTGCGATAACGAAGCTGTCTCGGGATCGCAAGTTGCGCTCGACTCCAAAGGCACCATGCACATCGCCTGGATCGATCTCGGCCCCACCTTTCCCGAAGGCAATCGCACCATCTTCCAGAGCATTTACGCCGGCGGAGTACTCTTGCCGCCGGTGACGGTGGACATTATCCAGCCCGGCGGGGACGCGTTCCTGCTGCAGGGCGCGTTCCGCGATTTTCTGGGCATGGCGATGGCGGTCGATCACTCCCGAACCGGTTCCGACGGGATGGTCTACATCACATGGGCCGACGGGCGTAACAAGCGCCTTCCCGATCCGGTCGCGTCGCAGGGTGTGTACGGTTACGACGACATCCTGCTGCGCGTATCGTTCGACGACGGCAGTCACTTCGGATTCTTCAGCCAGGTCAACAGCGACATGCAGAGCCGCCTGGGCCCGGGCCACGACCACTATCAGCCGGGCATCGCCATCGACAAGACGGGAACAATCGGCATCTGCTGGTACGACCGCCGCAACGATCCCGAGAATTTCTCGGTCGGGCGCTTTTGCGCGACTTCCAACAACAACGGTATTACCTTCACCAACATCAACACCAATCTCGCCCCCTACACTCCGGCGCACGGGAATGATGAAATCCTGAACCCGGTCTACATGGGTGACTACGATCAGCCGGCCAGCGATTCTCTGAATCAGGAAGCCGGGTTCTTCGGTGCGTTCGAAGCGCAAGGCAATCGTGGCAACCCGAACGTGGTCGGCTTCGAGTTCTAGACCGGCCTCACGTCGAATAGAAAGGGCGCGGTTTCTAACCGCGCCCTCAAACCTACAAGAAATCAGACTACGCCGTCTATTCCGCTTTCTTTTTTACCCGGACCACAGTGATCTTGGCGAAGCCCTCCTCAAACGACGGTGGCTTCAGCTTGGCGGCCATGCGGCGCATCACATCTTCGGGCACCACGCGATCGCGGCGCTGATGGCGCTCCACGCAGACTTCCAGCGGAACGTCGAAGAAAACGGCGTGGACTTCGTAGTTGTAATCCTTGGCCAGCTTGATCCAGTGCGCGCGCTCCTGCGGTTCGAAAACACCAGATCCTGAAAACGCTGCTCGCGCACATCGTCAAACAGAAGCGAGCGCACCATGTCGCTCGAAAGCGCAACCACGTTGTGACGCTTAAACCAGGAACTCTTGCCTGACCCGGGAAGGCCGATGGCGAGTACCACGATGCCCTTGGGCGGCCGCGCCGCAGCGGCCGGCGCCGTGGCGGGAGTCCTGGGCGTTCGCGGCGCAGGCACCGCCGCTTCCGCTTCCTGCTCTGGAGTCTCGGACGAAGCGTCCGGGCCCACCTCCGGCGCAGTTCCCTTCGCCGCTGCGGGAGTAAAGGCCTGAGCCACGGCTTGCTCGCGCCCGCGTCCGCCCCGACCGCGCCCGCCGCGTCGCCGGCGAGACCGGCCACGGGGTTGCTGTGCGCTGGCGGCACCCTGGGCGCGCGGCTCGCCCGCTTCCGCCTCCCGCGACTCTTCGCGCGCCGGCTGCGCTTCCATCTCGGGCTCATCCGGCGGCTCATGGCTCGCCGGCTGCGCTGCTTCAGGGGGCGCCTGTTCCTGATCGAAATATGCCGGTTGCAGCGGAGGAGGCGCCGGCTCGCTGGTCTGTTCTACTGTTTTCTTCTTGCGGCGCTGTAAGCGCTCGCGCATCCATTTGCGCATGTTCAGGCTTGTAACACAGATGGCCGGAGCGGAGCAATCGCAGGTGTCAGTTGCGAACCACAGACGACAGGAGAAAGCATTTAGGGACGGCCGCCCTCGGCTGTCCGGTCGAGCGAAGCTCGACAGCCTGGCTGGAAGCGCATGCTGCAACTCTCGCACCCTCTCCGCTCGCGTTCGCGGTCTAGAATACAAACATGCCAAGCCAGATTCCCGCCGCGATCCAAGGCCAGAAATATATTTCCCTGAAAACCTTCCGCAAAAGCGGCGTAGGGGTCGCGACTCCAGTGTGGTTCGGCGAGCAAGACGGCAAGCTCTACGTGATGACCCGCAGCGACATGGGAAAGACCAAACGCATTCGTAATAATCCTCAGGTGCGCGTGGCGCCGTGCACAATTCGTGGAAAAGTGACGGGCGCAGAGTTCGCGGCCACAGCCCGCATCCTGCCGCCGGAAGAACACGCGCGGGCGCGGCAGGCGATCAACCGCAAATATTGGATGGCAAGGATTCCGCTAATCTGGGCGCGGACGGATACGTATATCGAGTTGACGTTTTCCTGAGTCGTTGAGTCTGAGATGAAGTGTGGGACCGGGTCTCAGACCCGGTCGCCGGGCGCAGCCCGGCTCGCCGCCACGAACGCCTGCCTTCGTCTGCGAACGAGGCAACCCCAGTCGAGCGAGTGCTCGACCTAGCCGGGTCAAAGACCCGGCCCCACACAGCCTGTCTTTACCACCCTCCCGTGGTCAGATACTCGTGAATCGACTTCGCCGCGCGGCGTCCCGCGCCCATGGCGAGAATCACCGTGGCGCTGCCGGTCACGATGTCGCCGCCGGCGAACACTCCCTTGCGGGTGGTACGCTGGGTTTCTTCGCTGGCCTGAATGTATCCTCGCTTGTTGGTGCCCAGACCGGGCGTGGTGCTCTGCACGATAGGATTGGCGCTGGTTCCGATGGCCATGATCGCCACCGATAACGGCAGATCGAACTCCGAGCCTTGGATCGGCACAGGCCGCCGCCGCCCGGAAGCATCGGGCTCGCCCAGTTCCATGCGCACGCAGCGCGCTCCAGTGAGCCATCCCTTGCCGTCGGAAAGAAATTCTACGGGCGCGGTCAGCATCTGGAAATCGATGCCTTCCTGCCGCGCATGATGCACTTCTTCCGCTCGCGCCGGCATCTCGGCATCGCTGCGCCGATAGATGACGTACGCTTTGCCCGCGCCCAGCCGCAGCG
>JGI12269J14319_10006102_pt1 | contig 10522 bp, 10 predicted proteins | sample PeaSoiSIISIP2007_FD_14319 | JGI IMG/M metagenome (IMG submission 14319) | reverse complement strand
CGCTGAACGGCGTGGAGATATCGCTCATCGACGAAGGCCGCCGCAACGATCCTTTCAGGCTCGCGTACTATCCGCGGACCGGGCGCCTGCTCAAGACGAAGAACCTGAGCGGCATCGTTCTCTTGAGAGAGAAGCAGGATCTTGCGGCGCAATTGGGCCGCGCCTGCTCGACCTTGCACGATGTCGAGTCTTTCGATGTGGCCAAGCTCGCCTTGTCGAACTACCGCAAGTCCGACGCAATTTGGGCGATGTTGATCAGGCGCTCGCCGGGTAAGCCGCTCCTGATGATCGGTCTTCCCAAAAGAACACGTGAGATACTTCCTCTCGCGGAGAGTTACGAGAAATTCCTCAAGAACCTCGGCAAGCACACGCGGCGGAACGTGCGCAGGACGCGCGAGAGGGCAGACGCGCTGGCGATCCGCTTCACGCTCTTCCCCAACCGCCCGCCCGACGATTACTTCGGCGAGATTCTGGAGATGTGCAAGCGCAACGGCCCGCGGGCGGTGCCCGAGAGCGAGATGCGCGGCTGGGAGCAAAGAATATCCAAGCAGAATGGTCATTTTTATTCGACCCTCGCGACAAAGGACGGATATGTGCTCAGTTTCTGTCGTGGATTTATCTGGGGGAAGAGCGCGATCATCCCGTATCAGCTCAACGACCGCGACCATTACGACAAGAATCCTTCCCTGCTGCATCGCGCGTTCCTGGCGGAGTCGCTCGTGCAAAGGGGGGTCCGCGAGATGATCTTTCCGAACGGCTGCGCCGGCTTGCTGAAAAACGCGTGCCTTCCCGACGTCGGCTCGACCGTCGTGGTGTTCCCTTTGAGCATCGTGACGCTCGTCAAGGCGGCGGTCTCCTTGTCCTTGCGAGGGGGAACCCTGTTGGCATTCCTCGGCACGCTTCTGCCGGGATGGCTGCGCCGGCGGCTCGGGATGCAGGAGCTCTGACGCCGGCGCGCGCGCCGAAGGCGCGCTACGGGCCATGACCGCGCAGGCCTTGAACGGCGCCGCTCGACTGCGTCCGCGCCGGCCTGATCGCCGAGGTGCCCACGCTCGCGCAAGCGCGGCATGGCCCCGCCTACGGGGTCTTTTCCTGCGCCGCCCCTTGCGTCGGCGAGGAAATGCCAGGGACCGCCTTCATCCGTCGCCGCCAGCCTTGCCATAAGCCGCGCTTCAACTGGCCGAGTCGCGCGCGACCGCCGCTATAGACCGCACCCCATAGACTGTTGGCGAAGCGGTACCCGAAGGCGTCGCGCTTGCGGTTCGCCCAGAACACCTTGTAGGGCAGCTCGAAGCCCAGGAAGTCGAACTCCAGACCCTGCTCGAACGCCCAATGCAGGCAGCTTTCGGTAAGGATTTGGCCCGGCCCGTATTTCGCGTACGCATCGTCAAAGACGGTGTTGATTCCCTCCACGCGCACGCGGTCCACGCGGGTCATGTGGGTGGCGATGGGCCGGCCGTCGAGCGTGAGGGCGAAGACGACGAGACGGCCGGCGGCACTACCCCCCCTCGCCGCCGCGACGAGCAGGTCGCGATAGGCCGTCGTTTCGAGCCAAGGCCCCCGCCGGCCGCTCTTGGCGAGCTGCGCGAGCTTCTGGCTGATCGTCCAAGCGATGAGTGCCGTGCAGGCGGCGGGCTCGTCCACCGGCTCGAAGGCGAGCTTGCCCCGTTGCTCGAGCTTGCTGCGGCGAGACTTGCCACCGTGGCGGCGGCTGTGGCGAGCGAGGCGCGGCCGGACGTAGCTATCCCAGGTCGGATGCTCGTCCCAGGCGACGGCAAAGGTGGGGATGACCTCGACGACGCGTGCCCGCCGCTCGGCCGCGAGCACGCGATGGAGCGGAGTGCCGGCGAGGACGCAATGCATGGCCATGATGTCGCACCGGCTGGTCGCACGCAGCAGGCGCCAGGCCGTGTCGATGCGCCGGTCCGCCTCGGGGCCGTCCTCGACCAGGACCGAAGGATATTCGGCAAAGCTCGTTCCGAGTATATGGGCCTCGCGCGCGGGAAAGCGCCGGCGGATGACGCTCGGCCAAACGAGGACGAGGCGACCGGCATTGCGCGCGACGACCGCGTGCAGTCGGTGTCCTTGCGGCGCCTCGACGGCGTCCCAGGTGGCGAGGCACCAGGCGAAGCTCTGCGAGAAGCGATGCGCCGGGCAGCGGGCGGCGAGGTCCTGCCAGTCCGCCTCGAGGGCCCGCAGCGACGCGATATCGGTGATGATCTCGTAGCGGTCCGATTCGGCGGCGGCGGTCATGCCCATGATGTCTGGCTAAGGAACGTCCTGCGAAGCATGTGGAACGAGGATATCGGAACGCCGTTCTTCCGGCAACGATCGCTGTTCGCGGAGGACGCGCTCGGCCCTAACCCTCGAGCCGGTCCATGTCCTCGTCGCTCAGGCCGAAATGATGGCCGATCTCGTGGATCAGCACGTGGCGCACCAGCTGGAACAGGTCCTCGCCGGTCTCCGACCAATAATCGAGGATGGGGCGGCGGTAGAGGAAGATCATGTCGAGGTCGCGCGGCGTGTCGCCGACGCTCTTGCGGTTCAGCGCAACGCCGCGATAGAGGCCGAGCAGGTCGAACGGGCTTTCGAGGTCCATTTCCTCCTCGATCTCCTCGTCGCAAAATTCCTCCACGCGGATGACCACGTTGCGCACGTGGCGGGCGAGCTCCGCGGGGACGGTGGCGAGTGCTGCGCGCCCGATCGCCGCGATATCGTCGAGTCCGGGCGGGGTGGTGAAGCTCTTCGGCATGGCCAAGCTCCTAAGTCCCCTCCGCTCTTGATCGCGGCGCCGAGGCGGTCCACTCTCGCGCGCGCAAGGTGGGGCGAGGGAAGCCGAAGGGAGGGATGAAAATGGCACAGAAGCTCGCCGGCGGCGCGCGCAAGGAAGCGCTCAAGCGCGTGCCCGCCTGGCAGGAGGTGGCCGGGCGCGACGCCATCCAGCGCGCCTTCAAGTTCGCCGATTTCAACGAGGCCTTCGGCTTCATGACCCAGGTGGCCCTCTTGGCGGAAAAGATGGATCATCACCCCGAGTGGTTCAATGTCTATAACCGCGTCGAGATCACGCTGAGCACCCACGACGCCGGCGGGCTTTCCGAGCGCGACATCGAGCTCGCGGCCCGCATCGACAGGCTCCGCACCTGAGGCGGCTTATTTCGCCTGCATGCGCATGGCGCCATCGAGGCGGATGCATTCGCCGTTGAGCATTACGTTCTCGATGATGTGCAGGCAGAGCCGCGCATATTCGTGCGGGTGGCCGAAGCGCTGCGGGAAGGGCACTTGGCTCGCCAGGCTCTCCTGCACCGCCTGAGGCATGCCGAGAAGAAGCGGGGTGGCGATGAGCCCGGGTGCGATCGCCAGCACGCGAATGCCCGAGCGGGCGAACTCGCGCGCGGCGGGAAGCGTGAGTGCTATGACCCCGCCCTTGGAGGCCGCATAGGCCGCTTGGCCGATCTGGCCCTCGAAGGCGGCGACCGAGGCGGTCGAGATGATGACGCCGCGCTCGCCGTCCGCAAGGGGATCGAGCCTGGCCATGTCGGCGGCGGCGAGGCGCATCATGTTGAAGCTGCCGATCAGGTTCACGGCGATGACCTTGCTGAACTGGTCGAGCGGCATGGGGCCGTCCTTGCCGACGATGCGCGCGGCGGGCCCGATGCCGGCGCAGTTGACGAGCACGCGCGCCGGGCCATGCCGGTCGCGCGCCAAGGCAAGGGCGGCCTCTCCGCTCTTGGCATCCGAGACGTCGCAACGCACCGCGGTCCCGCCGATCTCCTTCGCGACCGCCTCGGCAGCGGCCATGTTCACGTCGAGCACGGCGACCTTGGCGCCCGCCCGCGCGAGATGGCGCGCCGTCTCGGCGCCGAGACCCGAGCCCGCGCCCGTGACGATGGCCGCATGTCCGCGTACGTCCATGATCCTCTCTCCTTCTGGAGGGCACTTCTCCCCTACCCGCGCGCAGGGCGGCCTTCCTTAGCAGATGGGACGGCGGGAGGCGAGGCCGTTCGGAAGCAGGACGCCCTCTCAGCCGCGGCGCGCCAATTCGCGGGCCCGGTGGAGGGGATTGCGCCGGACCAGCAGCATGGCGAGGGAGGGTGCGGTCTGGGTGAGGAGCGCGCGGAGGCACTCCCTGCGCGGAACGCCGAGCCGGCTGAGCGCGCGATAGATCGGCAAGAACCCAAGCGGGCCGAGCTGCCGCGCCACGCGAAGGAGCTTGGCCTCGCGGGCATAGGCGGCGATGTCCGCGCTCACGCGCGCAGCACTTGCGGCATCGATGCGCCCTGCCGCGGCCATCATCGCCACGTCCCGCCGCATCGTCGCCGCAACGGGGATGCGGTACAGCAGATCTTGCGCAAGCCAATCGCGCAGTTGCTTGCCACTCCACGAGGCGCTGACGGCACCGCTCACGTTCGACATGTGCACGCGCCGCAGGACGAGGATTTCGGGAATGGTCGCCAGCCGGCCGAGCAGGATCGCGCGCAGAGCCAGGATGCGGTCCTCGCTATGGCGCAAGCCGGCAAGCGAAGTGCCCGCCTCGAGCACGGCCCGGCGATAGGCCGCAACCGCACCATGCGGCCCCGCCCGGCCGCGCGCGATTTGAGCGGCATCGAGGAGCTCAGAGGCCGGCCCTACCCCTGCCGCCGCCGGGGACACGCCTTCCATCGGACGCCCCTTCTCGTCGATCACGTCGAAGCGGCAATCAAGGCCCATGAGCGAGGGACCGCCTTGGCACAACGCCTCGTAGACGCGCTCGGTCCGCGTCGGCAGCGAGATGTCGTCGCCGTCCGCGATGACGAGGACCTCGCCGCTCATGTGCCGGCGGATCTCTTCCATCTGGCTGCCGACGCCGAGATTGGCCTCGTTGCGGATGAGGCGCACCCGGTGGGGCCCGCGGTAGGCGTCGAGAAGCCGCTGGGCGATCTCGAAGCTGCCGTCGCTCGAATGGTCGTCGGCAACGATGATCTCGAGCGGGCTGTAGCTCTGCCCAAAGGCGCCCTCTAGTGCCGCCTCGACAAAGTCGGCGCAGTTGTAAAAGCGGACGGCCATGGTGATGAGCGGCCGCTTCGCGCTCAGCGCCGCGATCGCGCTATGGCTCGGCTCGTCGTGGATCTCTCGCTCTCCCTCGCTCGTCCGGCACCCTCGCTCGCGGGACGCCCTCAGAGCGGGTCTCAGAAGGGGTTGATGCCGCTGAAGATCGAGGTGCTCCGCTGGCTGTCGTAGCAGGTGAAATAGCCCTGGTCCCAGCCCTTCTTATATTCGGTGTCCTGGCCGTAGCGCTGGTCCACTTTCGAGTTGTTCCAATTGGAGCCTTGCTTGGCCGCACCCTCGAGCCCGGCGGGGCAGCCCTTGTCATAGCCCTCCTTGAAGGCGGCACTGACGTTGGCAGGTGGGGTGCGCGGGTCCGGCTTATCGTCCCCCCCGCAGGCGCCGAGCAGCGCCATGCCGGCGCCAAGCAGGATTCCGAGCCAAGCGAGGCGAGCGCGTCTCATCGTGGTTTCCTTGCCATCCGTCCCCCGTTCCCCTGCGGCTCGATGCAGCTTAAGGCGATCGCGTGCCGTTGAGAAGCCTCGCGTGCATTCGCTCCCGTTGCAAGGGCGCCAGGCTCGGGCTGCGAATTGACAAGCCCGCCCCCGCTCGACGATCGCACTTTCGGGGTTGCTTTCTGCCGTCATATGGCTATGCCTCTTGGGAAGGGGACGAGCTCCGGGGAATAGGCAGGGAGAGACGCATGGCCGAGCCCCTCTGGCGGCCGAATGACGAGCGCGTCGCGAGCGCCAACATGACCGCCTTCATGCGCAAGCTGGAAGCGGATTGGCAGCGCGAGCTCAAGGACTATGCAGCCCTCCATCGCTTCTCGATCGAGGAGATGGAGAAGTTCTGGCTCTCGCTGTGGGATTTCTGCGGCGTCGTCGCCGAGACGCGCGGCAACGTGGTGATGGAAAATCCGGAGCGGATGCCGGGCTGCCGCTTCTTCCCCGATGCGCGGCTCAACTTCGCGGAGAATCTGCTGCGTCGGAGCGACGACAGCGATGCCCTCGTCTTCCGGGGCGAGGACAAGGTGCGGCGCCGCATGAGCTGGCGCGAGCTCCACGAGGCGGTCTCGCGCCTGGCCCAGGCGCTCGAGCGCGACGGGGTCGGGCCGGGGGACCGTGTCGCGGGCTGGCTCCCCAACCTGCCGGAGACCGTGATCGCCATGCTGGCGGCGACGAGTCTCGGCGCCGTGTGGTCCACGAGCTCGCCCGACTTCGGCGTGCAGGGGGTCGTCGACCGCTTCGGCCAGATCGAGCCCAAGGTGCTGTTCGCCGCCGACGGCTATCATTACAACGGCAAGGCCCATGATTGTTTGGTACGCCTCAAGGAGATCGTCGAGCGCCTGCCGAGCGTCAAGCGCGTCGTCGTGGTCGCCTACACGCGCGAGGTGCCCCCACTCGGCGGCCTCCCCGCTACCACCTCATGGCATGAGTATCTGGCCCCGTATCGGCCCCAACGGATCGACTACGCCCAGCTCCCCTTCAACCATCCGCTCTATATTCTTTTTTCCTCGGGTACGACCGGAGCGCCCAAATGCATCGTGCACAGTGTGGGCGGCACCCTCCTCACCCATCTCAAGGAGCACAAGCTCCACGGCGACATCAAGCCCGGCGACCGCCTCTTCTGGTTCACCACCTGCGGCTGGATGATGTGGAACTGGCTCGCCTCGGGCCTGGCGGCCGAGGCCACGCTCCTCTTGTATGACGGCTCGCCCTTTCATCCGAGCGGCAACGTGGTGTTCGACTTTGCCCAAGAGACCGGGATGAGCTTCCTCGGCACCTCCGCCAAGTTCATCGACGCTTGCCGCAAGGCCGGTCTCGCGCCGGCCAAGAGCCACAAGCTCGCGAAGCTGCGCGCGATCGGCTCGACCGGCTCTCCGCTCGTTGCCGAGGGCTTCGATTACGTCTATGCGCAGGTCAAGGAGGACGTCCATTTGGCCTCGGTCTCGGGCGGCACCGACATCATCGGCTGCTTCGTCGGCGGCAATCCCTTGGGGCCCGTCTGGCGCGGCGAGATCCAGGCCAAGATGCTCGGCATGGCGATCGAGGTGTTCGACGAAGAGGGCCGGCCGCTTGAGGGCGAGAAGGGCGAGCTCGTCTGCGTCAGGCCCTTTCCCTCGATGCCGATCGGCTTCTGGAACGACCCCGGCGACAAGAAATACCGCGCCGCCTACTTCGAGAAATTTCCCGGCGTCTGGTGCCATGGCGACTGGTCGATGACCACCGAGCATGGCGGCATCGTCATCTATGGGCGCTCGGACGCCACCTTGAACCCGGGCGGCGTACGCATCGGCACGGCGGAGATCTACCGCCAGGTCGAGCAGCTCGACGAGGTGGTCGAGAGCCTGGTCATCGGCCAGGACTGGGAGAACGATGTGCGCGTGGTGCTCTTCGTGCGCCTGCGCGACGGCACGAAGCTCGACGCGGCACTTTCCGATAAGATCAAGGCTCAGATCCGGCGCAACACCACGCCGCGCCACGTGCCGGCGAAGATCGTGCAGGTCCACGACATCCCGCGCACGAAATCGGGCAAGATCGTCGAGCTCGCAGTGCGCGAGGTGGTGCACGGCCGCCCGGTCAAGAATCTCGAGGCCCTTGCCAACGCCGATGCGCTCGATCTCTTTAAGCACCTCCCGGAGCTCAGTCATTGAAACAGATCCCGACCCGCCTCCTCGGCAAGCCCTCTCGCCTTGCCGGCCCGATCCGCGCCGCGATCTCCGCACTCGAGCCCCAGCTCATCGCCGATGTGTCGAAGCTTGCCTTGGGCGACCCGAAGGTGATCCCGCTGTGGTTCGGCGAATCCGATGTCACGACACCCGAGTTCATCCGGCGCGCGGCCAAGGAGGCGCTCGACAGGGGCGAGACCTTCTACACCCACACGCGCGGCATCCCGCCCTTGCGCGAGGCCCTCGCCGACTATCTCTCCGGGCTCTACGAGCGCCCCGTGGCGCTCGAGCGGGTGAGCGTCACCACGGCCGGCATGAACGCCATCATGTTGGCGATGCAGCTCGTGCTCGGGGCGGGCGACAATGCGGTCATGGTGACCCCCCTCTGGCCCAATGCCGCCGCCGCCGCGCGGATCATGGGGGCTGAAGCGCGCGAGATCGCACTCGCGCGCGAGCAGGGCCGCTGGCGCCTCGACCTCGACAAGCTTTTCGCCGCCTGCGACGGAGCCACGCGGCTCATCTTCATCAACTCGCCGAGCAACCCGACGGGCTGGATGATGACGCGCGAGGAGCAGCGCGCCGTGCTCGACTTCTGCCGCGAGCGCAACATCTGGCTCCTTGCCGACGAGGTCTACGCGCGCATCGTCTACCAGGGCCGCGCGGCACCCTCCTTCCTCGACATCGCCGAGCCCGAGGACCCGCTCCTGGTCGCCAACAGCTTCTCCAAGGCTTGGGCGATGACCGGCTGGCGCATCGGCTGGCTCGTAGCCCCCGCGGCCCTCGGCGATCTCCTCGGCGAGATGGTCCAGCACAACGTGAGCGGTGTCCCCACCTTCCTCCAGCCGGCCGCGGTCACCGCACTCAAAGAGGGCGAGCCCTTCGTGCGGGAGATGGTCGAGCGTTGCCGGCGCGGGCGCGACATCGTCGCCGACCACTTGGCCACCATGCCGCGCGTGCGCTTCACCCCGCCGGATGCGGCCTTCTATGCCTTCTTCGAGGTGGACGGTGTCGCCGACAGCCTAGCGCTCGCCAAGCGTATCGTCGCCGAGGCCGGCGTGGGGCTCGCTCCGGGGGCTGCCTTCGGCAAAGGTGGCGAGGGGGGATTCCTGCGCCTCTGCTTCGCCCAGGCGCCCGAGCTGCTCGCGCGCGCCATGGAGCGGCTCAAGCGCCTGCTCGGCTGAAGCGGGAAAGGGTCAATCGCGCGAAAGTCGGTGCTACCGGACGCGATGCGTCCTCAGCCAATCGCGCAGTGCCGCCTCCATGCGTGTCTGCCATCCCCGGCCCGCAGCTCGGAATTTCGCCAGCACGTCGGGCGAGAAGCGTATGGTGATGCGCTCTTTGGGTGCAGCCGATCGCGGGCGGCCGCGCACGGGCTTCAGCTGCGCAAACTCGGCATCCGTCAACTCATAGGTATCGCGATCTGCCGCAATACCGGCATTGATGGCGGCTTCCTCGGCCTTCGTCGGTCGCACCAATTTGCGCTTCATAGCGATCGGTTACTTAGGCAATTTTAAATTAGCTGGAATTGCATCTCTCCTTCGTCACCCCCGGGCTTGACCCACGGCTGTCCGGTTTAGTTTTCAGTTCCATTGGAGCGCCAGTTGAGAGGTATTGAGTATAGGAGGTGGCTCTCGATGGAGTAGGCGATCGATGCGTCTGCGGTGCATCAGGTTGGCGCGGACCAGTCTGGCGAAGGCGAGTGGGCTTGTGACGCATTTCTGCGCGGCTTGAGCGAAGCGCAAGAGCAAGAAAGCGACGAGGGCGACGGCGATCTGGATACGCACCGCATTCTCGGAGGTGCCGAGAAAGCGGGTGATTTTGAGGGTCTGCTTGACCCAGCGGAAGAACAGCTCGATGGCCCAGCGCCGCTTATAGAGATCGGCGATCTCTTGCGCGCTGGCATCAAGATCGTTCGAGAGGATGCGCAGCACCTTGCCGGTCTCGATCTTGACGCGGACTTCGCGGACCGGGTCCTGGAAGGGGTTGCGCCGGCTTGCGGCTTGGCGCGCGGGCAGATGGCCGATCCTGTCGGAGAGGATGGTGCCGCCTTGAGGCACCGGCAGCTCCGCGACGACGGCGAGTGGCGTGTTGGACTTGAAGCGGGTGACGATGCGGCAGCCTTTGGCGTCAAGCTCGNCCCACCAGCGATAATCGTAATAGCCCAGGTCGAAGACATAGGTGGCGCCGGGTTCGATGGGCATGGTCTGGGCAGCGCTGATGTCGTTGACGTTCGCCGCGCTGATCGCGGCATAGATCGGGCGATCGGCGTCAGGATCATAGATCACATGCACCTTCGCACCGCACACGCCGGCGGAGAAGCGCGCCCAATCACTGAAGCTGTTCAGCCGCACAGCCGTGGAATCGATCAGATATGTGGTCTCGGCCACCGTGCGGCGAAGCCCGCGATGGGCTTGCTTCACCATCAGGGCGAACAGCGCCGTGAACACTTCGCTCGGCCGCGCCGCGTTTGCGTCCGCCAGTGTCGAACGCTGCACCGGGCCGGCGCCCACATGGTAGAGCCGCGCCGCGTGGCTCTGAAGCCCGGTCACGATCTCACGCAGGCTCGCAGCCCCCGACAGCTGACCATAGAGCAAGGCCACCAATTGGCTCTTTGTCGTCAGCCGCCGTACGCGAAAGTCCGCCTCGTGCTCCTCGACCAGCCGGTCGAACTCGCTCCACGGAACATGCTTCAGAACGGCATGAAATACGCTATTCTTGTGTCGCATGGCGTTGATCCTTTCCCGTGTCCCGAAACGTCGCCAAACGCTCGTGACCGAGTAGAATCAATGCCATGCACCTTGTCCACAAAATCTAAACCGGACAGCCGTG
>JGI12269J14319_10006097_pt1 | contig 10525 bp, 9 predicted proteins | sample PeaSoiSIISIP2007_FD_14319 | JGI IMG/M metagenome (IMG submission 14319) | reverse complement strand
CGCGCGCCGTGGTGGTGGGCGCAAGCTGATCAGCAAGCGCCGGCTGGGCGCAATCCGCCGGTGCAGCAGCCTCGCTGGATCGCTGCAGTAGGGCGGCGCGCTGCCGTCTCCGAGACACTGGGCGCCGGTCTGACAGGAGTAGCTGCGGTTGGGCGCGGCGCAGTGCACCGCGCCGCGGGGGCTGCAAGCCCACTCGCTGCGCGTTGGGTTGAACCAGCACTCGGGCGAGGCGGGATCGTCGCACGTGTACGTCGTATCGCCGATCTTGCCGCATTCGTCAGCCGAGGCGGACGAGGCCGAGCTAGCGACCGTCAGCGCGAAACAACCGGCGAGAAGCCAAGATCTGCGCACGTCTGCCCCCACACGCGTCTCCGAAACGCCGAGGCTAAGCTAGCGGGGCGCCTCTCGCAAACGCAATGGCTTATCCCCTTCGAACCTTCCCAGGGTTGTAGTAGGCAAATCCTCGGGGAGGGTCGGCGTTGCCGCACCAATTGAACCGCGATGACGCCGAGGCGCGCTTTCCTGCCACCCGCGCCGCCGGGGGATCGATCGTCGAGGCCTTCCGATCGAGCTAGGTCCGCCACCGTACCTTGAGCAACCTTCACGATGACGTGTTGGCGAATTGTGTCTCGGCGCGAGCGGATCAAGATCAAGCTGCACAATCGGGCGCGCTCGCTAGAGGAGATGGCCCAGTGATCCTCCGCAGACATTTCCTGATCGGCGCTGGCGCAGCGGGACTGACCCCCGGGGTCGTCTGCGCCTTCCCGCCCGGCGTCATGACCTACGCCGACGCGAACAACGGCGATTTCGGAGCCGACCTCACCGGCGCGGACTTCGCCGGCATGTTGAAACCGCTGCACCCCAAGGCCCACACGGGCACCTCGATTGAGGTGCAGAACGCGGCGCCTGAAGGCGCCAGCCGCGTCGTGCTGGAGAACCTGCCGTCAATCGCCACTCAAGGCGTCCCAGGCAAGGTGGGCGCCCCCGGGTCCTGCGAGGCGCAGTCGTTCGGCTATGGCTTGGGATCCTACACTGCGGCGCGCAAACCGAACGGTGATCGCAAGTGGGACGCCTCGCTGCCCGAGAACCAGGTGAGCGCCGCCTGGCTTTATCACTGGCAACACGTAGACCGCGGCTCGAAAGAGTGCCCCAGCGGTTCCGGCTGCGTCCCCTATGCCCAGAAACTCGTGGCGAGCGGCGCGCCCAGCACCAAGGCGTTCCCCTACAATCCGAGCGACGCCACTACGGTCGCGGCGGTCTGCCAGAATCTCGAGACCTACGACGTCGCGACCACGCCGGCAGGCGCCGCGCGCTTCATTATTGGTTCCTACAAGGGCTACTCAGGCATCCAGAACCAGAAGACGACCTACCTCGACGCCTTCAAGGCGTTGATCCGCAACGGCCATGCCATCGCCTTCAGCGGGCTCGTGCCCATCGGCGATTACTGCGTCGCCAGCCCGCCGCTGGTGAGAGGCGCCTTCAACGCGCCGCAGGGCTATCCCACGGGCGGCGGGCACGGCCAGGTGATCGTCGGCTACGACGATGCCAAGGGCCCGAACGGCGCCTTCCTGGTGCAGAACAGTTTCGGACCCGGGTGGAATCCCGGCCCGGCGAACGCACCGGCGTTCAACGGCCGCATCTGGTTCGACTACGACGCGTGGTTCCAGGGCCAGAAGTACGCGATGATCATGTTCCCCAACAGCCAAGAGCCGCCGGGGGGGATCAAGCTGCACGCCAGCGACGCCGGCGCGCCGGTGGTCTTCATCAAAGAAGGCAAGCGCTACATGCAAGGCGGCAGCGCCTACTTGAATCTGATCCTGCACGGCTCGGACGCCTTCACGCTCAGCCAGATCGACGTGACCGGGCCGAGAGGCGCGACGTCCAGCCAGACGCTGAACGAAGTGATCCGGTTCGGGTACGCCTACGTCGAGCGCCCGCACGAGTTCGAGCCGGGCCACTACAAGGTTCAGCTCACCGGCAAGTACGACAGCGGGACCGCGGTGGCCTACACCGGCGAGCTGGACGTGACGTGAGCGGGGCCGGCATCGCGCACTTCGCAACCAATCCACCGGCGCCCGGGAGGCCTCGATGAAGCTCGGAACTCACGCCAACCGCTGGCTGCTCGGCGCGGCGATCGCTTTTTGCGGGGCGGCGGCGCAAGCACACGTGAGCAGCGTCACCGTCAGCCCCGCCTCGCTGACCGGCGCCGTCGCCTGCCCGATACAACAGATCTTCATCGGCCAGATCAGCTCGACGACGCCGGGCAAGGTCGCCTTTCAGTGGACCACGTCTGACGGACAACATTCGCCGCTACAGGCGGCCATCTTCGACGCCGCCGGCAAGCGGCCGGTAAGCTACCTATGGATGGCGCTCTCGAAGCAGCGGACCATTGATGGTTGGGTTCGTCTGGACACCAGGTCGCCAAACCATCTGACGGCGAAGGTGCGGATCGCGGCAACCTGCAAGCCGTAAGGACAGCGGGTGCGCCGCGCCGCTCAGGCGACGAGCGGGACCGGCGCGAGGGTCTTCACTGGCGCGCTTTCCACGATCAGCCAGCGAGCCGCCAGTCCGATCGCACCGGCGCAGACCAGATACCAGGCCGGCGCCATGGGACTGCCGGTGACATGGATCAGCCAGGTGATCACCAGCTGCGTCGTGCCGCCGAACACGGCGATGGAGACCGCGTAGACGATCGCAAAGGCGCTGCCGCGGATGCGCTTGGGCAGGGTCTCGGCAACGGCGGCGTAGAAGGCCCCGGCGCCGGCGCCAGCCAGGATGCCGAGGATCGTCGTGCCGGCGATCAGCGCCAGCGCGCTGCGCGCCTCGGTGATCCAGAAGTAGATCGGCAGGATGAGGATGAAGTGGACCAGGCCCGGCCAGATCATCACCGGGCGGCGCCCGATCCGGTCGGACAACCATCCCCCGGCTAGCCCGGCGCCAACGCCGCCTATGCTCCCGACCGTGCTGGCTAGGAACGCAACGGTCGGCGACATGTGCAGCGTGTGCTGCGCGAAAGTGGTCGTGTAGTTGAAGACGTAGGTGCCGATCGTACCGGCGGCGAGCACGAACAGCGCGAGGGTCAGGATGCGGCCGCTGTCCCGCGCGAGGCCGAACTGGGTGCGCTCGGCATCGCCTTCGCGCTTCACTTCCGGCAGGTGCAGCGTTTCGGGCAGGCCGCTGCGGATCCACAGGCCGAAGGGCAGGGTGGCCGCGCCGAGCAGGAAGGCGATGCGCCAGCCGTAGGCGTCGAGCGCGGCCGGCGCCATCACCGTCGACAGGCCGACGCCCACAAGCCCGCCGAGCGTCGCGGCGATCCCCTGGCTGGCCCCCTGCCAAGAGACCGCCAGGCCGCGGCGCTTCAGCGGCGCGGCCTCGAGCAGGTAGGCCGTAGTCGGACCGACCTCGCCCCCGAGCGAGAAGCCCTGCACCATGCGCGCGACGACCGCTAGGATCGGCGCGGCGATGCCAATCGTCGCGTAGGTGGGAATCAGCGCCAGCACGACGATCGCGGCGCCCATCAGGGTGAAGCTGAGCATCATCGCCGGCCGGCGTCCGGCTCTGTCGGAATAGGCGCCGATGACAATGCCGCCGATCGGCCGGGTGACGAAGCCCGCGCCGAACGTCGCCAGCGAGAGCATCAGGCTGGCGTAGGCGTCGTGCGACGGGAAGAAGGCGTGGCCGATCTGGATGGAGAAGAAGGCGTAGGTGATGAAGTCGTAGAACTCGAGCGCGTTGCCGATGGTCGCGGCGACGACGGAGCGCCGAGCCAGCGCTGCAGGCGCGCCGTCGGCGATCAACGGGGCGACGGCAATCTCACCAACTACGTCTTCGGCCACGCCATCCCCCGATGCCACGCCACCCAATCTACAGACGCGAGCCGCCTTGGCGAAGCCCACGCACGAGACGCCGCGATGGCTCGTCCGACTGATGCATCCGCGAGCAATCCGGCCGCGACCACGGCNGTCAGCGCGGCTTCANGAACTTCAGCGCGTATTGATCCGTATGCCCCCGAATNGCGGGATCGAAGATGGTCTTGGTGTGATCGTCGGCCGGGCGGNGCAGGAAGTCACCTTCGGCNACCAGCTTGAACCCGGCCGCGGTCACCTCGCGGATCACCTGCGCCTTCTCGATCCGGTGTAGCACCGCGATCTGGTCGAGCGTCGTCCCGGCGTTGGCCTGGTGGTCGAGAATGAAATAGATCCCGCCCGGCTTCAGCGCCGCGAAGACGTGGTGGTTGAAGTCGGCCATGTCGACGGCGCCGTACTTGGCGATGTGCAGGTCGTGATAGTTCTGGGTGATCCAGAACAGGTCGATCGGCTGCGGCAGCTTGAACTGGCCGAACGTCTCGACGTCGAGCGAGACGTTCTTCAGCCCGGGCCCCGCCAGCAGTTGCTGGTCGGCGGTGACGGCGTCCTTCCAGCCGGCGTTCTCCAGACCGAACACCTCGCCTTTCGGCCCGACCACGTCGCTGAGCATGCGAGTGAAGTAGCCACCGCCTGGGAAGAGCTCGCCGACCGCCATGCCGGGCTTCACGCCGGCGAAGGCGAGGGTGTCGGCCGGGTCGCGCAGCGCGTCGGTGTCGGTGTCGGCCTTCGGCCGCGTCGCATCGGCGACAGCGCTGGCGACGTAGGCCGGCGCGTCGGCCGCCAGAACGCCGCCGCAGGCCAGCAGAAGGAATGCGGCGGCGAAGATGGACGCTCTCATGGCGGCTCCCGGGTTGCGGTCCTGTACCTAGACCATGATCGAGGCCCATGGAATCGCCCGGCGCCAACGACGGCCAACCGGCTCGCCGTGGCTCGACTCAGTGGGTAGAACGCCCCGTTGACCAGCGCCTCTCCCCACATCGCAACGGCTCTGATGGGGCTGGCCCTGGCCATGACGGCAGGGGCCGCGTGGGGCGCCGACGCTTCTCCCGCCCCGACCGAGCTACCGACCGTCACGGTGATCGCCGCTACGCCGCTGCCAGGCGCCCAGATCGATGTCGCCAAAGCGCCCTATGACGTGCGCACGTTGTCGGCGGCGGATATCGGTCTCGGCGGGCTGAGCGCCACCGGCGCGCTGAATGCCAGCATCGGCGGCGTCAGCATCAACGACAACCTCGACGACGCGTTCCAGCCCGACATCCTCTATCGCGGCTTCGAGGCCTCGCCGGTGCTGGGAACGCCGCAGGGCTTGGCGGTTTACCAGAACGGCGTGCGGATCAACGAGGCGTTCGGCGACGCTGTGAACTGGGACCTGATCGCCGACCCAGGGATCGCCCGGATCGACGTCGTCGGCAGCAACCCGGTCTATGGGCTGAACGCGCTCGGCGGGGCCGTTGTGGTGGCGATGAAGGACGGCTTCGACGACCCCGGCGGAACGGCGCAGGCGTCCGGCGGCTCGTTCGGCGCCCGCTCGGCGCAACTGACCTTTGGCGCGCGTTCGGCGCACTTCGGCGTGTTTCTCGCGGCCAGGGCGCTGGGCCAGGACGGCTGGCGCGACCTCTCGTCCGACCGCGTCCGCCAGCTCTACGCCGACCTCGCCGCGCGCACCGACCGGCTCAAGCTCGACTTAAGCTTCGAGGGCGCCGACAACCTGCTGCACGGCGAGTCCGCCGCGCCGGCGCAGGAGCTGGCGGTGAGCCGCAAACTGGTGTTCACCTCGCCGCAGTCGAACGCCGACCGGCTTGCCTTCGTGGTGCTGAAGGGGTCGTACCAGGCGACGCCGGCGGTCTCGTTCCAGGGCGACGTCTATTATCGCGGCTTTCGCCAGTCGGTCGAAAACGGCGACACCACCCACTACGCCGCCTGCGCCATCGCCGGCCTCGCGGGCCAACTCTGTCAGGGCGATGGGGCGACGCCGCTGACGACAACCGCCGGCGCCGCCGTCCCGGACATCTCGGCCGGCGGGACCGTCCCGATCGGCGAAAACGACCGCGCCAAACTGAGCGCCGACGGGTTCGGCGGCAGCCTCCAGACGACCGTCATCGCGCCGCTGTTCGACCGCGGCAACCAAGCCTCGGCGGGCGCATCGCTCGACAGCGCGGAGGTGAGCTACGGCGCCAGTGTCGAGCCGGGCGTGATCAACGGCGCGCTGATCGTACAGCCGTCGGGTTTCTTGATCTCGACGCAAGAGGGCCAGCCGTTCACCGCCACACCGGTCAGTCTGTCGGCCCACAACTCCTACGCCGGCGTCTATTTCACCGACACGCTCGATGTGACTGCGCGCCTGGCCGCGACGGCCAGCGGCCGCTTCAACACCGTCCGCGTCGCGCTGCTGGACCACAACGGCGTCAGCCTGAACGGGGTCAGCCGCTACACGCGGTTCGACCCGGCGATCGGCCTTGCCTACCGGCTGTCGCCCAGCCTCACCGCCTACCTCGGCTATGCTGAAGGCAGCCGTGCGCCGACGGCGAGCGAGATCGAGTGCTCCGATCCGGCCGCCCCTTGCTTGCTGCCATCGTCGCTCTCGGCCGATCCGCCGGGCCTCCGCCAAGTCGTGTCGCTCACGATGGAAGCTGGCGTTCGCGGCGACCGCGCGCTTGGCGCCGGCAGCCTCCGCTACAGCCTTGGCCTTTACCGCACCGACGTGCGCGACGACATCTACGGCGTCGCGACCTCGCTCAGCGCCGGTTACTTCCAGAATATCCCTGGCACGCGGCGGCAGGGCGGCGAGTTCGACCTGAGCTACCGCGATGCGCGGCTGAGCGCCGCGCTGAGCTACGCCTACGTGGCCGCGACTTTCGCCTCCAGCCTCACGCTGCCGTCGCCGTCCAACCCGTTCAGCGACGCCAACGGCGACATCCATGTCAGGCCTGGCGACCGCCTGCCCGGGATCCCGCGCAACCGGCTGAAGCTCGCCCTCGACTATCAGCTGACGCCCGCGCTGAAGCTCGGCGCCGAGGCGCAGGCGGTCGACGACCAGGCCTACCGCGGCGACGAGGCGAACCAGTTGCCACCGCTGCCCGGCTACGTCGTGGTGGGGCTGCACGGCAGCTACGCGCTGTCGAACCGCGTCGAGCTGTTCGCGCGGATCGATAACGCGCTGGACGCCCGCTACGCCACCTTCGGCGTCCTGGGAGACCCGACCAGCGTCAACGCGCCTGGCGTACCCGCCAACGGCGCGGCCGGCGTCGACAACCGGTTCCAAAGTCCGGCGTCGCCGTTGTCGGCCCTAGCCGGGCTCAAGGCGAGCTTCTGATCCGTCACTTGACAACTTGGAAAGTGAGCATAACTTTCCAACATGGAAAGCGAAGAAGGAGCATCCATGTCCACCCAAGCCGACGAAGCCGCGGCCGCCCTGACGGCGATGCAGGAGTCCCGCGACAATCTGGCGGCCGTCGCCGCGGCGAGCTGCCCGCCGGCGCGGCACCTGGCCTTCGCCGGGTTGATGGGCGGCTTCGTCGCCTCTCAGGCCGCGCCCGGCTCGTTGGTGCTGGTGTTCGAGGCGCTGCTGCTGGTCGGAGTCGCCCTGGTGATCATGTGGGATCGCCGCCGCACCGGCATGTTCATCAACGGCTACCGCGCCGGGCCGACGCGACCGCTCACCTTCAGCCTGCTGGCGTTCACGCTCGCGACCCTGGCCCTGTGCGACTGGCTGATGTTCGGCCGCGGCGTCGGCTGGGCGCCTCTGGTCGGCGGGGCGGTGGTGGCGGTGGTCGGCTACTACGCCAGCTCGATCTGGCAGCGCATCTACCTGCGCGATCTGAGGTCGGCCGCCTGATGGACGGCGCCTTCGACCCGGTGATCCACGCGCCGGCGCGGCTGCAGATCATGGCCGTGCTGGCCGGGGTCCAGGACGCCGAGTTCAGCCTGCTGCGCACCACGGTGAAGGTCAGCGACTCGGTGCTCTCCAAGCATCTCGCCCAGCTCGCGGACGCGGGGTACGTCAATCTGCGCAAGGCCGCGCTGGGCGGGCGCCAGCGCACCTGGGTCTCGCTTACCCGCGACGGCCGCCGGGCGTTCGCCTCCCACGTGAAGGCGCTGCAGGCGCTGGCAAACATCACCGACCGCATGGCGGCGGAGTAGCTTGTCAGGAGGCCGTCAGCGCCGCCACCGACCAGCCGCCGCGCCCATCGCCAAGCTTGCCGCTCAGTTCGTCGCAGAGCACCGTCAGCCGCTGGTCCAGCCGCCAGGGCGCGTTGACGATCAGCAGGCCGCCGCCGCTCAGCGAGACGTTGTCGCGTCCGAAGGGCGAGAACTCCGCCCGCAGCGTCTTCGGAAACCCGCCGTCGACCGCCGCCCGCGCCAGCGCCGCGCCGATCAGGCCGTCCTTGATCGGATACCAGGCCATGAAGGTCCCGTTCGGCCACTTGCGCAGCCCCGCCGCTAGCGCCTGCGCCAGCCGCTCGGCCTCGTCCGTTTGCTCGTAGGGCGGATCGATCAGCACCAGGCCGCGCCGCTCCTTCGGCGGCAGCAGCGCGCCGACGGCTTCGTAGCCGTTGCGGTGATGGACGGCGATGCGCGCGTCGCCGCGATAGCGGGTCCGCAGCGCCTCGATGTCGTCCGGATGCAGCTCGCAGGCGACTAGGCGGTCCTGGTCGCGCAGATAGCGCCGCACGATCTCCGGCGAGCCGGGATACGTCGCCAGCGCGCCCGGGTTCATCGCCCGCAGCAGCGCCGCGTATCCCGGCGACGACCCCAGGCCCGGCTCGAACACCCGGCCGACGCCGCCTTCGAACTCGCGGGTCCGCTGCGCGCCATCGGACGCCAGGTCGTAGACCCCGACGCCGGCGTGGGTGTCCAGCACTGCAAACGGCGCCGGCTTCAGCAGCAGCCACTCCAGCACGAANGTCAGNGCCGCGTGCTTGAANACGTCGACGTGGTTGCCGGCGTGGAACGCGTGCCGATAGTTCATCCGTGCCCGTGGCGGTGGTGCAGGTCCGGATAGTGCCGGTGGCTGTGGACCAGCGGCCGGTGCCGGTGCCAGTGGGTGTGCGGCTCGCCCGGCGGGTCAGCGGGATGGTGGTCGTGCTGGTGATGGGCGTCGTGAGCGTGGGCGTGCTCGTGCTCCAGCGCCTCGTGGACATGGGCGTGGCCATGATCCTCGGTCAGGTGCAGCCAGACCCCGAGCGCCATCAGCGCCGCGGCGAGGGCGAGCCAGACGGTAATGTGGTCGCCGAACAGGGCGACGCTGATCAGCGCCCCCACGAACGGCGCTGTCGAGAAATAGGCCCCGGTCCGCGCGGTCCCGAGGTGGCGCAGCGCCAGGATGAAGCACATCAGGCTGACGCCATAGCCGAGCAGACCCACCGCGCCGGCTTCGGCGACGTGTCCCCAGGCCGGCAGGCCGCCGCCTTGGGCCAGACCGATGCCGACGTTGGCGCTCCCCGCGACCAGACCCTTGATGGCGGCGATCTGCATCGGGTCGGCGCCGCTGATCTTGCGGGTCAGGTTGTTGTCGACGCCCCAGGCCACGCAAGCGCCGGCCACCAGCAGCGCGCCGAGCGGCAAAGCCCCGAGCGCCGCGCCGTTCCAGGCCAGCAGCATCGCGCCGGCCAGGATCGCGAAGGCGCCCAGCAGCAGCCGCCGGTCGACGTTCTCGCGGAACACCACCCAGGCGATCGCCATGGTCGCCAGGCCCTCGAGATTGAGCAGCAGCGCCGCGCTCGACGCCGGCGTCTGCGCCAGCCCGAGCATCAGCAGCACCGGCCCGACCGCGCCGCCGAACAGCACCGCGCCAGCGAGCCATGGCAGGTCGGGCGCGCGGATCGGCGCCTCGTCGGCGCTCAGCCGCAGCACCCGGCGCCCCACCAGCACCGCGCCCAGTCCCAGTCCCGAGCCGAGGTAGAGCAGGCCGGCGAGCAGCCACGGGCTCATCCCGCCCAGCAGCCACTTGGACGCCGGCGTGCTGGCGCCGAACAGCGCCGCCGACAGCAGCGCCAGACCTATCGCGGCCCGCCTGTCCATGGCTTCGCCGGCGCCCTCAGCCGCCGCCTTCGAGGATCTTGAACTGCCGCTCCGCATCGTCCTGCGCCACCCGGGTCCCATCGCGCAGCGTGGCGATCGAGCCGTCGGCGCAATACTGCAGGATGTAGGCCTTGCGCACCGTGCCGGCCTTCAGGTTCGGCCCGGTGCGATGCGGCGAGAGCGAGGAGAAGATGATCGCATCGCCCGCCTTCGCGGGCACGGGCACGGCGTCCGGGACGTCCTCCAGGCACTTGTAGCCGATCGGCGTCAGCCAGTGGTCCAGCGTGCCGCCCAGGTGCCGCCCTGGCGCGATCCACGGGCAGCCGTTCTCTTCGTCGACATCGACCAGCGGCAGCCAGAAGGTCAGGTACTGCTGCGGCTCGATGAAGGTGTAGCCGTTGTCCTGATGCCACGGAAATTCCTGCACTTTCGCGGTCTTCTTGTAGACCGACTGGTCCCAGTACAGCCGCACCGCGCCGCCCATCAGGTCGTGGCAGACGTCGACCACGAACGGGTGCGCGGCGAAGTCGCGTAGCAGCGGTGAGCGCTTCACGACATGGGTGGTGAAGGTGATGGTGTCCGCCGTCGAGATCGAGATGGTCCCGCCCGCCTCGCGCAGCCGCTGCTCCGCCTTGGCC
>JGI12269J14319_10006096_pt1 | contig 10526 bp, 7 predicted proteins | sample PeaSoiSIISIP2007_FD_14319 | JGI IMG/M metagenome (IMG submission 14319) | reverse complement strand
TGTCGTATGGCCGGCCCCCACGATCATCGCCCTGGTGGCCCTCATCACCGTCGCCTACGTGTCGGTATCGGGCTACCGGATCGTGTTGTTCGTCAGATCGGCACGACCGGGGGTGGTGATCGCTGTCAGCGACGCCCAGGCACGGTCGACAGCCGATGACGATCTCCCCCTCTACAGCGTTCTCGTCCCGGCCTTCCAGGAGACGGAGGTCATCAACACCTTGCTCGACCGGCTGTCGCGGATCGAGTATCCGCGCCACCTCTTGGACATCAAGCTCCTGGTCGAGGCCGATGACGACGCCACCATCGCGGCGGTCGCCGATGCCGATCCAGGCGACCACTTCGAGCTCGTTCTCGTTCCGCCCGCCGAACCGCGGACCAAACCGAAGGCTCTCAACTACGGACTGACCCTCGCCCGCGGGCAATTCGTCGCCGTCTACGACGTCGAGGACGACCCCGATCCGTTGCAACTTCGCCGGGCCGCATTCGCCCTGACCCGACTGGGGCCCGATGTCGGTTGCCTCCAGGCCAAGTTGTCCTACAACAATCCGAACCAGAATCTCATCACGCAGTGGTTCACCATCGAGTACGCCATGTGGTTCTCGTACCTGCTGCCCGGCCTCGCCTCCCTGGACGGCCCCATACCTCTGGGCGGGACATCAAACCATTTCCGGCGGTCGGTTCTGCGTTCGATGGGCGCGTGGGACCCCTACAACGTGACCGAGGATGCCGATCTCGGCATCAGGATGTTCCGCGAGGGATACAAGGTGGGCATTCTCGACTCGGTCACCCTGGAGGAGGCCAACAGCGATTTCGTGAACTGGGTCAAGCAGCGGTCGCGTTGGTACAAGGGATATCTCCAGACCTTCTTCGTCCACATGCGGGCCCCGGTGAAGCTCTACCGCGAGATCGGACCAGGGGGCATGGCCCAGCTCTTCCTCTTCATCGCCGGCACGCCGCTGCTCGCCCTCTTGAATCCGATCTTCTGGCTCATGACCCTGATCTGGTTCCTGGTGCATCCCGCCTTCATCCAGTCGCTCTTCCCCGCTCCGCTCTATTACGGGAGCCTGGCCTGCTGGGCCCTGGGTAATTTCCTCCTGCTGTACTTCACGGTGGCCAGTTGTCGGCTGAGTCGGCGATTCGAACTGCTGTGGGCGGCACTCCTCGTGCCCCTCTACTGGGTCATGATGTCCGTGGCCGCCGCCAAGGCGTTCTTCCAACTGATCGGTGCCCCCAACTTCTGGGAGAAGACGGTGCACGGGCTCCACCGAGATGCGGAGGATGTCGTCGTGGGCGGCGCCTCCGATCCTCCATCCTGAGAATCAGGACCGACACCGGTCGGTGACGGCGCCGTCCGGCGGCGTTCGGGGGCGGCCGCTGCGGCTGAGGATACGCCGTCGTCGGGGTCAAGTCTTCGGCCCCGCCGTCCGATGCCTCTCTCAATGGTCTTCCGGCCATCTCGTCTCGCGCCGTGCCTGTGGAAGCCCCGTGCGACGCCGACCAGACACAGCCTGGCGTCTCGTGACCCATCGGCCCGATGCGCCCCCCGAGAAAGAGGCGACGGGTGAGGAGACTCCGAGGCGTGGCGCGGGTGCTCGCTTCCTTTCCCCCGTCGCTGTCGTTGGGGTTGCGTGGCGCCACGGCTCTGCTCGGCGCCGTGGCCATCGCCGTCGTGGTGCTGTACCCGGTCATGGGACCGCCTCTCGACGGTCACGCCGGCACCGGGGTCTCGAAGAGCACCAGAGCCGGGGCCGGCTCCGGTGGTTCCCACGCGTCGCGCTCCTCCCGGTCCGCTCCGCTGGCGGGAGGAGGGCCCTCCGGTCCCGCCATCCCGACGAGCACCATCCCGACGGGCACGGCCGCGCCCACGCCGGGCGGGTCGTCGTCGGAGGCGGCGGTTCGCAGTGCCGCCGCCGCCACGGTCACCCCGACGACGTCCACCACCTCGCCGCACCCCGGCGTCCCCGTCGGGGTCATCGGAGCCAGCGGTGGCAACCTCACGTTGAACGGTCAGATCTACCGGTTCACCGGCGTGAACGCCTACGAGATCGCCACCGATTGGGGTTCCAATGCCGGATGCGGCGCCGATGTCACCGATGCCCAGCTCGATCAGTTCTTCGCCTCCCTCCGTCCCGATTCGCTGGTGAGGTTCTGGGCCTTTCAGGGCACCATGGCTACGGACGTCAACACGGGTCAACTCGACTGGGGTCCCCTCGATCGCGTCTTCGCCGCCGCCGCCGCCCACGGTCAGCGGCTCATCCCGGTCCTGACCGACCAGGGCGGCACGTGTGACGGAAATCACTGGCAGGACCCGGACTGGTACAACGGAGGTTTCGAGCAGGTCTTCGACGACCCCTCTCCGACGAACGGGGTCAATCTCACCCCGCTGTCGTACGGGAACTACCTGCAGGCCATCGTGAACCGGTACAAGGACTCGCCGGCGCTCGGCATGTGGGAGCCGATCTCCGAGGCGGAGGCGTCGACGTGCCCGCCCCAGGACGAGCCCCTTCGTTGCAGCGGGAACCAGACCTGCCCCGACGAGGCTGCCGCCGCCCGGTCACTGAGGTCATTCTTCGACGTGGTGGGAGCCGAGATCCACTCCCTCGACCCCGCTCACCTTGTCGAGAACGGGTTGCTCGGCGGTGGCCAGTGCGGCACGTCGGGATCCGACTATCAGTACGTGTCCGCCAGTCCCGGTGTCGACGTGTTGTCCTACCACGACTACTACGGTCCCTCGGAACCGGTCGGTGGTGACCAGTGGAACGGGCTCGCCGTCCGCTTCTCCCAGGCGTCCGCCGTGGGGAAGCCCATCATCGGCGGCGAGGCCGGGATCGTCGCCGGATCAGGCACGGGCTGTCTGAGTGGGGTGGAGCGTGCCACCGACGTCTCGAACAAGATCCAGGCTCAGGTGGAAGCGGGGAGCAGCGGCGTGCTCGTCTGGAACTGGGTGCCCACGTTGACGCAGGCGTGCAGCTATGACGTCGCTCCGGGTGATCCCGTTCTGACCGTTCTGACGACCGCTCCTCTGTGAGCCGCGGGACCTCTGTGAGACGCCGGTCCTCAGTGAGACCTCTGTGAGACGCAGGCGGATTCCCGCCGCACCACCATGGCGGTCGGCCGGAACCCTCACGTAGACTGTCTCGGTGGGACGCGCTCTCCTGTTTCACGCATCTGCCCCGAGTGTCCCTGTACGAACCCACCCGTGACCCTCGTCGCCGATGCACCCGCCCCGCCCCCGGGGCACGAGATGGCGGACGAGAGATGGCCGTCTGCGCGTCCGAAGGAATCAGCGCGATCCCCGCTGTCGCGCCTGGGTCGCCGGATCGCCAGCGAGGGCGTCGTGGTGGCCATCCTCTGCACGGCCGGCTATCTGACTGTCGCCTTCATTCTCGATTTCAAGACCCTTTCGTTCAACGGCGACGCCGTGGCCCGCATGGCCAACGGGTTCTACGTCCTGTATTCGAGAGATCCCCATCTGGCCGCCATGGGGTTCGTCTGGAACCCTCTGCAGTCGATTCTCGACATGGGCCCCCTGCTGTTCAAGGACCTGTGGCCGTCGCTGGCCTCGCACGACATGGCCGGCAGCATCGTGTCGGTGCTCTGCATGGTGGGTGCCGTCCACCAGGTGCGCTGCGCCCTCAGGGACTGGGGCGTGGCCCGCGGTCCCCGACTGGTGATGACCCTGATCTTCGCCGCCAACCCGATGATCATCCTGTACAGCGCCAACGGGATGAGCGAAGCCCTCTATCTCTTCACGTTGGTGGCGACCACCCGCTATCTGGCGCGGTGGCTTCGTGGCGACGACCTCCGCTCGCTGGTCTACGCGGCCGTGGCGCTGGGATTCTGCTATCTGGCCCGTAACGAGGCCGTCCTGCCCGCCATCATGGCCGCCACCATCGTTCTGGTCGTGAGCTACCGACGCGGGAGCGGTCTTCGGCACGACCGGATCATGCGGGCCCTCACGGACGGCACCATCTTCGTCATGCCGTTCGTCACGGGCTTCGTCGGATGGGCCGTCGCCAGCGATGTCATCACGGGCCAGTTCTTCGCCCAATTCACCTCGCAATACGGAACGAAGGCGCAGATCGCCGCCGGAGGCGGTGCCGGCCAGCGATACCCGTTGGGTGCCGAGCTGCGGCTGGAGGCGCACGCCCTCGAGTACCTGGCACCGTTGCTCGTCCTCATCGTGGTGGCCGCGCTGGTCATCGCCTGGCACCGGCGCGATCCACTGGTCCTGGTCCCGATCGCCGTCGTCGGTGGTGGACTGGCGTTCGACCTGGGGGGATACCTGACGAGCAGCATCATCTGGTCTTTTCGATACGTCATCGCCACCGTTCCCCTCGAGGTGTTGTTGGTCGGCGTCATCCTCGCCACGCGGCCGCAGGTGGCGACCGCTTCCCGCCGGGCCGCCACCGGCGCCGGCGGGGTACCGGGGCACGCCACCACGGCCTACCGGTCGACGAGGCGGTGGCGCCCGGGGATGCTCAGCGCCATGGGCGTGATCGTCGCCGTCGTCGCCCTGGCTCCGTCGGTTCCGGCCACGGCGGCCGGAATGTTCGACCCTCACGTCGGTATCGAGGAGCTCCAGGAGCTCGGCTACGTCTTTCACCGCCCCCTGTCTGCGGCGGACCGGATCGACAAACAGCATTTCGCCGCCATTCAGGCCATCAGCACCTACCTGGCCGGTCTGCACCTGCCCGACGGCGACATCATCGTGGACAACTCATCGGGGTGCGTGCCGGAGATCATCACCACCGTGCCCGATCCGCGGATCTTCGTGATCCCGAACGACCGGGACTTCCAGAGGTCGTTGGCCGATCCCCTCACTTTCGCCGTCCATTTCCTCTTGGTGCCGCCACCGACCGGGCTCAACGTGAACACGGCGACGAACAGGTCCTATCCGTCGCTGTACGGCACGGGAGCCGGGTTCGCCGACGAGGTGCACCAATTCCCGGCGCGCGGGCTGTGCTCGGCGTTCCGGTTGTACCGGGTCACCGGGCACCCCACCAGCTGAACCGAGGGTGGGGGAGGGGTCCGCGAAGGAGGACTCCCTACGCCGCCAAGGCGGTGACGCCGGTCGTCTCGGCCGGGGCCGATGACCTCGTGTGGGCGCGGAGCACCCACGCCTGGAGGAGCACGAACCGGACCACCGCTCCCGTCACCGTTCCGAGGACGATGGCGGCCGCCTCCGCCATCGGCGACGTCGCCCCCAGCCACTGCCCGAGTCCCAGACCGATGCTCGTGAACCCGACGCCGATGGCGAAGCCACCGACCCCGGCGACGATGGCCTGATGGACCGGGATGGTGCTGTTCGAGGCGAAGGTGAAGCGGGCGTGGGCGATCGTGTTGCCGACGGTGCACAGGGCGAGGGCCAGGGCGTTGGCCCCGTAGGTGCCGACGGCCCGGTGCAGGAGCAGGTAGAGCAACACGTAGGCGATCGTGCTGGCCACGCCGACGCCCGTGTAGCGGCCGAGCTCACCGGGGTGCAGGGTGCTGCCTGACGGCCTGGCCAAAGGTGCGTGGGCGTCGTCCCCCCGCCCCCGCCGGTGCACCATCCGCCAGACGCCCAGCAGGTCGTCACGGGCCGTCCGGGCGATGTGGACCCGGGAGTCGGGGTCGTCCACCCAGTCCACGGGGACCTCGTGGATCCGCAGCCCCCGGCGTTCGGCCTGGATCAGCAGCTCGGTGTCGAAGAACCACTCCTGGTCGTCCACGTGGGGCAGGAGCACCGCCGCCGTGTCGCGCCGGATGGCCTTGAACCCGCACTGGGCGTCGGAGAAGCGGTTGCCGAGGACGGTGCGCAGGATCAGGTTGTAGGAGCGGGAGATGACCTCGCGCTTGGGGCTGCGCACCACGTAGGCCCCCGGCGCCAGCCGGCTGCCGATGGCCAGGTGGCTGTGGCCCGACAGCAGGGGGGCCACCAGCGGCAGCAGGGCGTCGAGGTCGGTCGACAGGTCCACGTCCATGTAGGCCACCACGTCGGCCCCGCTGGCCAGCCAGGCCGTGCGCAGGGCCCGGCCCCGGCCCTTCTGGTCGAGGTGGACGGCCGTCACCCCGGGCACGGTCCGGGCCAGGTCCGAGGCGATGGCCCAGGTCCCGTCGGTGCTGGCGTTGTCGGCCACGGTGACCACGCTCGAGAAGGGGAAGGAGCCGTCGAGGTAGGTCCGCAGCCGCCGGACGGAGGCCTCGAGGTCGGCCTCCTCGTTGTAGACGGGGATCACGATCTCGACGACCGGGTGCCCCGTGTCGACCTGGCTGTCCCTGTCGAGCGTGCTGGTCACCGGTTCCCACCTGGCGTAGTCGTGTGTGTACGACAGGTGGTGATAGCGGCTCCTCGAGCCCGACCGGGCGGTCGAACGGCGGCCGGCGGCCCACGTGTCACGGAAGTCGGTTGACCCACCACCGAAACGACAATACCCGACTAAAATACTAAAAACAATGGCGTCGCTGGGAATTGTGGGGGCTATTCTTCGACGATGGGGAGGGGTGAGCGGTTGCAGCGGTCGCTGGGCGTGGCGGGCGTGGCCTGGCTCGGGGGCTGGATCGTGCTGGCCACGGTGGCTCCCGCCGGCGCCTCGTACCCGGGTGCCGACGGCGACATCGCCTTCGTCTCCACCAGGAACAACAACGAAGCCATCTACCAGGTCAATCCCAACTACGTCGGTGCCCCCGGCGCCGGCCTGGGCACCGTCGCCGGCGACGCCGCCGCCACCACCGGGCTGACGGCCGGGGCCGTCGACGCCGAGCCCTTCTACGCGCCCGACGGCGCGCTGGTGTTCTTCTCGAGCGACCGGTCCAGAGGGCACTGGGCCGTCTACGACATCGCCCAGGCACCGGCACTCGCCCCCTCGACGACGAGCGACGACGCCGTCGAGTTGTCGCAGGTGCCCCGGCACGAGACGAACGAGGACTACGCGCCGTCGGTCGGTCCCGACGGAGAGACCGTGGTCTTCAACCGCGACAACAAGGCGCTCGACACCCTGTACGCCGCCAAGGGTCCGTCGTCGGTCTGTGTCCTCTACAAGCCGCCCGCCGGGCTGGCGCCCGCCTCGAGCGCCGACGGCAGCGGAAGCCGCGCCGAATTCGACCCCGTCGATCCCTCCAAGCTGATCTACGTGAGCGGCGACGGACACCTCCACCTCCTGAGCGGTATCCCCACGCCCTCGGGGACGAACCCGTGCAACGTGTCGGCCGGATCGCTCACCGACACCGACCTGTCGGCCGAGGCGAGGTATCCATCGGGCCGCGGTATCGCCCACGCCGTCGATGCCGATCCGGACTGGAGCCCCGACGGCACCAGGGTGGTGTTCGACTCGACCCGCGGCCGTGGGCACACGCTGTGGATCCTGACCCTCGGCGCCCACCCTTCGGCATCGCCGTTGTGGCCGGGTCTCGACGCACCGAGAAGGCAGTCCGACACGCAACCGGTGTTCTCGCCCGACGGTCGCTTCGTCGTCTTCACCCAGCCCGTGGACGGAAGCCAGATCGTCGACTACGAGATCGACGGGGTGGGCAGCCCCCTCTCCCGGGAGACCGATCTGAGCCGGTCGCCGGGGACCCCGGTGAACAGCCAACCCGACTGGCAAGCGACTCTCCCGGCCCAGACGCCGGAAGCGCCCGTGGCACTGCTGCTACCGGTGGCCGGCTTCCTGACGGTGGGCGGGACCATGGCTCTGCAGCGACGCCGGCGGGCACGGCGCGTCGCCGTCGAACGACTCCGAGGCCCGTGAGTCGGCCGGCAGGAGGCCGGGAACCCGTTCAGCCGATGTCGGGGTAGGACGCCGGTGCGTCGGTGACCGGGGGTGCCGCCGACAGAGACGGCGCTGTCGGCGCACCGAGTTGCGGTTGCAGGGTGTCGCGCAGGAACTCGAGCTCCTTGATGAGCTCGCGGTTGATGTGGGTGAACCCGTCGATCGTGGCCTGCACCTGCTCGGCGGCCGCCGGCGGGAGTCGTTGTACCTCCTCGATGATGGACTCGGCTTCGATCCGGGCGTCGGCCAGGATCCGCTCGGCGTCCATCCGGGCGTCGGCCACCACCTGGCGGGCTTCTTCCTCGGCCTCGGCGATGGCCGAATCGGCGAATTCGGCGGCGCGGACGAAGAGCCGGCCCAGTTCGGTCTCGGTGATCTGGGCGGCCGCCACCTCACCGACCCGCCGGTTGGCGATCTCGAGCTGCTCTTTGAGCTCGTCGAGGGCCATGGCCACATGGGTGACGGCCGTGGCCACGGCGTGGACGGTGTCGCCGTCATTCGGGTGTGCGGCATCGGGCAGGAACTGCATGAGCCACCTTCGCTGAGACGACGGGAGGGGTTCTGTGGGCCTTTGGGGTGCGGGACGACGCCTCGTCCCTTCTCGATGACAATGATAACCGGCGCACCTCGAGTGCTCCGATGACGTGCGGCGCACGGACGGCCCTCCCCGGTGCGCCCCTGGTGCCGGATCGAGGGAGCCGACGCCGTTAGAATGGGATCGTCACGAGCTGACCTGAGGGGAAGGGTCGGCTGGCCCCGGCTCGCGGCGAGAGGAACCGAACCTTTCGACGCGCCGAGGAGACCAGCCCATGAGACCGTCAACGCCCCGCCCACTCTCCGCCTTGCCCAAGGCCCACCTCCACGTCCACCTGGAGGGAGCCATGCGTCCGACCACGTTGCACGACCTGTGTCGCTCGCAGGGCACCCCCGTTCCCACCATCGCCTCCACCTATGGCACGTTCGCCGATTTCCAGGAGCTGTACGTCACCGCCCGGGGCTCCATCCGGACGGTCGACGATTTGACACGGCTGGTCGGTGAGGTGGTGGAGGATGCCGCCGCCGACGGCGCCGTGTGGATCGAACCCGCTGTCCATCTGCCCGGGCACCGGGCCCTCGGTCCCGACGAGTTCGTGCTCGAGACTCTTCTGGAGGCCGGCCGGGAGGCGTCGGAGGCCACCGGCGTCGGGGTCGGGTGGCTGGTGTCGGTGGACAGGACCCTGTCACCCGACCTGGCCGTCGAACAGGCGGCGGTGGCCGCCCGCAACGCGGGGAACGGAGTGGTGGCGATGGGGTTGGCCAACGACGAGGCGGCCTGTGCACCCGAGCCGTTCGGCCCGGCGTTCGCCCTGGCCCGCCAGGCGGGGATCATCAGCGCCCCGCACGCCGGGGAGCACGGTGGACCCAATTCGGTCAGGGGTGCGCTCGACGCCTTGGGGGCCGACCGGGTGCAGCACGGCGTCCGGGCCGTGGAGGACGCCGAGCTCGTTCGCCGGTTGGCCGACGATCACGTCTGCCTCGATGTGTGCCCGACGTCCAACGTCTCTCTGTCGGTGGTCCCCGCCCTGCACGCCCACCCGCTCCCGGAGCTGTTGGCGGCGGGGGTGCCCTGCAGCATCAACGCCGACGACCCCCTGCTCTTCGGGGTCGGTCTTCTCGACGAGTACGTCGTGTGCCGGGAACGCCTCGGGCTCGACGACGCCACTCTGGCGGCCTGTGCGCTGAGCTCTGTCGAGCACAGCGGTGCTCCCGCCGACGTGAAGGTCCGGGCCCGTCGGGCCATCGACGATTGGCTGCTGTCGTAGGCGGCGCCGGGCTGTCACAGCCGGTCCAGGAGGCGCTCGACGGTCACCCCCACGAGGGTTCGGGTGGCGGCCGGGTCCTCGTCGTTGGCCACCAGCATGGCCGCTTCGTTCAGAGCGGCCAGAAGGAGATGGGCGAGGGGTAGGACCGGTTGGGTCTCGATCAGGCCCGCGTCCATGACGTGCTCGAGAGCCTCGGTGACGAGCCCGAGACCGTGGACGGCGTCGATCTCACGCCACGTCTGCCACCCGAGGACGGCGGGGGCGTCGAGCAGCACGATGCGCGCCACCGACCGTTCCATGGCCGCATCGAGGAAGGCGAGGCAACCCCGTCGCAGCTGCTCCATCGGGTCGCCTCCCTCGGCGGCGGCCCGTCCGATGCGACCGGCCACGTCGCCCTGGACGTCTTGGACCACGGCCAGGAACAGTCCCTGCTTGGTACCGAAGTGGTGTGAGAGTGCTCCCCGGGTGACGCCGGCCCGGTCGACGATCTCCTCCTGGCCCGCGCCGGCGAAGCCACGCTCGGCGAACAGGGACCGGCCGGCGTCGAGCAGGGCCTGACGCGTCGTCGCCGTGCGCTCGGCCTGCGTCCGCCTCGGGCGGGCCGGGGCTTCCCGGTCGCCCGCCGGGCGGGTGTCCGACGCGCCGTCCTCTTGATGAGCGTCCCCCGGCGGGTGGTTGACAGGCATGGCCTTTCCCAGTTTAATGCGGGTAACCCGCATGTAAGTGGGTGTACTGAGGGTGCTCTGCGTACTCTCGGAACTCTGGGAACTCTGGGAACTCTGGGAATTCTGAGGACAAGGAGGGAACGTCATGACGCTGTCTCGCACCGAGGTCGTGGGGGGACTGATCGACGAGCTGGGGGCTTTCGGAGCGCTGATCGAGCCCCTCGACGCGGCCGCCTGGGCCACGTCCACCCGCTGCGAGGGCTGGACGGTGGCGGACGTGGCCGCCCACGTGATCGGGTCGATGGCGGA
>JGI12269J14319_10006090_pt1 | contig 10537 bp, 8 predicted proteins | sample PeaSoiSIISIP2007_FD_14319 | JGI IMG/M metagenome (IMG submission 14319) | reverse complement strand
CCGCCGTTACCGCGTGTGCTGAGAATGGCGGAGTCTGGTTCCCGGATATGCGCAAGGATGAACCCAGTACCAGGTTTGCCATCATGGTCAAGTTTTAGTTTGAGCGAAAAAGAGGACCAAAATTTCAACGCGCTCCGATTTGGATGTGGGGCGCAGTGACGGAGGCCGAGAATGAAGACGGATATGCATGTACTCTTGCAGAGCTTGCTCGAAAGAGCGAGGAAACGCGGTTGCTCCGACGATGACATCCTCCGGGTTGCCACCGCCCAGGGAGACAACCTGCTCGACAAGTTTGCCGATGTCATGGTCGCGGCGGCCAGCCGGCGGAGAGATGTCTTCCCAGTTGCGGTGAACTACGATCTCCCGGTGGAAGAAGCGATCCAGGCCGGAGATTACCAGGCGGTGCACGCGGGCATCGCGAGCAGGAACTTTCCGTCCACCAAGAAGGGCCAGGCTGAGGTGGAAATCGTTCTGGTTCGCTTTGACCGGCGCATGGCATCGGAGGACGTGGTCCGCGAGCTCGACGAGGAAGGCTTGCGTGCGGCTGAATTGCACGAGTTTCTGGCCTTTGGCGCAAAGTATCCGGAGGTGCAGCGGAAATTCTCCGTGGTCGGCCTGGGTTCGGTGTGGCGGGACCGGAAGAGCTACCGCAATGTCCCGTGCCTGTATACCGCCTCGGAAGGACGTTACCTCGATCTGCGTTGGTGGGACGACGCGTGGTACTCGTATAGCCGCTTTGCCGCGGTTTGCAAATAAGAGCTTTCTTCCTGGCTTATGCGAGCAGGTCGCTGGCCTACCATCATGGCCACCGCAGTGGCCAGGTTACAAAACGGCGTATTCGCATTCGGCCCGGCGAAGCTCTGGCCGTTGTTGCCCATCGAGGAAGCAAAAGCAAGAATGATCTCCGTCAGTCTGTGTGCCCCTGTATTGGTCGTGAAACCGGCCAGTCCTGCCTTGGTAGCGACTGAAATTCCACCGCGCGCCGGGAACTGAGCGGCTTCGATTGCGGCGGGGATTCCGGATTTTGCGGCAAGAAAGTTTGCCGAAAAAAATCATGGCGCTCGCGAGTACACTTTCTTGAGAGAAAGCCATGCCGCCACGCAGCCGGGAAGCAAAGAAATCCGCCAACGCCTCGCCGGGACAAGCCGCCGAGCCCAGCACGCTACGCCAGGCAGTCGAGCGGTTGTGGCCGGAGCTGGAGTGGATCGAGGACCGCAGCCTGCGCGCGAAAGTGGCCGCCACCTGGGTGCGAGCCTTCGAACTGAGCCCGCTCGCGCCCGACGATCTCAACCGCATCCCGTTCACGCTGCTCATACCCAACTGCCCGGCGACGTTCATGGAGCACAAGCGGTGTGTGGTGCACATCGCGCGCCGGTCGGCGGAATCGATGCGGGACTTCCTGGGACGAGGCCTCGCCATCGATCTCGATACCGTGATCGCCGGCGCCATCCTGGCCGATGTTGGCAAGCTGCTGGAGTATGAACTGGTGGACGGCAAAGCGCGCCAGAGCCAGCGCGGCGAGTTCCTGCGCCATCCCTTCACCGGAGCGGCGCTGGCGATCGAGTGCGGCGTACCCGATGCGGTTTGCCACATCATCGCGGCGCACGCCGCCGAAGGCGACCTGGTCAAGCGCACGACGGAAGCCATCATCGTGCATCACGCCGACTTCATGAGCTATCTGCCGTTCAGAAAGTAAAATGAGCACCATCACCGCTGCCATGGCCCAGTGGGCCGCCAATCTGACCTTCGACCGCCTCTCCTCCGATGCCGTCTATCAGGCCAAGCGCTTCCTGCTCGACTCGCTGGGCTGCGCCCTGGGAGGATTCCAGCAGCATGACGTAAAGATCGCGCTGGCCGTGCTCGATGAAACCGCCGGCCGCGGCCCCGCTACCGTGATCGGCACCGGGAAGCGAATCGATCCCGTCTCCGCCTCCCTGGCCAACGCGCTGATGATCCGCTGCATGGACTACAACGACATTTACTGGAAGCAGGACCCATCGCATCCTTCCGACATCTTTCCCGCGGCGCTGGCATGCGGTGAGCGCGCCAACGCCGACGGGCGCGAGTTGATCGTAGGGCTGGTGCTGGGCCACGAGTTCGAGTGCCGCTTCTGTGAGGCCGCGTTCCCCGGCATTCGCGAGCGGGGCTGGCATCACGCCACGCTGACCGCTTTCGTGTCGCCGATTGTCTCCGGGCGCATGCTGCACCTCTCCTGGGAGCAGATCCAGCACGCCATCGGCATCTCCGCCAGCCGCCACGCCACACTCGGCGCCGTCACCGCCGGCAAACTCACCATGATGAAGAACACCGTGGACCCTATGGCGACCCAGAGCGGCGTGCTCGCGGCGCTGCTCGCCGAAAAGGGCTACACCGGTCCTGAGCACGTGGTGGACGGCAAGGAGGGCCTCACGCACTGCTTCGGCCCGGAATGGAAGCTGAATGTGCTGACCGACGGGCTGGGCGAATCCTGGCGCATCACCCAGTGCGGCATGAAAGCCTTCCCCACCGAGGCGCTGACGCACACGCCCATCTCCGCCGTGCTCGACCTGATGAAGGAAAACGAGCTGCGCGCGGAGAAAGTCGAGAAGGTCCACATACGCTCGCTCGCCCGCGCCGCCGACATTCTCTCCGACCCGTCGAAGTATGACCCGCGCAGCAAGGAAACCGCCGACCACTCGCTGCCCTACGTGATCGCTGCCGCCCTCGTCGATCACCAGGTCACGCCTGCGCAGTTCACCATGGAAAAGATCATGGACGAGAAGATCCGGGCGCAGTTGCGGAAGGTCGAGGTGGTCGGCGATCCCGAGATCGAGAAAGTTTTCCCCGCGCTTCAGCGGGTGATCGTGACCATTCGCACCACCGAGGGGCGCGAGTTCACCAAGCAACTGGATTATCCTAAGGGCGACCCGCGGAATCCGCTCAGCGACCGCGAGATCGAGGAGAAATTCGATGCGCTGGCCGCGCCGGTGATGTCCCGCACCGCGCGCAAGCGAGTGAAAGAAGCGGTGTGGAAGCTGGAAGAGCTGGGTTCGGTGAGTGGGCTGATGAAGCTAACGAAAGCAAAAGGAGGGACACCACGGTCAATAACCGCGGCTGTCTGACCCCTGCGGAACAGCATGGATCCTGTGCACACCAATGCGAAATGGTACACGGCGGAACTGGTGGAAGAGATCGTGACGGATGGCCTTTCGGGAAACACTGTGTACATACACGGTGTACTGGTGCAGGCCGATTCGGCCGAAGCCGCGTATGAGAAAGCATGTCGATGGGCAGAGGAGAACATCAATGAGGCAACCCGGACAGCAGGAGGAACACCAGTGCATCATGTGTTCCGCGGTTTTCGAGATCTTTATTACTGTGCGGATGAGATACAAGACGGGACCGTCGTGAGTTGCGAAGGGCCGCGTCCGGATGTATCTGACGACGAACTCAATAGAACGGTCAAGCCAAAGTGGGCGCTTGATGCGTTGGTTCCTCATAAGCAGAACTGGCCTGTTTAGTAACAAGAATAACAACAGCGTTGCATATGCCACAGACCATGATAGAAAAACTCGCGCAGGGCCACCTCGCCGAAGGACCCAACCGTCCGCTGCGCGCGGGCGACTTCGTCTCCATCCGCCCCACGCATGTCATGACCCACGACAACACCTCGGCGGTCATGAAGAAATTCCAGACCATTGGGGCCAAGCGTGTCCGCGACCCCCGGCAACTGGTCTTCGCCCTCGACCACGACATCCAGAACCTCTCCGAGGACAACCAGAAGAAGTACCGCGCGATCGCAGCCTTCGCCCGCGAGCACGGCGTGGACTTCTATCCTGCCGGCTCCGGCATCGGGCACCAGATCATGGTGGAGCGCGGATACGTCCTGCCCGGCAGCTTCGTCGTCGCGTCCGACTCGCACTCCAATATGTATGGCGCCCTCGGCGCGGTGGGCACGCCGGTGGTCCGCACCGATGCCGCCGCCATCTGGGCTACGGGCGAATTCTGGTGGCAGATCCCGCGAACAGTTCAAGTAATACTTGAAGGCAGGCTGCCGCCGGGCGCGAGCGGCAAGGACGTGATCATCGCCCTCTGCGGGCTCTACAACCAGGAAGAGGTGCTGAACGCGGCCGTCGAGTTCACCGGGCCGGGCGTGGCGTCGCTCTCGGTGGAAGCGCGCCTGACCATCTCCAACATGACCACCGAGTGGGGCACGCTGGTGGGCTGGTTCCCTGCTGACGCTGCCACCTTCGCATGGCTGCGCGCACGGCGGACGCAATTGGGCGCGGATGGCGAAAAGCGCCTGCTCGAAAGCGAATTGGCACGCCTCGAAAAAGCTCCGCCGTCACCCGATCCCGATGCTGCCTATGCCGCGCGCATCGTGATGGACCTGAGCGCGGTCACGCCGCATATCTCCGGGCCGGACACGGTGCAGGTCATGTCCTCGCTCGCGGACGCGCAGAAGAGGCACATCAAGATCGACAAGGCCTACCTGGTCTCGTGCGTGAACTCGCGCATCGAGGACCTGGAGGCCGCGGCGACGGTGCTCCGGGGCAGGAAGGTCGCATCCACGGTGAAGTTCTATCTTGCGCCGGCCAGCCGCTGGGTGCAGGACGAGGCCGAGCGCCGCGGAATCTGGCAGACCATCCTCGACTCCGGCGCCATCCCGCTGCCGGCGGGCTGCGGTCCGTGCATCGGCCTGGGAACGGGGCTGCTCGAGCCCGGCGAGGTCGGCATTTCCGCCACCAACCGCAATTTCAAAGGACGAATGGGCTCGCGCGAAGCGCAATGCTATTTGGCCAGCCCCGCCGTGGTCGCCGCGTCGGCGGTCGCAGGCTACATTTGCGGACCGGAGACCAAGCAGTACCGGAAATTGAAACGCCAGTACACCGAGTTCGATGGCGGCAAGCCTAGCGCCGAGACGGTCAGCATCCTTCCCGGCTTCCCCGCGCGCGTCCGCGGACGGCTGGTGTTCGTCTCCAGGGACAACCTCAACACCGACGCCGTCTATCCCGGCACTTACACCTATCGCGAGGACATGACGCCCGAGATGATGGCGCGCGTGGTAATGGAGAACTACGATCCTCAGTTCGCCGTCAACGTGCTCCCGGGTGATGTACTGGTGGGCGGCTTCAACTTCGGCACCGGATCCAGCCGCGAGCAGGCGGTGACGGCGCTCAAGGCCAAGGGCATTCCGCTGGTGATTGCTGGCAGCTTTTCGCAAACCTACCTGCGCAATGCGTTCAACAACGGCTTTCTGTGCATCGAGGTGCCGGAACTGGTGAAGCGCCTGCGCGAGCGGCTCGGGGCCGCAGAGAAGACCATCATTCCTGGAGATGAGATCGATATCGACTTCACCGCCAGCACCGTCACATGGCGTGGTGACGTGTTCCACTTTCCCGCCCTGGGCAGCGTGCCACAATCATTGGTCATCGCGGGCGGAGTGGAGAGGCTGGTGGCCAGGAGGCTGGGACATTTGTGATTGGTGATTTGTGATTTGTGATTGATGGATCGGGAGATCGGGTCATCGGGTCATTGAAACTCCCGCTCACAAATCGCAAATCAGAAATCACAAGTCCCGGAGTCTCCGCCTTCATGCCCAAACCGACTGTTGTCTCCATGCCCGGCGACGGAATCGGCAATCAGGTTCTGCCCGAGGCCATACGCGTGCTCAATGCCGTCGGCTTCGAGGCCAGCTACATTCACGGCGACATTGGCTGGGAGTTCTGGAAGAGCGAAGGCAATGCCCTGCCCGACCGCACCGTCGAACTGCTGGCGCGCCACAAGCTGGGCCTTTTCGGCGCCATCACCTCCAAGCCGAAGCAAGCTGCCGACGCCGAACTGAGCCCGGCGCTGCGCGGCAAGGGCTTCACCTACTACAGCCCGATCGTCACCATGCGCCAGCGCTTCAATCTCGATATCTGTGTGCGGCCATGCATCGGGTTTCCTGGCAATCCGCTGAACTTTATCCGCAAGAAGCCCGGCGGTGGCTTCGAAGAGCCGCAGGTCAACGTGGTGGTCTTCCGGCAGAATACGGAAGGACTTTACTGCGGCGTCGAGTGGACCAATCCTCCGCAACCGGTGCGCGGCGCGCTGGCCACGCACGCCAAGTTCAAGCCGTTCGCGCAGGTGAAAGGTGAGGACCTCGCCATCTCCGTCCGCATCATCACGCGCCCGGCAGCTGAGCGCATCTGCCGCGCCGCCTTCCAGTGGGCGCGCGAGTACGGCTACAACAACGTGACCATCTGCGAAAAGCCGAACGTGCTGCGCGAAACTTCCGGCATGATGGAGGACGTCGCCAAGCAGATCGCGAAGGAGTTCGCGGAGATCCCGCTGTGGTCCACCAACATCGACGCGCAGGCCATGTGGCTGACCAAGAATCCGGAAGACTACGGCGTGATCATTGCCTCGAACCTTTTCGGCGACGTCATCTCCGACGCCTTTGCCGGCCTTATCGGCGGCCTGGGCTTTGCCGCTTCGGGTAACATCGGCGATGAGGTTGCGGTCTTCGAGCCCACGCACGGCTCCGCGCCGAAGTATGCCGAACTCAATCCGCCCATCGTCAATCCCATAGCCATGATTCTTTCGGCGGCCATGCTGCTCGACCACGTGGGCGAGAAGGCAAAGGCGGATCGCGTGCGTGCGGCCATCACCGCCGTCGTCAGCGAAGGCAAGGTGCGGACCTACGATATGATGCGCATCGCAGGCGGCCCCAAGGCCATCGCGCAGGACGCCGCCAGCACCACGCAGATGACGGAAGCGATTTTGGCGAAGCTGCAGGCCGGCTATTAGCTCTTAGCCTTTAGCTGTTAGCTTTTGGCGGGGCCGGCGTGAGATTTTGGAGAGTAGGCGCTGCAAGGTAGCCAGCCGCGTAGCGGCGGATGAGATTAGCCCGGCGCTTCAGCGCCGGGTATGCTGAAGAACAGGACGCAAGTCCCGTAGGGACGACTGAAAAGTGGCGAGTACCGCAAACGTGAGAACCCGCTTTGAAGCCGGGCGCAGTGGACCGGATGTCCGCTCGGACCTGCGAGTTGTGCTCGAACCGCGCGATGCTGGCGGCACCGCAATCGACCTCCAGTCTCGCGTTGCCACCTACTACGGCGAAAGCATCCGCGCCCAGGCGCAGGACGTGATGGCGGAACTCGGGGTGCACCACGCCCACATCGCCATCCACGACGAAGGCGCGCTGCCTTTCGTGATCGCCGCCCGCATCGAGGCAGCGGTCAGGCGCGCAGGACTGGGACAAGGCCTCCGCGCCCTTCCACAGCCGGTTCCGCTGCCGCCGCCTTCTGCTCGCGACCGACTGCGCCGCTCGCGGCTCTACCTTCCCGGCAGCGAACCGAAATATTTCATTAACGCAGGACTGCACGCTCCCGACGCCATCATCCTCGACCTCGAAGACGCGGTCCATCCCGCGGAGAAAGACGCGGCCCGAATTCTTGTCCGCAATGCCTTGCGCGCGGTGGACTTCGGCGCCGCCGAGCGCATGGTCCGCATCAACCAGCTCCCGCTCGCCTACGAGGATTTGGAAGAAGTAGTCCCGGAAGCGCCCGACCTGGTGCTTATCCCCAAGGTCGAGCATGCGGAACAAATCCTGGCGGTGGAGGAACGAGTCAAAGAGATCGCGGCGCGCTGCAAACTCGACCGGCCGATCTGGCTGATGGCCATACTGGAATCGGCGCTGGGGATCGAGAACGCGCTTGCCATCGCCGGCGCCAGCGAGCGCATGGTCGCCATGAGCATTGGCCTTGAGGATTACACGGCCGACCTCGGGGTGGTGAAGACCGCGGACGGCCGCGAGTCGATCTACGCGCGCACGCGGCTGGTGAACGCCGCGCACGCCGCGCACATACAGGCCAGCGACTCCGTGTACGGCGACGTGGGCGACCTGGAGGGCCTCGGCCGCTGGGCGGAATCGGCGCGCGCCCTGGGCTTCGAGGGCATGGGCTGCGTGCATCCGCTGCAAATACCGGTGATCCACCAGGCTTTCGCGCCCTCGCCGGCCGAGATCGAGAAGGCGCTGAAGATCGTGGCGGCATTCGAGGAAGCGCAGCAGCGCGGACTGGGCGTGGTCTCCCTGGGTTCGAAGATGATCGACCCGCCGGTGGTGCAGCGTGCGCTGAAGCTGGTGGAACGCGCGCGCCAGATGGGATTGTTGCGGTCGGGCAAGACCAGCACAGCCCAGGGTCTAGACACAACGTAAAAGGCGAGGGCGGGACGCCCTCGCGACAGCCGGCGAGACGCCGGCGCTACTTTGTGAACCGCATGAACAACGGTTTCGAACTCGTCAAGAACGCCGCCGGGCGTGTGGTTCCCACCGAGGTGAACGGCCGGAAGCAGGTCGTTTTCCCCGGCGTTGGTAAGCATCAACCGCAGGGACCGAAGGCCGCGCCTCCCATCCATTCAGCGGGCGAATATCCAGCCAACGGCGACAAGCGCGTGCCCGACCTCGATACCGCATTGCGCCAATGCGGCCTGCGCGACGGCATGACTGTCTCCAACCATCATCACCTGCGCGATGGCGACGCGGTCGCGCTCATGGCGCTCCAGACTGCGGCGCGCATGGGCGTCCGCGACCTGATGTGGTTCCCCAGCGCGTCGTTTCCGGCACAGGCCAGCGTGATCGAGCTGATGGAAGCCGGAGTGGTCCACCACATCGAGGGCTCGATGAACGGGCCGCTGGGCGACTACTGTTCGCAGGGCAAGATGCGCGGCCTGGGCGTTCTGCGCTCGCACGGCGGGCGCTGGCAGGCGATCCAGGACGGCGAGGTGCACATCGACATCGCCGTCATCGCCGCGCCCACGGCCGATGCCTTTGGCAACGCTACCGGCTCGCTGGGCAAGTCGGCGTGCGGCTCGCTCGGCTTCGCGCTGGCCGATTCCATGTACGCCGACCACGTCATCGTGGTCACCGACAACCTGGTTCCATTCCCATGCGTGCCCTGGCAGATCCAGGGCAACAACGTGGACTATGTGGTCGAAGTGCCCTCGATCGGCGACCCGGCCAAGATCGTCTCGGGCACGACGCAGATCACGCGCAGCCCCGACCGGCTGAAGATCGCGGAGCACGTCGCGCACTTCATTCGCGACACCGGCATCATGCGCGACGGGTTCTCGTTCCAGGCGGGCGCGGGCGGGATTGCGCTTGCTTTCGTGGACTATCTGCGCCGCATGATGAAGGAAGCTGGCGTGAAGGCGCGCTTCGTGCGCGGCGGCTCAACCCGCTACCTGGTGGAGCTTCTCCGCGAAGGCCTCGCCGACTACATCCTCGACGGCCAGACGTTTGATCTTGCCGGCGTGGAATCCATGGCCCGCGATCCCCGCCACGTCGCCACTTCGCCGTTCACCTCTTACAACTACAACGGCAAAGGCTTCTTCAATCAACTGGTGGACGTGGTGGTGCTGGGCGCAACCGAGGTCGACACCAACTTCAACGCCAACGTCGTCACCCACTCGGACGGCCGGCTGCTGCACGGCATCGGAGGCTGGCAGAATTGCCTGTTCGCCGGATGCACCATCCTGGCGGTGCCTTCGTTCCGCGACCGCATCCCGGTGATAGTGGATGAGGTCACCACCCTGACCGGCCCGGGCGAGATGATCGACGTAGTGGCCACCGAGCGCGGCATCGCCATCAACCCGCTGCGCCAGGACCTGCTCGATCGGGTGAAGGGCTCGCCGCTTCCTATCCGACGGATCGACGACATCCAGCGCGAGGTAGAAAGAATCTGCGGCGGAAAACCCCAGCGTCCGCGCCTGGGCCAGAATCCCGTTGCCGTGGTTAAGTGGGTGGACGGGACCGTCCTGGACACCGTCTGGCAGGCGGTTTTCTAGGCTACGCTTCAATCCGGCCGGAGAGGGAAATGGCCTCTTCCGGCCTCTCGCTGCGGATCACCACCAGCACTGCACCGAGAACTACAACCATGGCGGCGATCATCAGCGGGGGAACAGATTCCCTCAATAGCAGGGCCCCTTCGGTGGCCGCCACCAGCGGCACGACCAGATCGATGGTGCCCAACTGGTAGGCGGTAATGTCGCGCAGCAGCCAGTAATACAGCGAAAACGCTACCGCCGATCCGAATACCGCGAGCAGCACGAGCATAGAGAACGATACAGCCGTCCAGTGCGATTCCTGTCCCCGTTCGAGCGTGAGGGTGGCGGCGGTGGTCACGATCGCAGCCACGGCCATCTGGATGCCGGTGCTGACCAGCGGATTGGTGGTGGAAGCTTGGCGTTTGGCCGATACTGTGGCCCAGGCGGATGAAACCACGCCGACCAGCACCGCGATGGCGCTGAAACGCCCCAGGCGTGTGGACGGCACGCCATGAAAGAAAAGCACAGCCATTCCCCCAAATCCGACGACGATACTGAACAGTGCGCGGCGGGGCACGGTCTGACCGGTCAAGATCGGACTCCAGATCGCCACCACCAGCGGGAACGAGGCAAACAGCAGCGCGGTCAGCGAGGCGTTGATGTGCTGCTCGGCCCAGAACACCGCGCCGTAAGGGATGCTCATCATGGTGACGCCGAGTATCACCTGGTTGCGCCACTCGCGCGCGGA
>JGI12269J14319_10006088_pt1 | contig 10539 bp, 6 predicted proteins | sample PeaSoiSIISIP2007_FD_14319 | JGI IMG/M metagenome (IMG submission 14319) | reverse complement strand
CCCCTGGTGATCGTGGCCGCGGCCTGTGTGCTTGTCGCATTCGCTGCTGGAATTGTCGTGGGCAAGCGCATATGGCAAATCACGCCAATACCCCCGAAGTACCGCCAACTGACCTTCCGACGCGGCGCCATCCGTTCGGCGCGATTTGCCCCCGATGGGCACACGATCCTGTACAGTGCCGCCTGGCAAGGGAACCCCACGGAAGTTTTCACCACCCGCCCGGAAGCTCCGGAGTCGCGCCCGCTAGGTCTTAGCCGCACGCAACTGCTGGCAGTTTCTTCAGCCGGCGAAATGGCTCTCTCCCTCAACAGCAATTCCATTGGAACCTGGGTGAACGTCGGCACACTTGCGCGGGCGCCGCTCGTGGGTGGTGCTCCCAGGGAGGTGCTCGAGAATGTGCAGTGGGCTGACTGGTCGCCCGATGGCAACAATCTGGCGGTGGTGCGCGATGTGGGAGGTCGCAACCGCCTGGAATATCCGCTGGGGAAAGTATTGTACGAAACTGGAGGGTGGATCAGCCATCCGCGGGTCTCTCCGGCGGGTGACCGGATCGCATTCCTGGATCACCCCATTCAGGGCGACGATAGTGGTGCGGTGATGGTTTTGGACCTCAGTGGCGCCAGACGTACGCTGTCAGGCGATTGGCTCAGTTTGCAAGGGCTGGCGTGGTCGACAAGCGGTGACGAAGTTTGGTTCACCGCTACCAAGATCGGGATCGACCGCGCGTTGTATGCAGTGACACTTTCCGGGCGTGAACGGCTGGTGGCTCGCATGCCGGGAACGCTGACCCTGCTCGACGTTTGGAGCGATGGCCGGGTGTTGCTCACGCGCGCCAGTTGGCGACGGGAATTGATGGGTCTAGCGGGAAATCAGGGGCGAGAGCGCGAGCTTTCCTGGCTTGATTATTCCTACGCTGCCGACATTTCGGCAGACGGTAAGACATTGCTGTTCGATGAAGAGGGAGAAGGTGCAGTCCTGAGCCATGGAACCGGTGGTTGGACGTATGCGGTGTATCTCCGCAGCACCGACGGTTCCCCCGCTGTGCGCCTCGGTGAGGGCACGGCGGTCGCGCTTTCTCCTGATCAGAAATGGGCAATCGCCCAGCCCCCCGGCTCGCCGGCACAGTTTTCCTTGCTTCCGACCAGAGCTGGCGAGGCCAAGCCCCTAACTAACGACCCCATCAATCATATATGGGCACGCTGGCTGCCGGATGGCCGGGCAATCGTCTTCTCCGGTAACGAGCCCGACCGGGGAGTGCGGCTTTACGTCCAGAATATCGCTGGCGGTAAGCCTCAGCCCATATCTCCGGAAGGCGTGAGTGCGATGGCCTTCGCCATCTCCCCAGACGGGCAATCCGTGGCCGCAATTGGCCCTGATCAGAACGGCCAGCTCTATCCAATCCATGGGGGAGAGCCCCGCCTGATCAACGGCCTCAAAGCGAGCGAGGTTCCTATCACTTGGAGTCAGGACGGCCGAAGCTTGTACACGTATCATCCGGGTGAGCTTCCAGTACGCGTCTACCGAATTGAAGTGTCAACTGGTCAACGAACTGTGTGGAAAGAGCTGATGCCGATCGATCCAGCTGGGATCGAAACCATCGGTCCGATTCTGCTGAGTCCCGACGGGAAAACGTGTGTTTATGGATTTCACCGCATGTTGGCCGATCTATATCTGGTCGAAGGTCTGAAGTGAGCGTCCGCTCAACAAACGAGGTGACCTCCTCCCAGAGTCAGCCTAATATTTTCCGCCAATGACCACGCCCTCCCAACTCATCGGCCAAACCATCTCGCATTACCGTGTCGTCGAGAAGCTCGGCGGCGGCGGGATGGGCGTGGTGTACAAGGCCGAGGACACTCGCCTGCGCCGCTTCGTCGCGCTCAAGTTCTTACCCGATGAAGTCGCTCGCGACCCGCAGGCACTCGCCCGTTTTCAACGCGAAGCCCAAGCCGCGTCCGCACTGAACCACCCCAACATCTGCACGATCTACGACATCGGTGAGCAGGACGGGCAGGCGTTCATCGCCATGGAGTTTCTCGACGGCCAGACGCTCAAGCACCGCATCACGGGCCGTCCGCTGGACACTGAGGCTCTGCTCGACATTGCCATTCAAATTGCCGACGCGCTCGATGCAGCGCACAGCGAAGGAATCGTCCACCGCGACATCAAGCCTGCCAACATCTTCATCACCAAGCGCGGGCAGGTTAAGGTGCTCGATTTCGGACTGGCCAAGGTCGCGGCCCGCAAAGCCCAAGCCGGGGGCGTGGACGCTACAGAGGCGACAGCCGTCAGCGAGGAACATCTGACCAGCCCTGGCAGTACGCTGGGTACGGTCGCTTATATGTCGCCGGAGCAGGCACGTGCGAAGGAATTGGACGCCCGGACTGATCTGTTCTCGTTTGGAGCCGTTCTTTATGAGATGGCCACGGCCCAGTTGCCCTTCCGTGGAGACAGCACAGCGACGATCTTCGAGGCGATCCTGAACCGCGCTCCGGTGGCTCCAGTGCGGCTGAATCCTGACCTGCCTCCCAAGCTGGAAGACATTATCAGCAAGGCTCTGGAAAAAGACCGCGATCTGCGGTATCAGCACGCCTCGGACATGCGGGCCGATCTCAAGCGGCTCAAACGGGAGACGGAATCGTCGCGCAGCGCCGTGGTCGCCGTTGAAGATGTCCCGTCGGCGCCGCCTGCGGCGACTACTAGCTCGTCAGCGGTTACGAGTACCAGCGGCAAGGCCGCTGCGGCGCCATCAGCCGCGGCAGTCGCGCCGGTTGCCGCTCCCGCCGGACTGCGGCGGAAAATCCTGATTCCGGTCGCGGCGCTGGCGTTGGTGGCGATTGCCGGCTTCTGGTTTTTACGAGGGCGCGGAGGTCCGTCCGCAACATCGGCGCCGGCGGGCCCACCCTCAATCGCGGTGCTTCCCTTTGTCAACATGAGTTCGGATAAAGAGCAGGAGTACTTTTCCGACGGCCTGGCCGAGGAACTGCTCAACGACCTGACCAAGATTCCGGGGCTGCGAGTGGCGGCCCGCACTTCTTCATTCCAGTTCAAGGGAAAGACCGAGGATCTGCGGACGGTGGGCGAGAAACTGAACGTGGCCACCATCCTGGAAGGGAGCGTGCGTAAGGAGGGCCAGCGGGTCCGGATCACGGCGCAGCTCATCAAGGTTGCGGACGGCTTTCACCTGTGGTCGGAGACCTACGACCGCGAACTGAAAGATGTTTTTGCGGTACAGGACGAGATTGCGCGCTCGGTGGCGGGATCGCTGAAAGTGACGCTGCTGGGAGGATCGACGGCGCCGGTCTCCGGCCACGGCAACAACGCCGATGCCTACAACGCCTACCTGCAGGGGCGTTACTTCTACGAGCGCCGAAGCAAGGAGAATCTTGAGAAGGCCGTCGGCTACTACGAGCAGGCCATCAAGCTGGATTCCGGTTATGCCCCGGCATGGGTGGGGCTGGCCGAGACCCGCAGCCTTGAGGCGGGTCAGGGCTTCCTGCCAGTCGAGGATGGGTACCGGAAGGCGCGGGCGGCGGCGGAGCAGGCCTTGGTGTTGGATGCGAATCTGGCAGAGGCCCATGCTGCCATGGGGTGGATCAAGATGAGCCACGACTGGGACTGGTCGGGAGCGGATGCCTCCTACCAGCGGGCACTGGCCCTAGAACCGGGAAACGCAACGGTTGTCCGGGGTGCGTCCGAACTGGCTGCCAACCTCGGCCGATTTGAAGAAGCCTTGGCGCAGGACCGCCGAGCAGTAGAGCTGGACCCCCTCAACGTGTCGACCCACATTTATCTTGGGGAACATGCCTACCGCGCCGGTCGGCTGGAGGAAGCAGCAGCGGCCTTTAAGAAAACCCTGGAACTAAACCCCCAGCGCCCGTTTTCACACGCCGGCCTCGGCATGGTCTATCTGGCACAGGCGCACCCGCAGGAGACGCTGGCCGAAATGGAACGGGAACCGGAGCCTTTCTGGCGCTTGTACGGGCTGGCGCTCGCGTATCATGCCCTGGGACGGAAGAAGGAAGCGGACGCCGACCTGACAGAGTATGTCGGGAAGTACCATGCACAGGGGGCCTTCCAGATTGCCGAGCTGCATGCCTTCCGCGGGGAGGCCGACCGGGCGTTCGAGTGGCTGGAGCGCGCCTACACCCAGCGCGACAGCGGCCTCGCCCAGATGAAAGGCGACCCGCTACTGAAGAACCTGGAGCGCGACCCGCGCTACGCCGCCTTCCTGAAGAAGATGCACCTGCCCGCTTGAATATCCGGGCCGGTTGCAGCTCCCTGTGTTACGGCGTTCGCATTGGCGCAACGTCGCCATGTCGAAAAGACGCCGACCCCGACATCCCCATCCTGCAGCAGGCCAAAGCCGAGTATGCGAAGTTGCAGTGAGTGGTATTAGGCCCGCCGATCGGTTATTGGTACTTTATTCGGCCAGCCAAACCAGGGCGATCAGCCACTCCCCCTTATCGCCTCAGCGATCACCCAAAACCGGCCAATGAGTATCACCTGAAAACCGGCCAACGGGAGCCCTACCCGGGACATTGACGCCGGCGGAGGTCTGTAGCCTCCGTGGGCATGGCCAATGTCTTGAACGAAGAGAAGAAACAACAAGTCTTAGCTCTGGGACGGCTGGGGTGGTCGCTGCGGCGCATCCAGCAAGTGACCGGAGTGCGTCGGGAAACCGCAAGCGCGTACCTGAAGGCGGCCGGGATCGCGGTGCGCGCACCGGGGGTTTGGGGACGGCGCGCGCCGGCAAAACCGGCCAATGAAGTGATCACCGACTCAGGCGCGGCAAAGCCGACCATCACGGTGATCCCCAACCCCAACCCCAACCCCAACCCCAACCCCAACTCCGAAAACCCGTCCAATAAGGGAAAAGCAAAAGCCGAAACCTCAAAACCGGCCAATGAAGTGATCACCGACCCGGAGGTGATTACCGACCCCGGCCCACCCCCATTAGACGAAGTGAGGGTCCACTCGGGCCCAGAGGCAGACCGCCAGCGTGGGGAGCATTCCGCGTGTCCTCCGGATCACAGTCCTCGCGCCAGTGCCTGCGAGCCGTACCGTGAAGCCATCGAGCTGGGGCTCAGCCGAGGCCGGAATGCGCGGGCCATCTGGCAGGACCTGGTCTCCGCGTACGACTTCGACAGCAGCTACCAAAGTGTGCAGCGCTTCGTGCGCAAGCTGCGCGGAGCCCAAGTGCCGCAAGCCCGCGTCGTGATCGTCACCGCACCCGGCCAGGAGGCGCAAGTCGATTACGGCACCGGCCCGATGGTGCGCGATCCCGAGAGCCGCAAGTACCGGCGTACCCGGCTGTTCGTGATGACGCTGGGCTGCAGTCGCAAGTCGGTTCGCCTGCTGGCCTTCCGTTCCAGCGCGCAGATCTGGGCCGAACTGCACGAGCAAGCGTTTCGACGGCTGGGCGGCGCAACCCGCATCGTCGTCCTCGACAACCTGCGCGAGGGCGTGCTCGTCCCCGACATTTACGATCCCGTTCTGAATCTTCTTTACCGCGACGTGCTCGCCCACTACGGCGCGGTGGCCATGCCCTGCCGCATCCAGGATCCCGACCGCAAAGGCAAGGTCGAATCCGGCGTCGGTCACGCCCAGAGAACACCGCTGAAAGGACTCCGCTTCGAGAGCCTGAAAGAAGCCCAAGCCTACCTGGATCACTGGGAACAACGCTGGGCCGACACCCGCATCCACGGCACCACCAAACGGCAGGTCGCAGCGATGTTTTCGGAAGAGAAGCCCGCGTTGCTGCCACTCCCGCTGGAACCCTTTCGCTATTACCAGTACGGCGAACGCATCGTGCATCTGGACGGCTGTGTCGAAGTGGAAGCCGCTTACTACGGCGCACCACCAGGTTGGATCGGGCGCGTGGTCAGAGTGCAGTGGGATGGTGTTTTCGTTCGCCTTCTCGATCCCAAGACGGGTCAACTGTTGCGCGAACACGTGCGCCAAAAACGTGGCTGGTATCGGATCCAGGAAGAGGACCACCCCAAGCGAACGCCATTGCGTACTTCCCAACTGCTGTGGCGAGCAGGTCGCGCCGGGTCGCACATCGGCGCGCTCTGCGATGCCATCCATCGCCAGCAAGGCGAGGTGGGCGTGCGCCGCATCCTGGGCGTTCTCTCCTTGGCCAAGAAGTACGGCGCAGCGGCCGCCGATGAAGCCTGCGCCACCGCCCTCGAAATGGGAGTGCAGGAATACCGCTTCGTCCGGCGCTATCTGGAGCGCTGCCCACAAGCCCCGCTGACCTTGCAGCAAGTCGATCCCCTGATCCGCGAACTGGTGCAGTACCGCGACCTCATCAACTACAGAACCAAGGAGGCAGAAGAATGAATCTGGTTGAACTCGATCGCGCTCTCAAACAGTTGCGCCTGGGCGGAATGGCCGCCGTGCTGGAGACCCGCCTGCGCCAGGCCCAGGCCGAACCACTCGCCCCCATCGACCTGATCTCGTGCCTGGTCTCCGACGAACTCGCTCGACGCGGCGAGCGCTTGCTGGAGCGGCGGAAAAAACAGGCGCAGTTCCGCGACTCCCAGAAGACCATCGACAACTTCGACTTCACCTTCAACAGAAAGATGAATCGCAGCCTGGTCTTCGACCTGGCCACCGGCGCCTTCATCGCCCGGCACGAAGACGCATTGTTTCTCGGTCCACCCGGCAGCGGCAAGAGTCACTTGGCCCAGGCCATCGGCCAAGCCGCCATCCAACAAGGCTACCGCGTGCTCTACCGCGAAACCCACACCGTGCTCGATGAGTTGGCCGAAGCCACGCTCGACGGCACCCGCAAAGAGCACATGGAATTCTTGGTGACCGTGCCTTTACTTATCATCGACGATCTGGGGATGCGCAAGCTGCCGCTCACCGTCGCCGAAGAACTGCTGGAGATCATCATGCGCCGCTATGAACGGGCCAGCACCATGCTGACCTCGAACCTGTTATGCGGTGCACCGCATAACAGGTTTAATGCGGAGTCCGGTTTTATGCAGAGTCCGGACTCCAATCCGGCCATCCTCAATCAGGTAGAGGGCTTCTCGCTTCGCATTACCGGAGAGGCCTTCAGCATGGCGATCAACTGATCCGTTGCCTTGAAGCGGCCAGTTCGCAGCTTCGGCGCAATGACCAATTCCAGGGCCTCCAGCTTCACAGAAGGATCGGCTCGCGTGTAGATCTCGGTAGTTTCCATGCTTGAGTGCCCGAGCCAGAGCGACACCTTGCGCAGATCTTTGGTGGCCTGGAGAATCGTAAGCGCACAGGTGTGGCGGAGGACATGCGGAGAGATTCGTTTGGCGGAAAGTGATGGACATCGCTTCGCCGCCGCGCGGACATGCTTGCGCAGGATGTACTCGAAACCAGCGCGAGTCATGAAGGTGCTGCGAGCGTTGAGGAATAGTTCTGGCGCACGGCTGGTGCCCCGAACTGCCAGCCATGCGCGTAATGCGGATGCTGTCCTCTTCCACAACGGTAGGCAGCGTTCTTTTCGACCCTTACCGTGAACCAGGATGCTTGCCTGCGGTTGGAGGAGAAGATCCTCGGCTCGTAGCCCCACTAACTCAGAAACCCGCAGGCCTCCAGCGAAACACAGATGCAACATCGCCCGATCCCGGATGCCGTCTCGAACCGTGGGATCGGGAGCATCCAGGATCGATTGCATCTCGTCAGCGGTGAGGTGGCGTACAAGACGAGCATCCGTTTTCTTCGTCGGAATAGCCAGAATGCGCTGGATCTGCTCCAGCGCAGACGGAACTCGGTACTCCATGAAGTGCATGAAAGACTTGATGGCCGCGAGGCGGATGTTCCTGGAACCAGCACAGTTTCCTCGGATCGTTTCCAGGTGGCCCAAAAAGTTCACGACAAGGGGAGCATCAATCTGTTCCAGATTCAGTTCGGAGGGCCGAACCTTCAGACACTCGCTGGCGTACTGGAACAGAAGTTTGAACGCGTGCGCGTAGGAATCGCAAGTGTTCGGGCTCGCTCGCCGCTCAACCGGCAAGCGTTGTTGCAGAAAGGCCGCGATATGAGGGGCGATCAAGGTCATGGCCGACCTCCTGCAAAGAAGGCCTCGCATGAGTCGGCGATGCCGCTCATCAGTTCCGGTGTCGCTTCCAGATACCAGTAAGTGTCGGCGACTTTGCTGTGCCCGAGATAGGTGGATAGAGCCAGCATGTGCTTCGTGATTCGATCTCGGCCGTCCGGACAGTTTTCCAGAGATCTGACTGCAAACGTGTGACGCAGCGAGTGAATCGTCGGGTGCGGAAGCCCGGGCTCGCGCTTTAAGCCGATCTTCTGTGCCGCGGTTCGGAATGCGGTTTCGGCGTCACCCACCAGCAACGGGCGCCTGCGCAACGAGACGAAGACGTGATCATCGAATGGCGCAAAAGGGCGTCTCTTCTGGAGATACCGCTCCAAGCCAACCTGTGCGGTGCTATGCAATGGCACCAGGCGGCTTTTTCGAAACTTGGAGCAACGGATGATTAGTCCGTCCGCGGTGACGTCTTCAAAGCGCAGCCTGATCGCCTCCGACACACGAAGTCCAGTGCACGCCAACAGGGCGAAAAACGCGCCGTAGGTCTGTCCGCGAAAGGGATTCCGCCGGCCCAGTTCGGATGCTGCTTGGACGAGCCGTTTGATGTTGTTCGCAGAGAAAATGTAAGGCACGGGCCGTGGGCCTTTCTCACACCCGAACACGGCAGGCGGAATCTCATGACGCCGATCCTCCGCTCGAAGGTATCGCGCAAACCGGATTACTTGACCAAGTCGGCGCGCTCGCGTGGTGACCGATCGCGCAACGCCGGCCCATTGAATCGCGGTTTCGGTGTAGATGTAGCTCTTGCCCGCTGCATCGGAGTACCTCGCGAAGCTTTGCAGCAGGCTGCCTTCGGAGTGCAGCGCGAAGCCCATGGCGCGCCGGACCTCCAGATACGATTCCACAGCTTGAGTCAGCATGAGGTCACCTCCGGCCAGGGTCGTGCGATCTCTCGAAGTGCAACCACATCCACCTTCGCGTAGATCTCTGTGGTTGCAATGGAACGGTGTCGAAGCACGCCTGCGATCTCTTGCAGCGAAGCTCCTTGCCGAAGCATCGAGCTTGCTACCGAATGTCGAAGAACGTGCGCTGCGCCCCGGCTTGGACAGCGAACGCCAGCACGGCGCATGGCTTCCGCCACGATCATGGAGATGGCGCAGTGGCTGGCAAACGGACCGAACGGTGCGCGGGACCGAATGAAAAGCGTGTCGTTATCGATCGGATGCCTGCCATTCTTGATGTAGGCGAGGATCGCATCGCCAACCTCTTGAGTCATCGGTAGCAGGGTCTGGAGGCGGCCTTTTCCGACAACGCGAATGGTGGCTTCCTTCCAATCAAGGTCGCTGAGGCAAAGCCGCAGGATATCGCCGGCGCGAAGACCGACGCGGGCGAGCAGCAGTAGAATCGCGCGGTCTCTGATAGCTGTCGACGAGGTGGTGCTGCATGAGGCAATGACTCGCTCGACTTCCTCGGGTTGCAGATAACGTGGCAACGACGAAAGGCGCCAGTGCGCGAGCGCCGGAATGCATGCGTCGAGGCCCGCCGCGCACCTGCCTTCCGCTATGAGATAACGCAGGAACGCTCGCATGGCGGTTGTGCACTGTTTCCCAGTTGCCCAACCGCAGCGCTGGCTTGTCTCTTGAACGAACTGCCGGAGGCTCCGGGCCTCGAACTTGCTCGTGTCATCTCCTACGGTCCTCAGCAGCGCCCGGAGATGCAGACAGTAGTTGTAAAGGGTCGCGTCACATGTTCCCCGATGCCTGCGCATCCAGCCCCGGAACAGCACCAAGACCTGTGGGTCTTCAACGGTTTCTTGGGTGGACGGCATCGGCAGTAACCCTGCGCGGCGAAGACTGCCGAGAAACAAACGAGTACCCTTCTGCAGATCCCGCCGGTGGGTGCGGCCGTAGCTCTTGCAGCGGCATCGACCGAGGTGGCGGGCAAACTCGTCTAACGTGTGCTCATCGAAAGTCGCGGGCGATATGCCCTTTCGCTTCGCCCAATAGAGCAGGTGCTCCGCAGCTCGGATATGTCGCCGCGCCGTGATCTTGGCAAACCCTGACTGCACGAGCTCTTGAATGAAAACATCGAGCAGTCGACCGTCTTGGCCGCCGCGTAGTTGCAAGATGCGGAACGGGGATTCGAAGAACTCTGTCATCATGACGTCCTCCTCAGGACGCCACGATTATGCAAAGTCCTTGTGCACGGCGGCAGCCGTCAAACTCGTAGAAGGAAGCTCCGTTTTCCATCCCCTCCGCGCAGCTCTTCGCATAAAACCGGGCTCCGCATTAAACCGCCCGGTGGAAGACTGGGGCAAACTGCTGGGAGACGCGGCCGCCGTCAGTGCCATGCTCGACCGCCTGCTCCACCACGGGCACGTGCTCAAGTGCGGGCCACGAAGTTGGCGCACCAAAATCGACTTGCCTCCACAGGAGGCGGCAGGGTAGAACAACTTAGTCCTGGACGGCTACTTCCGTTGGCCGGTTTTGAACTGATAATCGTTGGCC
>JGI12269J14319_10006085_pt1 | contig 10540 bp, 11 predicted proteins | sample PeaSoiSIISIP2007_FD_14319 | JGI IMG/M metagenome (IMG submission 14319) | reverse complement strand
GCGAGCAAGTGCCGGTCCGCCGGGAGGCTCGGGCCGGCGCGAGCGGGCCCCGACCTGCGACGAAGGAGTCGGTCATGCCTACGGTTCACTTCCTCGACGTCACCAACCGCGATGGCGTTCAGACCGCCCGGACCGGCCTGTCCAAGTTCGGCAAGACGATGGTCAACTTCTACCTGGCGAAACTTGGCGTCGCGCAGTCCGAGATCGGCTTCCCCTTCCTGTTCCATGAGGTGCCGTACGTCCGGGCCAACGTCGCTCTGGCCCAGGCCGGCGCGTTCGGGGAGCTGCGCCTGTCCGGCTGGTGCCGGGCCATCGCCGCGGACGTGGTGCAGGCCGCGCCGCTCGGCCTGCATCACTACAACCTGTCCATCTCCACGTCCGACCAGATGATCGCGCACAAGTTCCGCGGCAGGCTGGACCGCGCCGCGATCATCGCCGAGATGACCGCCGCCGTGACCGCGGCCAGGCAGGCAGGCGCGCTGACCATCGGGGTGAATGCCGAGGACGGGTCGCGCACCGACGACGGATTCCTGCTGGAGTTCGCCCTCGCCGCCAAAGATGCCGGGGCCGACCGGGTGCGGTACTGCGACACGATCGGCGGGGAGACCCCGGAGCGGATCAGGGAGCGATTCGCCAAGCTGGCTTCGGCCACGGCGATTCCGGTGGAGACGCACTGCCACAACGACCTTGGCATGGCGGTGGCGAACTCGGTCTCGGGAGCGCTCGGCGATCTTGACGCGGGCCAGGACGCCTGGGTCAACACCTGCGTCAACGGCATCGGCGAGCGATCCGGCAACGCCGACCTGCTCTCCTGCATCCTGGCCTTCCGGCACGGCTTCGGGGTAGCCGGGTCGCGGGTGATCGGCGACCCGGTCGACCTGTCCTGGGCCCGGCGGCTCGCGCTCTGGGCCAGCTATGCCTTCGGCCAGCCGCTGCCGCAGAACCAGCCCGGCACCGGCCGCAACGCCTTCGCACACGAGTCAGGCATCCACGCCGACGGCGCGCTGAAGGACAGGCACAACTATGAGCTGTACGACGACGACACGCTCGGCCCGTTCCCGCACGACTGGCACGCGACATCAGGACGGGTCGTGCTGACCGGCGAGTACGGCGGAATGGCGGGCTTCAGGCACGTCATGGAATCGCTCGGCATCGACGTTGCCGAGAACGAGGACCTGATCTTCAAGCTCGTCCAGCTCTGCGCGGCGGCGACCGGCAAGCAGCTGACCGACGACGAGCTGCGACTGATCGCCGCCTACCCCCGTGAGCTCTCGCTGCTGTACCCAGGCCAGCTTAGCTGGGCCGACCTGCGAGAGACCATCTACGGGGACCGGCTGTGATCGCCGTCGACACGAGCATCCTGGTGTACGCCCGCCGTGCCGACTCGCCCTTTCACGCCGAGGCGGCAGGCAGGATCTCAGGCCTGGCCGAGGGCCGTGCCCGATGGGCGCTGCCCTGGCCATGCCTGCACGAGTTCCAACGGCCAGCGGCGGCCGTTCCCGACAGCCGACCGCTTGGCAGCCGGCCCGCTTGGCAGCCGGCGGGCCGTCCTTGCGGTGTCAGCGGCCGATCTGCTTGCGGCCGCGCACCCGGCGGAGCCTGGCCTTCTGGTTGGAGTCCAGCATCGCGTAGGCGATCGCCGGAATGGCGATGGCGCCGAGGATCACGCCGATAGCCAGCCAGGGGCTGATCCACAAGAGAATGAGCCCGACGATCACACCCGCGATGCCGACCTTCATGTGCGGCGTCATAACCGGACCTTCCCTTCGCTGCGGGATCGTTTCGTCCCGCTCTACCCCGACTGGTCCACTAGACCATAGTCGCCTACTCCAAGGTAGCTCCCGGCCGCGGCAGCCTGAGCACCGCTGGTGCGAGATGATGAAGCGCTACGTCCGGGAAGGAAGAGAGATGACCCTGTCGCTGCCGATCGAGGCCGAGGCCAACGAGCTGCTGTCCCGCAACGCGATGGCCCTGCTGCTCGCGATGATGCTCGACCAGCAAGTCCCGTTTGAGAAAGCGTTCGGCTCGCCGTATCAGCTGGCGCTGCGGCTTGGTCATGAGCCCACCGCGCAGGAACTGGCCGACTTCAACCCGGATGCGCTCGCCGATGTGTTCGCCGAGCGACCGGCCCTGCACAGGTTCCCGCGAGCCATGGCCGCGCGGGCACAGGAACTCGCCAGGATCATCGCCGACAAGTACGACGGGGACGCCGAGGCAGTCTGGGCCGNCGCCGCCAGCGGCGACGAGCTGAAGCGGCGGCTCTCCGAGCTGCCCGGATTCGGGAATTACAAGGCCCAGATCACGATCGCCCTGCTCGGCAAGCAGCTCGGCGTCCAGCCGGCCGGCTGGCGCGAAGCGGCCGGCCATTTCGGCGAGGCCGGGTCGCATTACTCAGTCGCCGACATCACCGACGACGCCTCGCTGGTCGCCGTCCGCTCGCACAAGAAGCAGATGAAGGCCGCCGCTGCCGCCAGGAAGTAGGCCTGCCAGCCGCCAGGCGGGCTACCAGGCGTAAGGCCCGAGAAAGAGCATGCTGTGCCCGGGCAGCGAGATGAGTGTGCCTCCGGCCAGCCGACCGAGACCGGGGCACTCTACGAGCGGCTGGACGCCGACCGGGCCACCTCCGCGGGCAGATCCGGACCGTCGGCCAGGTGCGTCATCTCGGCATCCACGTGAGTAGAACGCGCGAGTCCGGCTCGGCGCCGTGCCAAGCGGCCGGGTAATGTCTCGCTGCATGCCAGACTCGCAGATCCCGGCGACCGGGACGGCCAGCGTTCACGTCCTCCAGGATGGCTACGTCCGCGAGGCCAGCGACGGGGAGCACGTCGGCAGCACGGTCACGCTGATCATCGACGGCGACGCGGTCGTGGTGGTAGACCCGGGCATGGTGTCATCGAGGGAGGCGCTGCTTGCCGCGCTGGCCGGCCACTCGGTGACGCCTGATGCGGTGACCGACGTGGTGTTCAGCCACCACCACCCCGACCACACGGTCAACGCGGCGCTGTTCCCCGCCGCGCGGATTCACGACCACTGGGCGATCTACGACGGCGACCTGTGGATCAGCCGCGCGGCCGACGGCGCCGTGCTCAGCCCGTCGGTGCGGCTGATCGCCACCCCCGGCCACACCGCGGAGGACATCAGCACGGTCGCATCGACCGCCGGCGGCGTCTATGTCTGCACCCACGCCTGGTGGGGGGCCGACGGGCCGGCGGACGACCCGTTCAGCCCTGATCTGAAGCTCCTGGCCGCCAGCCGCGCCCGGATCCTGGCCGTCGCGTCCGTGATCATCCCCGGTCACGGGCCGATGTTCGTGCCAGGACCTGACACGCCGCGCTGACCAGGCCAGCCGACCGGGACCGCCAGAGGCCGCCGGGACCGCCAGAGGCCGCCGGGACCGCCAGAGGCCGCCGGGACCGCCAGAGGCCGCCGGGACCGCCAGAGGCCGCCGGGCCGCGGCCAGCTAGGCCGCGTCGCCCTTGATCGAGAACGACGACAGCCGCCGGGTGGCCAGCGCCAGGGTGCCGAGCGTCACCACCACCGCCATTACGATCGCGGTTTGCAGGGTCAGGTGCGCGTTCAGCGCCGAGGCGTGCACGATCGAGTTGGCCACGCTGACCGAGTACTGGCCGATCGACAGCACCCGCACCCCGCCCACGAGGTTCCCGAGCAGTCCCTCCCAGACCAGGAGGTAGAGCAGCCCGACGGCGATCGCCCTGGTCGTGACCACCGACAGCATGACGAACAGCGCGTTGTAGGCCACCGAGGCGATCAGCGCGCCGGTCAGCAGGCCGATGCCGAGCTTGTCACCGAATCCCCTGGCCACGGCGGCGGCCAGGAACTCGGGTATCGCGCCGAACACGATCGTCAGGATGACCGCGGCCACGAACTTGGAGAACACCACCGAGAGCCTGCTGACCGGCGTGGCCAGCAGGTGGATGACGCTGCCGTCGTCGATCTCGGCGCCGAGCACGCTGGTGCCGATGATCAGCGCGGTCAGCGGCAGCACGACCGAGAAGCCGAAGACGCCGAGGAATTCCTCCGGCCACACCGGGCTCTTGGCGACCAGCTTCAGCAGGACGCTGATCACGATCAGCACGAGCGGCACGAGGGTGAACACCAGCGCGCGCTTGCGCCCCAGGGTGGCGCGCAGCGTGATCCGCAGCACCACCGGATTCAGCAGACCGGACATGACCTCACCGCGCTCCTTCTTGCCGTGCCTGTGCCTGCCCTGCCTGTGCCTGCCGGGTATGGCGCGTCATCATTGCGCGACCAGATAGGCGAAGACGCTCTCCAGCGATTCATCCGACGGCAGCACCTCGCGCAGCCTGATGCCGCTGTCCCGGCACAGCCCGGCGAGTTCCCTGGCGAAGGTGCCGAAGTCCGCCGTCCGCACCTGAAGCCCGCGCGGGGTGAGCTCGACGCCGGTGACCGCGGGCCGGCCGATCAGGGCCGCGCCGAGCGCCCGGTCGGCCGAGGACCGGACCAGGAACACGTGCGGCCTGCTCGTCATCAGCCGCCGGATGGCGCGGAAGTCACCCGAGGCGGCCAGGCGCCCGCCCACGACCACCTGAATGGTCCCGGAGATCCGCTCGACCTCCTCCAGGATGTGCGAGCTGAACAGGATGGACCGTCCCTCCTCGCCCATCTTCTCGAGCAGGTCCATCATCTCCAGCCGCTGCCTGGGATCCATCCCGTTGAACGGCTCGTCGAGCAGCAGTATCTGCGGGTCGTGCACCAGAGCTGCCGCGACCTTGATCCGCTGCCGCATGCCCTTGGAGTACGTGGAGATCCGCCGGTCCTGGGCATCCGCCATGTCCACGATCCCGATCGCCCGGCGCGCCGCGGCGTCCGGATCGACCAGCCGGTGCAGCTTGGCGGTCGACCGGACGAAGTCGATCCCGGTCAGGAACGCGTAGACCGAGTCGCGGTCGGGGACCAGGCCGAGTGTCGTGAACACATCGGGGTTCCGCCAGCTGGGCCGGCCGCCCACGGTCAGCTCGCCACGGGACGGAGCAAGGAAGCCGGCCATCAGGTTCAGCAGCGTGGTCTTCCCCGCGCCGTTCGGGCCGAGCAGCCCGGTGACACCCGGCCCGATCACCATCGACACGTCGTTGACGGCCACCACATTGCCGTACCAGCGGGAGACGTTGCGCAGCTCGATGGCGCTCATCCGAGATCCACCTTCGCGTACCGGAGGAACAGCCCAGCCAGGCTGAGCCCGAGGAAGACGAGCAGCATGATCCCGTAGGCCACGCCGTAGCTGCCCGGATTGCCGACGATGCCGGGATTGGTCCCGCCGAGCCATTGCCGCACGCCGTCCAGCACGGTGTACGGGCTGATCAGCCCGAACAGGTGGGCAGCGGTCGACGTGCCCGCGCCAGGCCCGCCGGGGCCGCCGGGTCCGCCCGGGCCGCCCGGACCACCCGGGCCGGTGCTTTCCGTAATGGCGGTCAGCACATGGGCGAGCGTGAACGTCATGAACAGGAAGATCGCCACCGCCCCGGTCGAGAACGCGCGCCGCCCGCTGACGCACGCGAGCACCAGGCCAACGGCGGCCAGCAGCACCGCCCACATCAGGCCGACCAGCAGGCCAGGTATCGCGGCCCTGGTCTGCGCCCAGATCGCGCTGCCGCCGTGCACCTGCATGATCGTGCCGATGTAGAGCAGCAGCACCGGGATGTCGATCATCGCGAGGCAGGCGAGCACGAAGGCGGCGTACTTCGCCGCCGGATAGTCTGACCTGCGGATCGGCCGGGCGAAGTACAGCGGCAGCACCTTGCTCCGCAGGTCCCTGGCGACCAGCTCGGGCGCCTGCGCGGCGATGAAGACCAGCATCACCAGCACCCGCAGCGAGTTGACGTACGTGTCGTAGTTGATGATGCGCCCGCCGGCCGGGTGGAGCGCCATCGCGACCGCGTTGATCACCGCGGGCGCGCACATGATCACGAACGTGAGCACCGGCACGATCTTGGCCTTGACCCCGCGGCCGAGACCGAAGGCCGACCGCAGGCTGTGCCAGCACAGCGCCCGGGTGATCTGGAGCCTGCCCAGCCGGGGACCCTCGTAGTGCTGATAGCCGATGTCATGGATGACGCCGCCGAGCGCGGCGCTGTCACTGGCCATCGGCTGCTCCCATCGCTCGAGCGGCGTGTTCCGGCGCGGCGCGGAACAGCTCCTCCACCCGGTGCCGCCGCTGCTCCATCCGGTTCAGCGGCAGGCCAAGATCCGCCACGGCGTCGCGGACCGCGTCGAACGTCTCCTCGCCTGCCAGCTGCACGAGCAGCTCGCGCTCGTGCAGCACCGGATCGAGGCCGCGCCTGCCGAGTTCCGCCGCGAGCAGGTCGATGCCCTCGTCAACCTCGATCGCCAGCACCTGACTGGCCTGGGTGAAGGAGCTGATCGTGGCCGCCCGCAGCAGCCGGCCGCCGTCGATCGCGATCAGGTGGTCGCAGATCTGCTCGATCTCGCCGAGCAGGTGCGACGCGACCACGACCGAGATGCCGAAATCGCCGCCGATCCGGGAGATCAGGTCGAGCATCGCGGTCCGGCCGGCCGGGTCGAGTCCGTTGGTCGGCTCGTCGAGCAGCAGCAGCCTGGGATCGCCGACCAGCGCCTGGGCCAGCTTGACCCGCTGCTTCATTCCGGTGGAGTAGGTGCCGATCTGCCGGTAGCGCTCCTCGTAGAGCCCGACATGGCGCAGCGACTCGGCCGCCCGCTCCTTGGCCGCCGTCGGCGGCACGCCGGACATCCGGCCCATGTGGGTGACGAACTCGGTCGCCGTGACGTCCGGCGGCAGGCAGTCATGCTCGGGCATGTAACCGGTCAGCCCCCGGATCCGCTCCGCCTGGCTGGCCGTGTCGCAGCCGAGCACGCTCGCCTGGCCGCTGGTCGGCGCCAGCAGCCCGAGCAGGATCTTGATCAGGGTGGACTTGCCCGCCCCGTTGGCGCCGACCAGGCCGGTGATGCCCGGCCCGACCGCCATGGTCAGCCCGTCGAGCGCGGTCACCAGGGTACCGAAGCGCTTTGTCAGGCTGGTCGTCGCGATGACTGGCTGCGCCGGCGGCTCGTCCCCCGGCGGCTGCTGCTGCTGAGGGGCAGGCAGCCCCGAATCTGCGGTCACGGTGCCGTGGCCTCGCTTTCCTAAGCGGGAACGGTAGCTGGTGCGACCGGAACCCCGGTCAGGCGCGAGCAAGGATCCGGTCAGATCAGCTGGCTGGTCCCAGCTTCCCGGTTCAGATGTCCCGGCGTCATCAGCCCGCAGGCTGATCTCCGCTCCAACCGGGGTACCACGCGAAGCTTCGAAGATCACCTGCGGCCCCTCGTCGTCTGGCTCAGGAACGCGGCGTGGTGACCGCATCGGCTGCGGCGCCCCGGACCGTAGTAGATGTGGTACGAGCACCGCAGCAGCACCGCGACCACGATCTCCGCCATCGGCCGGCTGGCCTGCCGGAGCGTGGTGACGACGAGCCAGTGCCCGACCGAGCACCAGCGCCGCCTCGCGGGCACGCCGTCAGCCGCGGCACGGGCGTCACCAGGTGGCTGGGTATACATCAATCCGCCCGCTTCAGTCCGCTGCTACCGGCCGGCCGCGTAGCCCTGCATGCCGCGCGGATTCGCCCCGGCGTACAGGAACCCGGAGTCCCTGGACACGGCGCTGATCCGGCCGAGCGACCACGGCGGGGCGACCGTTACCTCATGCCCGCGGCGCCGCAGCTCACCGATCACCGCCTCGCCGACCCTGGCCTCCACGGTCAGCGATCTGGGCATGCTGCCTCTCGGATAGAACGAGGACGGGAAGTGGTCGGTGTGGAACGCCGGCGCGTCGATCGCCTCCTGAAGGTTCATCCCGAACAGCACGTGGTTCAGGAAGAACCCGATCGTCCACTGGTCCTGCTGATCGCCGCCCGGCGTGCCGAACGCCAGGTACGGCTCGCCGTCGCGCAGCACGAGGCCCGGCGACAGCGTGGTCCGCGGCCGCCTGCCGGGCGCCAGCGTGCTGGCGAATCCGGGACTGAGCGTGAACATCTGCGCGCGCGTTCCGAGGCAGAAGCCGAGCCCGGGCACCACCGGCGAGCTGTGCAGCCAGCCGCCGCTCGGCGTGGCTGAGACCAGGTTCCCGAACCGGTCGGCGATGTCCAGGTGACAGGTGTCGCCAGGGCCAAGCGCCGCCGGTCCCATCGTCGGCTCCCCGGTGCCAGCCACGCCGCCGGCCACGGCGTTCGCCGCGTCGGCGCCCGCGTCGTCCGGGCCGCCGAACCCGGCCCGCGCGTATCCGGGCAGCCCGGGCGCCCTGCCGTCCGGCGATCCCGGCACCAGCCCGGCCGACGCGTGCTCCCCGAGCAGCCGCCGCCGCTCCACCGCGTACCCCGGCGAGAGCAGGCCGCCGAGCGGGATCTCGGTATGCCGCGGATCGCCGTACCACGCCTCCCGGTCGGCGAAGGCCAGCTTGGCGCACTCGGTGACGGCATGGATGAACCCGGCGCTGCCAGGCCCCATGCCCTCCAGGTCGAGTCCGTCAAGCAGCGCCAGCTGCTGAAGGAACACCGGCCCCTGACCCCACGGACCGGTCTTGCACACCGTCAGCCCCCGGTAGCCGAAGGTGACCGGCTGCTCCACGCTGGCCCGCCAGGCAGCCAGGTCAGCGCCGGACAGCAGGCCGCGGTTGCGGCGCCCGGTCACATCCATCACCTCGGCGTGGGCGAGGAAGCCGGCGATCGCCTCGGCCACGAAGCCCTCGTACCAGGCTCGCCTCGCCGCCTCGATCTGCCCGTCCCGGTCTCCCGCGGCCCCCTCGGCCTCGGCCAGGATCCGGCTGTAAGTAGCCGCCAGTGCCTTATTGGCGAAACGGCTCCCAGGCGCCGGTGTCCCATCCCCCAGGTAGATCTCGGCGGAACTCGGCCAGTGCTCGGTGAACGTGCTTTCGAGGGCCCCGATCGCGGCGCTGGCCGCGGGAAGCATCGGATACCCGTCGTCGGCGTAGCCGATCGCGTACCGCATCACATCTCGCAGCCGGAATGTGCCATACCGCTCGAGCAGCGCCAGCCACGTCCCGAACGCGGCCGGCACCGTGGCCGCAAGCAGGCCGTTACCCGGAATCAGGTCGATGCCGAGAGCGCCGAACGCATCGAGCGTGGCAGCCGCGGGGGCGGGGCCCTGGCCGTCAAGGACGAAGACCCCGCCGCCAGAACCACCGCCAGTACTGCCGCCATGGGTCCCGCCGCCGGCCCCGCGGCCCGCCGCATAGCCGATCACCGGAACCTCACCGCCAGGCCCGTTCAAGTGCGGCTCCACGACCTGCAGGACGAAGCCGGTCGCTACGGCAGCGTCGAAGGCGTTGCCGCCAGCTTCGAGCACCGACATGCCGGCCGCTGACGCCAGCCAGTGGGTGGAGGCCACCATGCCGAAGGTGCCGGCCAGCTGCGGCCTGGTGGTGAACGGCATATCGGGCAAGACGGCTCCTTCCATCCTGTTTCAGCTCGCACGCTACCGTGCGGGCGGCCACGCACGGCTACCCGGCTGCCGCACAGCACGCACGCCCGGCGCACCCGCTCCGCGCCGTGACAGCAACGCGGCCCGCATCCAGGCGTGACCGCGCCGCTGGCGCGATAATCATCAGACCGCGCACGACGCCCGCGGACCCGGCAACCCGCTCAGATAGTACTATACGTACATAACGGGCAGCCATTCGTTATTCTATAAATTCGTTAAGTTTGCTTGTTTTCAAAGGATAATCGCCATGAACTCATCCGCTCACGCAGCCCGGCGAGTGCTCGCTGCCTCACTCCTCGCCTCCGTTGCCGCGCTCGCCGCTGGCTGCTCATCTGGCGGGTCCGGCGCCCCGACGGCCACGGTGACGGTCACGAAGTCCGGCAGCGGCGTTACCGCGCCGGCCAGCACGACGCCCACGACGCCAGCCAGCACGACACCGGCCGCACCCGCTGAGTGCACGACGGCGGGACTGCACGTCGCCGTCGGATCCAGCCAGGGCGCGGCCGGCACGATCTACTACAACATCGACTTCACCAATACCTCGAGCTCAAGCTGCATCCTTCAGGGGTATCCGGGCGTGTCCCTGGTCAGCGCCGGCAGCACGGCCGGCAGCCAGATCGGCTCGGACGCCAAGCGGAACTCGGCCACGACCGCGAGCCCGATCACGGTGCCACCGGGCCAGACCGCGCATGCGGTGCTCGCGATCGCCCAGGCAGGCGCCTTCACCGGGTCGAAGTGCCATCCGGTCACCGCGCACTGGCTTAAGGTCTTCCCGCCAGACCAGACCGTCGCCGCATATGTCTCATTCACTACCCAGACCTGCGCGTCAACGTCGGTGCCGACGATGCACATCACCACGATCAGCGCAGGCGCCTGACGGCCGTGACGATGTCCGGGCATGGCGGGGCGGACGGCACGGGCCGTACTATTGCTAACGGCCCGAGTTTGGCGCGTCGCGGAATGCGCGCTTGCCCGGCCAGAAGGCGGCGCCTGAATGATCCACATGTCCCGCGGACGACGCCAGCCCGGCGTTCTTGCCGCCATTATCATC
>JGI12269J14319_10006082_pt1 | contig 10541 bp, 9 predicted proteins | sample PeaSoiSIISIP2007_FD_14319 | JGI IMG/M metagenome (IMG submission 14319) | reverse complement strand
GGATCCGGGGCTGATTCATTTCACTCACGTCTTGCGAGCTCAGAACGCTCCCTTCGAATCCATTCACGAACAAACAGCGGACAATTTCGAAGTTCTGTGCCGGCTGCTTCTGCCGCTGCCAGGAAGCGCACAACATCAGCATCCACCAACGTCACTTCACCGAGTTCGAGAGCAATGGGCGACGAATGAATTTGCATTTGCATCCTCAGCTCCGCAAGACTCTCCGCGTCGATACGCCCACTCACTCGTAGAAGGTGTGACTCCCGACTTTCTTCAAGTCTCAACATTTCTGGACCCGAACTCGCTCACTCACGACGATCGGTATGAATGCAAGTCGGACGCCATTCGCAAACGAATGACAGCATTGAGGATGGCGAGGGTTTCTGGTGGCGAGGTCTCGGGAATTGTCGAGTTTTCGACAACGCCGCCGCGACTGGACGGGAGGAATTGAATTTTGAGCTAGGCGGACCGAAACCGGTGCTTGTTAATGTCTAGACTTTTAATTCGGGACTCAAGAGTTGAGCGGGGAATGCCCAGGCGGGCCGCTGCACCAAGGGGACCGGACACCCGTCCTTGGCTCTGGCTCAGTGCGTTCTCGATCATTTCCTTTTCCTGATCGGCAAGAGAGGCGAGAGCAACTCCACTTGGGGCAGGTCTGGGCGATGTCCGCGGCAGCCAGGTCTCATCCACAGCGAGCGTTGCTCCCTCGCACAGGATGACGGCTCGTTCGACCACATTCTGCAGTTCCCGTACATTTCCAGGCCAATGATAGGTCTGAAACAGCTCCAAGGTTTTCTTATCGATCGCATTGATCTTTTTCCCCATCTTGCCGGCATAGCGCTGAGCAAGGTATGCGACGAGCAGGGGAATATCTTCGACACGCTCGTGCAACGACGGCATGCGAATTGGGAACACGTTCAACCGATAGAACAAGTCGCGCCGGAATGAGCCCGCCTCCACCGCGGCCTCCAGGTCGCGGTTGGTGGCGGCAATGACCCGCACGTCGATCGCTACCGCGTGGGTGCCACCTACTCGCTCTAGTTCACGCTCTTGCAACACTCGCAGTAAAGCGATCTGGGTCTCAGCCGGGAGGTCCCCCACTTCATCCAGGAAGATTGTCCCGCCGTCGGCAACTTCAAATCGCCCCAAGCGCCTTTGGGTAGCGCCTGTGAAAGCTCCCTTTTCATGGCCGAAAAGTTCAGAAGCAATAAGAGAAGGGGGAATGGCAGCACAATTGACTGCGACAAAAGCGTTCCGTGCGCGGTGCGAGCGTTTGTGGATTGCACGCGCTGCAAGTTCCTTTCCGGTTCCCGTTTCACCCGTGATCAGCACGGTGGAATCGGTTGGCGCAACCTTGCACAGAACAGCGAGAACTCGTTTGATTGCATCCGATGCTCCCACAATCTCTTCGAACATGGATGCCTGATCAATCTCTTCCTTGAGAGCCAAGTTCTCCTTGTGCAGCTGGTCTTTTAGCGTTTTGATCTCGTCAAATGCCTTCTTGAGCTCTTCCTCTGCACGCTTCCGATCGTCAATCTCGATACTGGATCCATACCACATCACGATGTTCCCTTGGTCATCCCACTGGGGAACGTTGCGATGCAGAAACCAGAGATATTGTCCGTCGGCACGGCGCACGCGGGTTTCGTACTGGAACACGTCTCCGCTGGCACGGCAAGCACTCCACCTTGTCAACATTCCCTGTGAGTCTTCAGGATGAATGAAAGCAGTCCAGCCCCAGCCCTGCAGATCTTCTTCGGTGACGCCGAGGTATTCAAGCCAGCGTTGATTGAAAAAACCGAAATTGCCGTCAGGGTCAGAACTGTGCAGAAACGCAGGAGTAGTGTCAATGAAACGCCGCAGTAGATCGTCGGCGGGAGTTGTTGGCTGAAGCTTACCTGTATCGCGAGTCGCTGTATCGCGTGTCGCCGTATCGGCCTCGTTTCAGGAGGACTCTTCGGAAGTAATTGTAGGACACGAGGGCCAGGGGTCAAGCGAAACCTATCGGTCACGGTTTTTGGGGAGGAGTTGAACCCAGTGCGTGGATCGTCGGCCAACCGGAAGCTATCCAGAAACGGGCTTATGGGAAGCACCGGAATCGCTTCCCAGGATGCCGACAAAAGTCAACTCGCTATGGCTGAATCCCCGGCTTCTGATCGCATTGCATTCGCCTGATGCCATCCTTGAAATCGGACTGCGCATGTGCCTTGCGGAGAAAAGCCGGGACAGTGACCCCGTTCACAGCTGAGCAGTCCGTTCTCTGCAGTCCGACTTGCTGAGGAATTATCGCGGAAAACTGGCATCTTTCGCGTACTTAGGGGGAAAAGGCGGCGGAACTTCTCTGCAGTTAAGACTTGCTGGCGGAGAGGGAGGGATTCGAACCCTCGGTACAGTTTCCCGTACTCCAGTTTTCAAGACTGGCGCCTTCAACCACTCGGCCACCTCTCCAGGTACTACAGTTTTACTACAGTGACCAATTTCTTCAGCTTTTCGGTGAACCTTCCCCTTAGGTTTCAAGCGGTTACAAAGGGCCAAAACTTGTAGTACATGGGTTTTCAAGACCGCCCGTTTCAACCACTCACGCATCCCTCCGCGGAGGCGTGCTGCGCCATGAGACTCGCTTAGGCCTAGTGTACAACAGGCATTTTGAGTCGCCGAGATGCGCCCCAAACGCGCAGGACGCACAATGCGGAAGAGCCTAAGATTGCGCTTCTTTCTGACGCTGATCAGACTATCTTTCATCAGACTATCTTTCATCAGACTATCGTTGACCGGTAGACCTGCTTCCCTGCGATGCCAGTCCAAATGCCTTGGAGTGAAACTCCATTACCTCGGCGAAATGCGATAAGAAATAGGTAAGACTGTGGTCGCCGGGGTAAGAGTGATATTCATGACTTACTCCCAGCGTCTGCAATTCACTGTGCAGAGCGGCCGCCCCTCGCTCGAAGCCGTAGTTGTCGTCCTGCCCGCAGTTGAAATAAATCGCGAGCTTTCGAACTGCCGATGCATTTCGTTTCGCGAGGACGAAAGGACTGTTCTCATTCCAGTGTGTCACGCGAATGGGCTTTCCGAACACCGCACCGAGCACGCCCGCCAAGGGCGCACCCGCACGTGCGGCGGCATCCAGTTCCTGGGGCGACTCGGGGATCAGCGCCGCGCTTTGCGCGCTTACTGCTGAGAACAGCTCCGGATGAGCGAAGGCAAAGCGCAAGGCTCCGTACCCTCCCATGGAGATTCCGCTGATGGCGCGNCCCGCGCGACCGGGCTGGACGCGATACTTCGCCTCNANATGGGGCAGGAACTCGCGCAGAAAAAAATCGTTGTAGCGCACCGACCCGTCAGCCGAGTTGATGTAGAAGCTGCGCCGACCCTCGGGAGCAACAATGAGAAAGTCACCCATCTTGTGCTGATTGCGCAAATCATCGAGTAGGGTCCAGCCCCCGCTGTTGAAGAGCGTTTGCTCGTTGTCGCCCAGGCCATGCAGGAAGTAGAGCACCGGATAACGCCGCGGCGGATGCTGCGTTGCTCCCTGGTCGTAGCCCGCCGGAAGATAGACGCAGTAGTGAACGACCTGCTTCAGAACCGCGCTGTTGAGTGCGCTGCAATCAATCCGGCTTTGAGCGGACAGCTGCCCGCTCATAAGAAGACAGCTGAAAGAAAAAAGAATTGCGGCAAGCCGAAGAATGCGCGTCATTCCGGTCAGTTCACTCGTAGCGCAGCGCCTGCACGGGATCGAGCTTGGCCGCACGGCCCGCCGGATATAAGCCCGACACCAGACTCACAACAAAGGCAAAGGCCACGGCGAATACTGCGAGCCAGAGCGGCACTGCCCAGAAATGTTCGGATGGCAGGGACTGGCTCTTGAGCCAGATGTTGGTGCCGAAATTGATGATCTGGCCGATGGCCCATCCGAGCAAGACTCCGACGATCCCGCCGAGAACTCCCATAGCGCCGGCTTCGGCAAAGAAGAGTCTCTTGACGTCTATATCACTGGCGCCGATTGCTTTCATGATGCCGATTTCGCGCCGCCGTTCGAGGATGGCCATGACCAGAGTGTTGACGATTCCAATGGACGCGACGGTCAACGCGAGGCTCCCGAAGATCCCGAGAAACGCATAGAGCACCCGGAACACCTGTTGCAAACTGTGGCTCGCATCGAGAATCGAGAACGTGGTGAAGCCCATCTTCTTGATCGCATCTTCGACGCCCTGCACCTGCGCCGGATTCTTTACCCGCACGCTGATCGACGAGTACACCGGCTGATCGCTCGCGGCCCGCGAAATCTCGCGCAAGTCCGCTGGTTGCATCACATGAAGGCTCTCGGCGAGCCGCAAGGGAAAGAAGACTCTTCCCCGCATTGGGCCGCGCATGCTCTCCGGATCAAGATCCGAGATGCCTACGATCTTCAGCTTCTGCTCCCGCGAGACGACCGAATAGGCCGCCCCTGCGATGCTGCCGTCTGCCGACGTGCCTTTGTTGGCGGCCTGCTGCGCTTCCGGCGTGGGCCCGCGCTGCGCATAACGCATCGTCAACTCTTTGCCCAGAAGCGCCGGCGCCAGATCGGCAACATTAGGTTCGGGCGTTCCGAGCGGTGGAGTCTTTCCCAGCAGCTCCTCGGCGAATGATTTTTGCAAAATGACTTCCGCAGCGGTGTCGGACGAGAAGAAGCTTCCCTGCATTCCCTCGAAGGCATCGTTCGACTTTGCCGACAGGGGCAACGCGGAGATCGTCGTCATATGCGGCTGGTCTTCGTAGCGGAGCTCGGTAATGAACCGGATATCGGGATAAGCTTCCGCCACGTTCGGCAGGCGTTCGATCTCCTGGCGCGCCGGTTCGTCAAGAATGCGGCTCTCGCCCGGAGTGGGGCCGTTGCGCTCCTCCTGGCGGCCCATGCCGCGAAGCTCGCGCCGGGAAGAAACGAAAACAGTATCGAACAGACCTGACTTCGCGAGTCGCCGCGAGAATAAATCCTGCAGACCCGTACCGAGCGACAGCATCGCCACCAGCGAGGCCACGCCCACCGAGATTCCGATCGTGGTCAGTGAATTCCTCAGCAGAGACTCGCGCAGGTTGCGCAGGGCGAGTTCGGTGAGATCAGGAATCTTCATCATCGCCCTCCCTGCACTGCCGCGGGCGACGATCCAGGAACATTCACCCGGTCGTCGACCAGCTTTCCGTCCGCCAGAAAAATCATGCGCTCCGCGTAGCGCTCGGCCAGCGCCCGTTCGTGGGTCACCATGACCACGGTCATACCCAGCTGCCGGTTGAACTCGCAAACCAGGTCCATGATCTCCGTGCCGGTGTGGCTGTCGAGATTTCCCGTTGGCTCGTCAGCCAGAAGAAGCTGCGGGCGATTGATCAGCGCTCGAGCTAACGCTGCCCGCTGCTGTTCCCCGCCCGAAAGCTCGCTGGGACGGTGGTCCATTCGCGCTCCCAACCCCACCCGCTGCAGAGCCTGCTGCACCAGAGTCCGGCGCTTCTCGCGCTCGACCTCGGCAAAGCGCAGAGGCAGTTCTACGTTTTCCGCAAGCGTCATGCTGGGAATCAGATTGAACGACTGAAAAACCATGCCCACCACCTGCAGACGGTACTTGGCCAATTCCTCCCGCGACAGCTTGGCCAGATCGCGGTCCTGAACGACGACACTGCCGGAGGTAGGACGGTCGAGCCCCGCAACCAGATTCAGCATGGAAGACTTGCCCGAGCCGGAACTCCCCAGAAGCGCGACAAATTCTCCGGTGCGAACCTCGAGTGAAATTCCATCCACCGCGCGGATCACGTTCTGGCCCATGCGGTAGTGACGGCAGAGATTCTCGCTGCGAATCGCGAGCGTGCTGGTTGCAGAGATCGTCTCGCGAGCGGTGACCATAGCGGCTAGCGTATTTCTCCCCGCAAGACGCGCAGGGCGTCGGCTGCCTTCACGTCGCCATTCTTCGCGTCGGCGCCGTTGCCGTTGGCTGCGACGGCATCGCCCTCACCAGGCGCAAGGAATAGATTGTGCTCCACCCCATACTGGCGAGTGTAGAGATCGTAGTAGCGGCCGCGCGCGGCATAAAGTTGAGAGTGGGTGCCGCGTTCCACGATCTCTCCCCGTTCCATCACCATGATCTGATCGGCGCGCCGGATGGTGGAAAGCCGGTGGGCGATGACGAACGTCGTGCGGCCCTGCATGAGATAGGAGAGGCCCTGCTGGATCATCTCTTCCGATTCCGAGTCGAGGCTGGAAGTTGCCTCATCCAGAATCAGAATGCGGGGCTCCGCCAGAATCGCGCGGGCGATCGAGATGCGCTGGCGCTGGCCGCCCGAAAGCTTTACGCCACGCTCGCCCACGATCGTTTCGTACTTGTCAGCGAACGATTCGGCAAACTCGTCGACGCGGGCGATTCTGCAGGCGCGCATGACTTCTTCTTCGGTGGCGTCGGGTCGGGAGAAAGCAACGTTCTCGCGGATCGTGCCGTCGAACAGAAACGATTCCTGCAATACGACGCCCAGCCGCGTGCGATAGGAGTCGAGACGCACGGTGCTCAGGTCCACTCCGTCCACTCGCACCGTGCCCTTCGTCGGCACATAAAAAGCGGTGATCAATCCGATCGTCGTCGACTTTCCCGATCCCGACGGCCCCACCAACGCAGTTACAGTTCCCGGTTCCGACAGGAAAGAGATGCTGTGCAGAACTTCATGCTCTCCGTCGTAGCTGAAGCTGACCTCGTCGAACTCCACGGTGCCGACGACATCGCGCAGAGTCACGCTGCGCTTCGGGTCCCGATCCTCCGGCCGCTCTCGCATGATCTCCTGGGTGCGCTCCAGCCCGGCCAGGGCCTCGGTGATCTGAGTGCCGATCGAAACCACTTGCATGATCGGAGCGACCAGGAAGACCAGATACAGGTTGTAGGAGATGTAGCCGCCCGGACTCAAAGTGTGCCCGGTCATCTGGCGGCCGCCCACGTACATTGTGGCGGCTCCCACCACGCCGAGCAGCACGCTGGCGGAAAGGCTCATCAGTGAAGTCGCCGTAAGCGTCCGCATCACGTTGTCGAGCAAACGCCGCACTCCGGCGCCGAAGATCTTCTCTTCCCGCTCTTCCGCGTGATATCCCTTGACCACCCTCACGCCGCCGAGCGACTCCGTGAGGCGCCCCGTGACCTCTGCGTTAATCTTGCCGCGCTCGCGGAAGATGGGGCGGATCGTGGAGAACGCCTTGTTCAAGGTCAATGCAAACAAGCTCAACGAGCCAACTGCGATGAGCGTCAACGGCACACTGGTCTTAAGCAGAAGCACCAATGCGATGCCAGCCGCCACCAAACCTCCGGTGAAGTCCACAAGGCCCGTGCCCAGCAGGTTGCGAACACCTTCCACGTCGCTCATGATGCGCGACACGAGCGCGCCGGTTTTGTTGGCGTCGTAGAAAGAAACCGGCAGGCGGGAAATGTGCATCTGCACCTGCTGGCGCAGATCGGCAATCAGCCGCTGTGCCGCCTTGGAAAGCAATTGGGTCAGGGAAAACGAAGTAACGCCCTGGATCATGGTGGCCAGCAAAACCGCAAGAACCAGCGGGCGCAACATCGAAGTCTGATGTTTCACCACCACGTTATCGATCAGAAACTTGGAGGAATACGGCAGCACGAACCCCGCGACCTTGTTGATCACCATCAGAAAAAAGCCCAGGGCGAGCAGGCCGCGGCGCGGACGCATCAGGGCCCAGACTTCCGGCCAAACGGCCTTCAGACGCTGCATCTTCGGGGGCTTCGGGGCTTCTTTCGCTGCAGGACTCAATCTAGTGTTTGACTCCGCCCGGAGGGATTCGCTTCATTAATACTGCATTGTCACATATCTGCCGGTCGAGCGCCGCCTGTGACAGGCGTCTTGGGCACGTTGTATGCTCGGGGCGTGCCTCGCGCGCCTGCACCCGAGCGTTCGCCGACTTTGGGCCTCTTGCTGGGCCTCGTCGTTACGCTGTCGGCAGTCGTGGCCTATTCCGCCTACATTACCTGGCAGGTGACGGGCCTGCGCCGGTTGCAGACTGAGATGGTCGATCGCAACCGCAAAGATTCGCTGCAGTTGCTGCGCATCCAGAACGATCTCAACCTCCTGGCCGTGGCCATGCGCGACATGGTCAGCAGTGACGAGCCTTATCCTCTGACGGCGTGGGTGGCCCAGTTCCAGCGGATTCGGACCGACCTGGACGATGCGATCCGTCTGGAGGCGGGCTTAGCCGCCGCCAGCCGAACCCCGGAACAGAGCGCGTTTCTCACCAGTTCCTTCACTCAGTTCTGGGATGCGGTAGATCGCGTCTTCGCCCTCGCGCGCGACGGCAAAGAAAAAGAGGCGCGAGCCCAGATCCAGCTTTCCCTGCAGGAACGGCAAGCGTCATTGAGCACGTCCGTAGCCCGCCTGCTGGTGCAGAACAGCGAAAGCGAGGAGCAAGCCGGCCAGCGCATTGTCGAGATCTATGACCACGTGCGGCGCCAGGTCTACGTTTTTCTTGCCGCGGCTCTGCTGGCGATCCTCCTGAGTAGTCTTTCGCTGATTCGTTGGAACAGGCGTCTGTTCGCGCAGCTGGCCGAAATCTCCGAGCGCCGCAGCGAGCTGGCGCAGAAGCTGATCGCGACGCAGGAATCCACTTTGCGCTACATCTCGCGCGAACTCCATGACGAGTTTGGCCAGATTCTGACCGCCGTGGGCTCTATGCTGCGCCGCGCCGGAACTCATGCGCCGGAGGGTTCGTCGCTGCGCGCTGATTTGCAGGAGGTGCTGCAGACGGTGCAGGCCACCCTCGACAGCGTTCGCAGCCTCTCGCAAGCGCTGCATCCCGTAATGCTGGACGAGGCCGGACTCGAGAGCACCCTTGACTGGTATATCCCGACCGTGGAAAGGCAAACGGGCATTGCCATATCCTATGAGAAACAAGGCAAGCCGTTTCCGTTGGACGGCGGGGCCGGAGTGCACATTTACCGCATCCTGCAGGAAGCGTTGAACAACGTGGTGCGGCACTCCGGGGCCAGGCAAGCGTGGGTGCGTCTGCGGTTCTTGCCCGATGCGCTTGAGCTGGAAATAGAAGATCACGGCGTCGGCATAACGGATAGGCCCAGGCAAGGCATTGGCCTGGTAGCGATGCGGGAACGTTCCGAACTGATGGGTGGACGACTCGTTCTCTCACATCCTCCCGAGGGAGGCACGCTCGTCCAGTTGGCTATCCCGAGGGAGAAAGCGGAGTCTTATGGCAAAGAAGATCACAGTCTTGCTGGTCGATGACCACAGCCTGGTGCGCCGCGGCTTTCGGCGCATGCTGGAAGACGAGCCCGACCTGGAAGTTGCCGGGGAAGCGGCAGACGGAGAGATGGCCATCAAGCTCGCCAGGGAACTGCATCCCCGGGTGGTTGTTATGGATTGCGCACTGCCGGGCATGAACGGCCTCGAAGCCACACGTCAGATTCTTGACCAGTTGCCCGACACCGCTGTTCTCATGCTCAGCATGCACAGCGAGAGCACCTGGGTGCGTCAGGCGATCGAGGCCGGAGCGAAAGGATACGTTTTGAAAAATGCCCTCGATCTGGAACTCGGAGCCGCCATCCGCAAAGTCGCAGCCGGCGAGACCGTGTTCGATCCGCGGGTCGAGCAAAAGTCAGTCCTGAAGGGCGAGCGCAATGGACTTACGCAGCGCGAACTGGAAGTTCTGCAGATGATTGTCGACGGCAAGTCGAACAAAGAGATTGCCACCGCGCTCGATCTCAGCGCCAACACCATCGCGGTTCACCGCGCCAACATCATGAACACGCTGGGAATCCATAAGACCGCCGAATTGGTCGTGTATGCGATTCGCTCCGGACTGGTGAACGTTCCGTGAATCGCAGGTCTTTCCTATGCGGAATGGCGGGCCTGGCCTCGTGGCCGCATTGGCCTCGCCTCGATGCTCTGATGGCGCAGGCGGCATCCGCTTCGCCCGGCTTTCGATTCGCCGACGTTACCACCCCGGCGGGCATTCAGTTCCAGCACAACAGTGGCGCGTTCGGCGGCAAATTCCTGCCCGAAACGCTGGGGTCCGGCTGCGCCTTTCTGGATTACGATCGCGATGGCTGGCAGGACATTCTTCTCATCAACGGCGCCGACTGGGCCGGCCACAAAAGGCGGCGCTCAACCCTCTGCCTGTACCGCAACAACCGCAACGGAACTTTCATCGATGTGACTGCGCACGCCGGACTCGACGTGGAACTCTATGGCATGGGAGTGGCTGTCGGCGACTACAACAACGACGGCTTCCCCGACATTCTGGTCACCTGCGTCGGGCAAAACCGTTTATTTCGCAACACAGGCAAGGGCACGTTCGTCGATGTGACCAGCACCAGCGGACTCGGCAAACGCGAGAGCTTCAGCACTTCGGCTCTCTGGTTCGACTATGACCGCGACGGCCTCCTCGATCTTTTTGTTTGCAACTACGTGAAGTGGTCGCCGGAGCATGACGTCTTCTGCAGCCTCGACGGCAAGCACAAGTCGTACTGCACGCCTGAAGCCTATCGGGGAGCGACCTGCTGGCTCTTTCACAA
>JGI12269J14319_10006077_pt1 | contig 10547 bp, 8 predicted proteins | sample PeaSoiSIISIP2007_FD_14319 | JGI IMG/M metagenome (IMG submission 14319) | reverse complement strand
TGGCGGAGAGGGTGGGATTCGAACCCACGTGCCGGTTTAACCCGACCATCCGATTTCGAGTCGGCGCCGTTATGACCGCTTCGGTACCTCTCCGGGGATAGCCTGCTATTCTAGCGTAGTGATGAACGCAATGAGACCAAAGCTTCGGGGTCGCCGCCGGCTGCGGCGCCTATGCACGGCTTCGCAGCTCAGCGGCGCGGTGGCCGCCGCGCTCATGTTGGCGGGCTGCGCACAACCGCAGAGCGCGCTGCAGCGGATCCGCGCCCGCGGCGAGCTGCGGGTGGTCACGCTCAATGCCCCGACCAGCTACTACCTCGGCGCCCAGGGGCCGCAGGGCTTTGAATACCGCCTGGCGAGCGCATTCGCGCGGCAGCTGCAGGTCAGGCTGGTGATGGAGCCGCTGCCGAATGCGGCGGCCATGCGCGCGGCGCTCACTGCCGGCCGCGCGGACCTGGCGGCGGCGCAAATCAGCCCCGACGCGCAGTGGCTGCAGGTTGGCCTGCCGACCGAAAACTACGATGAGATTCCGCAGCTCGTGGTGCAGAACCGCGGCAAACCGCATCCGCGCGACCTGACCAGCCTGCGCCTCGCCAATATCGTGGTGCGCCAGGACAGTCCGCAGCTCGATTTGCTGCGCTCGATCAGCAACAACGGTGCGCCGGAGCTGTCCTGGGTCGCGCTGAGGGTCGATCAGCCCGATCCGCTCGAGGAGGTTACCGACGGCGATGCCGACTACGCGATCGTCGACGCCAACGAATTCGAATTCACACGGCATCTGTATCCCGATGCCACCGTCGCCTTCACACTGCCCGGCGCGCGGTCGTTGCAGTGGGTCGTGCGGGCCGACGCCTTGGACCTGGCACAGGCAGCGAATGGTTTCTTCATCAGCGCCAAGGCATCCGGCGAGTTCGCGCGCATCGCGGGGGACGCGAATGCCGAGTCGCGCGGATTTGATTACGAGGATGCGCATCGCTTTCAAGCCGACATCACCGCACGCCTGCCAGAGCTGCAGGCCATGTTCGAGGAAGCCGCACAGATCACCGGGCTCGACTGGCGGCTGCTGGCCGCGGTCGGCTACCAGGAATCGAAATGGCAGACGCAGGCGGCCTCCGCCGACGGCGCGCTGGGCATCATGATGCTGACCACCGATGCCGCCAGCACCGTCGGCGTCAGGGATCGCTTCGATCAGTGGCAGAACATTCTCGGTGGCGCCAAATATCTGGCGCAGGTCATCGACACCATCCCCAACCGCATCGGCGAGCCCGATCGCACCTGGCTGGCGCTCGCGGCTTACAACGTCGGCTACGGACATCTGGAAGACGCGCGCGTGCTGGCGCAGATGCGCGGCAAAGACCCGGACTCGTGGAACGATGTACGCGCGCAGCTGCCGCTGCTGGCGCAGGAACAGTGGTATTCGCGGGTCAAGCGCGGCTATGCCCGCGGCTGGGAGCCGGCCAGGTTTGTCGAGCAAGTGCACCAATACCTGGCGGTGCTCGAGTGGACCGGCACCGGCACGGTCGCACGCGTGCATGCGCCCGCGGCGCTGGCGCTGGCGCCATCGGCAGCGGAAGCGCGCGGGTTTAATTAGCCTTGGCCGAACTGTCGCACGCAAGCGCGGCACAGATCACGGCCGGCGCTGCTCGAAAAAATCGCGCAGCAGCGTACCGCACTCGGCGGCCAGCACGCCGCCGAACACATCGACGCGATGATTCAGGCCGGCGAGCTTGAACACGTCTATCAGACTGCCCGCCCCGCCCGCCTGGGGATCGAAGGCGCCGAACACCACGCGCCGTACGCGCGCGTGCACCAGCGCCGCCGCGCACATCAGACAAGGCTCGAGCGTGACATACAGCGTGGTGTCGTTGAGCCGGTAGCTTCCCAGGGCGCGTGCGCCGGCGCGCAGCGCCTCGATTTCGGCGTGCGCGGTGGGATCGCAGGCGCCAATCGGCCGATTCGCGCCGGTGGCGATGACCGCCGCATCGCGCACCAGCACCGCGCCGACCGGAACCTCCCCCGCGGCCTGGGCCTCGCGCGCCAGTTCGAGCGCGCGCAGCATATAGTCAAGGTCGCCGGGCGGCGGCATGGTTCACGCCGTCAGACTCCGCCAGCTGCTTGCGCCGACTTTCGCCCAGACGGTCGATCATCCAGCCCGGATACTCGGACGGCAGCATGCTGACTTTATCAAGCATGCTTATCTCCTCGTCGTTCAGCTTGATGGTCGCCGCCGCAATATTGTCATCGAGCTGCTCGACGCGCTTTGCGCCGATGATCACGCTGGTGACCGCCTTCTGATGCAGCAACCACGCGATGGCGATTTGCGCGACGGAGACGCCCCTCGCCTCCGCGCTGTTGCGCATCATATCGATGCAATCGTAGGCGCGTTCAACGTTTACCGGGGGGAAGTCGAATGCGGCGCGACGGCTACCGTCCTCAGCTTTGACGTCACGGCCGTACTTACCGCTCAGCAGGCCGCCCGCGAGCGGGCTCCAAACCAGCAAGCCGACATCTTCGCTCAGCAGCAGCGGGATCAGCTCGCGCTCCAGATCGCGGCCAGCGATCGTGTAGTAGGCCTGTACCGATTCAATGCGCGCGAGCCCGAGCCGCTCCGCGATGCCGAGCGCCTTCATGATCTGCCATGCTGCCCAGTTCGAAACGCCGACATAGCGCACGTGGCCGTGCTGCACGAGACTGTCGAGTGCGCGCATGGCCTCTTCGATCGGCGTCGCCGGATCAAACCCATGGATCTGGTACAGGTCGACATGATCAAGCTGCAGACGCTGTAGACTCGCCTTCACGCCCTCCATGATGTGATAGCGCGACGTGCCGCGTGAATTGACGCCTTTCGTCCCTGTCTCGCCGTACACCTTGGTTGCGACCACTACGTTTTCGCGTGGTACCCGCAAATTCTTCAGCGCCTGGCCGGTGATGACTTCCGAGCGCCCGTCGGCATAGACGTCGGCGGTGTCGATGAAATTGATGCCAGCATCGAGGGACCGGCCGATCAACCGGTCGGCCTCGGCCTGTTGCACATTGCCAATTTGGCGCCAGATTCCGTCACCGCCGCCAAACGTCATCGTGCCAAGGCAGAGTTCCGAAACGAATAGCCCGGTACGTCCAAATTTCCTGTAACGCAACTGATCGCCTCCTGTAGCCGCATCCTGGCGCTGGCAGCTTCGGACCCGCGCGCCGGCTCGAGCGCGCGCACCGCCAGCAGCGGGATTCAGGCGGACGCTTGTGCCAGGGGTGCAGATGGCAAACGCAGCTTATGCGCGGCCCCATCCCAGCGTCCATGCTGCCACATCGGCGCTGCCGCGGAGGCTGCCACCGGCTGGCTGATCAAATATCCCTGGGCTTCGGTGCATCGCCAGCGGCACAGCGCATCCCACTGCGCGGCCGAAGCGACGCCCTCGGCGATCACCTTGAGCCCGAGCGAGCGGCCGATGCCGAGGATGTTGAAGGCCAGGCTGCTATCGCCCGGCTTCTCGCCAATGCCCGATACGAAACTGCGATCGATCTTGAGGATATCCAGCGGCAGTCGGCTCAGATAGGACAGCGACGAATAGCCGGTGCCAAAGTCATCCAATGCTATCTGGCAACCCAGGCGGCGAATCTCGGCCAGCAGTTTCATCGCCGATTCGGCATCATCGATCAGGCAGCTTTCGGTCAGTTCAACCTGCAGAAACAGCGGCTCGATGATCTGGCGAGTGCAGGCGCCGCGGATGCTGGACACCACATCTCCGGTCACCATCTGCTGTGGCGAGACATTGACCGCCACCGGTACCAGGCCAAGGCCGTCGGAGCGCCACTGTGCGATCTGTTCGGCGGCCCGCTCGATCACCCAGTCCCCCAGCTGCGCGATCAAGCCGGTGCGCTCGGCGATCGGAATGAAGATCGCCGGCGGCACAAACATGCTCTTCTGATGCTGCCAACGCAGCAGCGCTTCGAAGCCGACGATCCGGCCATCGGGTATCGACACTTTCGGTTGATAGTGCAGCTGCAGCTGCCCGCGCTCGATCGCGTGGTGCAGCTCGTATTCGAGCCGAGCCTGTCCGCGGGCGCGCACGACCGCCGCCATAATCGTGCCGGGGCCGCCGTCTTCGCTGATCGAAAAATAATCGCAAGCCAGGCTGGCCGCCTTGAGGATCACGTCCGGACTCGATCCGTCCTTGGGCCAGGTCGCCATGCCTATGCGGGTGTTGATCAGCTTGAGCCGCTCATCGGCATGGATAGCGCTGCGAGTGGCCTCCAGCAGCCGGCTCAATGGTTCGACCATGCTTTGGTCGTCGGTCGTATCGGGTATCAGCACCACGAACTCGCCGCCCGCCAGCCGCGCCAGCACCTGTTCCTTGTTCGGGTTGATTCGAATGACACCGGGCACGTTGCGCAGAGTGGACTCGATGGCTTCGGCAAACGTGCGCAGCAATACACCGCCGGTCTCATAGCCGTGATGGCGATAGAAATCCGCAAGCCCGTGCATCCGCAGTAACAGTATCGTCCCCTTCTTGTAGTCCTGACCGATGCGCATGAGTGACTGCAGCACGCGATCGCCATGCCGCAAGCCGAGCGTCGTGTCCAGCAGGCGGTTGGTGGCATCCGCGGTGGATCTGGATTCCACCGGTGTGACGTCTTGAATCACGAGGTCGAGCCGCCGCGGCGGCGCACCGGGGCTGCCTTGGATCGGATGACCGGTCAGCCGTGCGCGCCGCTTGTGATTGCGATCGACCCGGATGTCGTACTCGGCTTCAAAGCCCAGGCCCGACTCAAAGGAGCCGCTGACGGTATCGAGCACCCGCTGGCGGTCAGGCTCATCGCAGTGATCGAACAATTTTTGCCAGTGTATCGGCTGCAATCGGTCCCGGCGGCTGACAGCGCTCGCCGCGCTGGCCGCGCCCGGCAGCGCCAGCAACACGGCCAGCGTCTCGGTCACGCGGCAACTCTGGCTTTCGGTGTCGATGGAAACCAGTTCGACGCGGCTCAGTTGCAGCAGTGTGCCGAGCGCGGAGTGTTCACGCCGCAGCGTCGCCAGCATCAACAGCTGATCGAGACGATCGACGATGGCATCCCAATCGAATGGCGCGACGAATTGGGCCGCGAGCTGCGCCGGATTGGCGGCCAGAGGCTTGCCGCTGAGCAGGACCATAGCCGGCGGATTGCTGGTGAATGCCTCGAATAGTCGGGAGCACAGCGCGGCGGCAGCTGCGATCGATCCGTCCGCGATGATCAGAACCACCGCGGGGAAGCCGTTGGCGATGGATGCAGCCGCCGCCCCGGCTTCCTTCAACTCCAATAGCGGATATGCAAGCCGCGCCAGCGATTTCTTGGCGGCGCGCCCGGCCGCTGCCGCGTTCGGATCCAGAATCAACAGCGGCGGCTTTTCGACTGCGATCAACATTGCTTGCGGCCCCCGACTATCGCCGGCACCATCGTGGCGTACTATCCACAATTATGTATACCTCGTTAGGCGAGCATCCGCCGTTAGCTGCATCGCGGAACGAGGCAAAGCCGGTGGGCTGCCCCATCCGCCGCGCGGCGGCGGCAATGCTGCCTAAACATTGCGGGCACGCTGCCGATAACGCTGCGCGCAACGATTCTGCGCAGCGTTGATCATCAACTCGGAGCCCAGTTCATCACGCACCGAATGGCTTGACTAATCCATAACCTGCAAGTTATGGTTCGGCCATGCATACCGCAGAGGAGCAGATTTTCAAGACACTTGCCGATCCGACCCGCCGGGCCATCTTCGAGCGGCTGTGCCGCGACGGCGAACAGAACGTGCGCGTACTGACCGACCACTCGGGCGTCTCGCAGCCCGCCGTGTCCAAGCACCTGGGCGTCCTGAAGCTCGCCGGCTTGGTGCGCGACCGGCGCGAGGGGCGCCAGTCCCACTACAGCGCCCAGCCGCAATGTCTGGCACCCCTGATCGACTGGATGAGCCTCTACGGTGCCTTCGCGCCGCCCACGGCGAATCAGGGGATTCGGTTATCGATCAGCGAACAGCGCCGATGATAGGTACCGTTCGCCCGTATCGCAGAAGATGACCACAATCATTTTGCCCGCGTGCTCAGGCCGCACCGCAAGTACCAGCGAAGCATGCAATGCCGCACCAGCGGAAACGCCCGCTAAGACACCTTCGTCGCGTGCAAGACGCCGCGCGCATGCGAATGCATCGAGGTCACTGACCGCGATGACCTCGTCGATGAGCTTGCGATTCAGGACCGCGGGTACGAATCCGACGCCGATGCCCGGCATCTGATGACTCCCGGCGGGCTTGCCCGAGAGCACCGCGGCGCCAGCGGGCTCTACGGCCACGACCTTGACTGCGGGCTTGCGTTCCTTGAGCAGCTCGCCGACACCCGTGATCGTTCCGCCCGTACCCACGGCGGACACGAACACGTCCACGCCGCCACCAGTGTCGTTCCAGATCTCGACGCCGGTCGTCCGCTTGTGCAGGGCTGGATTGGCAGGATTTGAAAACTGGTCCAGATTGATCGCCCCGGGAGTACGTTCGGTGATGTCCTTGGCGCGCGCCACCGCCTCTGCCATCAATATGCCGGGAGTCAGAACAATCTCAGCGCCATACTGGCGCAGCAAAGCTACCCGCTCCTTGGACATGGACTCGGGCATGGTCAGTATCAGTCGATAGCCGCGAATGGCAGCGGCGAAGGCCAGGCCGATGCCAGTGTTGCCGCCGGTCGCCTCGACGATCGTCATACCGGCCTTGAGGACCCCGCGACGTTCGGCGTCCTCGATGAGTGCAACGCCCAAGCGATCCTTGACGCTGCCTGCCGGATTGCGCATCTCCAATTTCGCGACGATGCGCGCGCTCAAACCGCGGCCCAAGCGAGCAAGCTCCACCAGCGGTGTACCGCCCACCGTGGCGGCGGCGCTAGGATGTATCACATTCATTGAAAGACGGAGATCCCGCAGCGGCGGCGGCAGTGGCAGGGCCCGGTGTGCATCCTCAGATCTCCACCTGCCCTTCCAGATAGAAGACGCAACAGCCTTCCAGCTCGACGCGATCACCGGCGAGCCGGCAATTGATCTCCCCGCCGCGAGGCGAGGCTTGAAAAGCGCGAAACGCGCTCTTGCCCAGCTTTTTCGCCCAGTAGGGCGCGAGCATGCAGTGGGCAGAGCCAGTCACAGGATCTTCCGCGATGCCCTTGGCGGGAGCGAAGTAGCGACTGACAAAGTCGTAGGCGCCGTCTCCCGGCGCGGTCACGATTACACCGCTCCGGTCCATGCGAGCGACAGCCGGCATGTCGGGTGCAAGAGCGCGCAACACCGATGCGCTCTCCACCAACGCGAGATAGTTGAACGCGTTCACGTGGACCTCTATGGGAAGGACGCCGAGCGCTTCGGCCAGACCGCGTGGTGGCGCGACCGAACTGGACGGCCAAACCGGGAAGTCCATGACGTAACCGGCAGCGATCCGTCTGACTTTCAAGGGTCCGCTCGGGGAGTGGAATACCACCGCGCTGCGCCCCGGTTCGAGCCGCTCCATAACCACTGCGGCGCTGGCGAGCGTTGCGTGGCCGCAAAGCGGCACTTCGACAGTGGGCGTAAACCAACGCAGGCGATAGTCACCGCCTTCGGGGACCAGAAAAGCCGTCTCGGCCAAGTTGTTCTCGGCAGCAATGCACTGCAGCGTCGCGTCAGCCAAAAAGCGGTCCATCGGCATCACCGCCGCGGGATTTCCGGCAAAGCGGCGGACGGCGAAGGCGTCTATTTGGAAGATCGGTGTGCGCATTGAATAAGTGGCTCCAGGAGGCCAATACGCCTTATGGACTGCTAATTTAGTTGTCCGAGGCGCCGATATAAATATCCAATTCCGCAATGGACTGGCACAATAGCGCGATGGCGCTATCCACAGACCTGACTGGCCTCGGCTTTCGGCCCGATCCAACCGTCGCTGAACCGATCTACGTTCAGTTGGCGGCGGTTCTATCGGACGCGATCCGCGCGGGCCGAATCGCCGTCGGAGCGCGGCTGCCATCCGAGCGGCTCTACGCCAAGGTCCTCGGCATCAGCCGCACGACTGTGACATCCGCCTACCAAGAGCTTAAGGCCATGGGCTTGATGCGCGGCTATGTAGGACGCGGGGCGATAGTGATCGCCGACGATCCGGATCGAGCGCCCGCCGGCGCGATTCCCTGGTCGCAGCTCGCCTCGCGGCTCGCGCGACTCAGTCCGTCGACAAGCAATGCCATCAATCCTGGCCTCATCTCATTCGGCGACGGCTGGCTGCACCCGAGTCTCATACCTCATGCTGCCCTGGCGGCCTGCGCGGCGAGGGCCGCGCAAGACCCGGCTGTATTGACGCAGGCGGCCCCGTTGCTCGGGCTCCCAGCCCTGCAACAAGCGCTGATCGATACGTTGCGCACGAACGGAGTGAAGACGACGCCGAGCGAGGTGCTCATCACCGGCGGCGCCCAGCAGGGTCTCAATGTTGTCGCCCGCGCCCTAATCTCGCCTGGCGACGCGGTGGTCTGCGAAAGCCCCACTTGGTACGGGGCCGTGCGAGCGTTCCGGGCCGCAGGTGCGGAAGTGGTGAGCGTTTCGATGGACCACGAGGGAGTTGATCCCGACGCGCTGGAGGACTCGCTGGTCCGTCTGCGTCCCAAGTTCGTCTATCTGATTCCAAGCTTCCAATGCCCGACGGGCCGGCTACTGAGCTTGCAGCGACGACGCCGGATCCTCGCGCTATGCGCTCGCTTGCGCACGCCGATCCTGGAAAGTCATGTCTACGGCGACATCACCTTTGGCGAGAGGGTGCCCTCCTTGAAGAGTCTCGACTCGGCGGGACTTGTGATCCATCAGGGCAGCGCCTCGAAGACTATCAGTCCGGCCCTGCGCCTCGGTTGGCTCGTTGCGCCTCGCGCCGCGATTGACCTCCTTGGGCCCGCTAAAGCGAGTCTCGACCTGTCGACGCCCGCTCTGGCGCAGGCCGTTCTGGCTGGGTTCTTGAAAAGCGGAGCGTACGCCCGTCATCTGCCGAAGTTTCGCGATCAGCTTCGGGTGCGGCGCGACGCCCTGATCGCCGCACTCGCGGCTCACTGCCCTGAGCTGCGCTATGCCAAACCTCAGGGGGGTCTTTACCTCTGGGCGCAGCTACCGAAACCTCTGCAGTCGCAGGAGCTCGAGGCTGCCGCGGCCGCCGATGGCGTGTTGGTTCGCAGCGGGGACTCGTTTTTGACCAACGGAGCAAACTCGAGCCATATCCGGCTGTGTTTCGCGGCGCCGGCTCTAGAAGAGATCGTCGGCGGCGCCCAGCGTTTGGGGAGGGCGTTGCGGACCGTACTGCAGCGACATCGAAATTCGGCTGCTCGCGACTCTGCGATTGCCTCGGTCTAAGCGGAATAACGTTTGACACGCTCGAACGTGGCGAGTGGCGATTGGAGAGCCGCGAATTGAGGTCGCTATCTCCGGCACATAACGGAATGAGTCATCGAGGATGGACTGAGCGGGCTTCATCGTTGTATGAGGGCAGGGCTATACACACGGCCGCGGTGCAGGAGCAGCTTCGCGTATCCGGTGATGCGCTTGTTGAAGAGCATGCGCCGCCACTCGAAGCCAGCCGCCGAGAGCACATGCAAGTCCGACGGATGGGCAATGCGAAGCAATTGGCTCAGGCATCCCTTCGGTTTCTCGATCGCGAGACGAGCTTGCTCAGCTCACGCAGCCACAGCACCGAGCTGCCTGCCATCCTGTAAATCAGCCAAACGATATGAAACTCAATCCAGCGGGATCCCTATACGCCAAGCCCGCGCGCCAAGAGCAAGTGCGCAAAAGGCCGTAGAATACGCATATTGGGGTTCATGACTTCTCTCTTGGTAGGCTTAGGTTGATGAACTGAGTATGTTGATGAACCGTCCGGGTGGCAATCAACTATCACGATGCGCCGATTCATGACTCAAGACCTCACGGCGAACCGAGTCCCATTGTTACGTCGCGCGAAGGCCGATTACCACCTGCGAAGTCCACACGCGGTACCGTAACCTTCGATCGCCGGGTTCCCGCGAAGGTTCTCGTAAATCGCTTTTCATGTTGGTCATTCAATCAAGAGTCTTGTAGAAGCGCGGATGCACTAGAACCCTTCCTAGTCACGCGGCAAAAGCTTTCCTTAGTTCCGCCGGTGCGACCAACAGCAGCGCTAACGCCGCGGAAACGATCAGGTCATTGGGTGCCACAGACGCGAAATGCAGCGCCCCGCGCAGCGGCGAAACGTAGGTCGCAAGCAGCAGAAAGGTGATCGCGGCCGCCGCCCACACGTTCATGACGCGGTTGGAGAACAGCCCGTAGCGCACGATCCAGTCACGGTCACTGCGCGAGATGAACGCGAGAGCGACGTGGCCGACCATCCACGCCGCGAACGCACAGGTTTGCACGGCCGCCGGCGACAGTCCGCGCCAATGTGCCCACGCGTAGGCGGCCATCACTGCAGCGAACAGCAGTCCGCCTTTGAACAGGATAGTGCGCACGGCGGCGCCACCGATCAGCGCGGTAGCGCTGCGGCGGGGGCGACGGCGGGCTATGTCGGCTTCTGCGGG
>JGI12269J14319_10006076_pt1 | contig 10547 bp, 7 predicted proteins | sample PeaSoiSIISIP2007_FD_14319 | JGI IMG/M metagenome (IMG submission 14319) | reverse complement strand
TCGCGGATGGGCCGCCAGCCGTGGACGGGAAGCCGCCGGCAGCCCCGAATGCCGCCGAGGGCCGCGCAGCATCGGCTACGCAGATCGAGGTGGGGTCGCTGTGCGCGGTGCCCGTGGGCAAGCGCCGGCAGGTGGGGATCGTCGTGGGCTTCGCGCCGCACAGCGAGCTCGAGGATTCGCGCCTGCGAACGCTGGGGCCACGGATCGCGGGTCCGACCCTCGGCGGCAACTGGCTAGAGCTGTGCCGCTTCGCCGCCGAGTACTACCACTTTGGCTGGGGGGAGGTGGCGCTGCCCGCCCTGCCTCCGCTGCTGCGGCGCTTACCGACCGCACGCAGTGCCCGCGCATCGGCCGCGGCCGCGCAGGGCGCGCCGAGCGGGCAAAGCGCCGCGAGCGCGGGCTTGCCCGCACTCCCGGGGCTCGTGCGGGGCCACGCGCTACGCGCGGAGCAACAGGCAGCGATCGGTGCGATCGCGGATTCGGGCGGATTTGCGCCGTTCCTGCTCTTTGGCGTCACCGGCAGCGGCAAGACCGACGTCTACCTGGGTGCGATCGAGCGGATCCTGGCGCGCAGCGACGGTGCGCAGGCCTTGCTGCTGGTACCCGAGATCAATCTCACGCCCCAGCTGCACGCACGCCTGTGCGAGCGCTTTGCGCGGCACCGCGTTATCAGCCTGCACAGCGGCCTGGCGCCGCGCGAGCGTGCACTAGCCTGGGTGCAGGCGCACGGGGGCCAGGCGCAGATCATCCTGGGCACGCGCACGGCGGTGTTCGCCTCGATCCCGCGGCTGCGGCTGATCGTGGTCGACGAGGAGCACGACTCCTCGTTCAAGTCCCACGGCGGCGTGCCCTTTTCGGCACGCGATCTGGCGGTCAAGCGCGCGCAGCTCGAGGCGATTCCGGTGGTGCTGGGCTCGGCGACGCCATCGCTAGAGACCTGGCACCAGGCCCAATGCGGCCGCTATCGCCTGCTGGAGCTGGCGCAGCGCGCCAGCACCGAGGGCGCAGTTCCGGTGATCGAAACCATCGACCTGCGGCGGTTTCCGGCCGAGCAGGGACTGAGCGCGCCCTTGCGCGCGGCGCTGGACCTGACCCTGGCCCGCGGCGAACAGGCCCTGATATTCATCAATCGGCGCGGCTTTGCCCCGGTACTGCGCTGCGCGGCCTGTGAATGGCTGTCCAAGTGTCCGCGCTGCGATACCTTCGCGGCCTATCACAAGGTGGGCGCGACTCTGCGCTGCCACCATTGCGGCTGGAGCAAGCGCGTTCCGGCCGCCTGCCCCGATTGCGGCAACCAAGACCTGCAGGGCGTCGGCCAGGGGACCCAGCGGGTCGAGGAGAGCGTGCGCCAGACCTGGCCCCAGGCGCGTATCGCCCGCATCGACCGCGACAACACGCAAGGGGCGCGCGGCGCGAGCCGCGCGGGGGCCGCATTTGACGCAGTCCACGCGGGCGCAGTAGACATTCTTGTGGGCACCCAGATGATCACCAAGGGCCATGATTTTCGACGGGTGAGCACGGTGGGCGTGCTCAATGCCGACGCACAACTGGTCGCCGCCGATTTTCGGGCGCCCGAGCGGCTGTTTGCCGTCTTGATGCAGGTCGCGGGGCGCGCCGGCCGTGCCGGGCAGGCAAGCCGCGTGCTAATCCAGACCCGCTATCCGCAGCACCCGCTCTTTGCGGCGCTCGCCCGGCACAGCTTCGGCGAATTTGCCCAGGAGCAGGTCGAAGAGCGCCGCGCCGCGCGCATGCCGCCCTTCGTTCATCTCGCATTGCTCACTTCCGCAGCACGCACGATGGAACAGGCGCTGGAGTTCTTGCGCCGCTGCGCGGCCCTGCAGGAGGGCCTGCCCCAGGCGCAAGCGGTCACGCTCTTCGACGCCGTGCCCATGCCCCTGGCGCGGCTCGCATCCGAATCGCGCGGTCAACTGCTAGTGGAGTCGAGGCGTCGCTCCGACCTGCACGCTTTCCTCGATGCCTGGCTGCCGCTGGTGCGGGCACTGGGCAGCCGCGGAGTACTGCGCTGGGGCATCGAGGTCGACCCGCAGGCTATCTAGAAAACGGTGCGGCGCCCGGCGCCCCGCCTTGTCAAACCCTGGCAAGAAAAGCAACAGGGGCGCCGCAAGCTGTCCGTTCGTCGCGCCGGACCGACCGGAGGAGCGGTGCGGGACTGGAAGCGGCCCGCCGGATTGAAATAATGCCCTACCCAAACGCAGACGCGGTGGCCCGCCGGGCCAGGCCAGCTGCGCAAGGGCTTGCTTTCCAGGGGCGACATGCGTCGGCAGGACTTCGGAGTGCGCAGCAGTGCAGGGTTCACCTTGGTCGAACTGCTGGTCGTCATCTCGGTGGCCGCAATACTGCTCGCGATCGCCGTGCCGTCCCTGCAAAGCTCGCTGCAGCTCAATCGCCTGGACGCGGCCAGCAACCAGTTTGTGGCAACGCTCTCGATGGCCCGCAGCGAAGCCGTGAAGCAGGGGGTACAAATCAATATCACGAGCACCAACGGCCCCAACTGGTCCGGGGGCTGGGTCGAGTGCTGCGCGCCGGGATCGACCACGGTGCCGCTGCAGGTCGGCGCGCCGTTGTCAGGAACGATGACCAACTACGGCAGCACGAACCAAATCGGCTTCGATGCTACGGGACGCCTGGTAAACAATGGCGCCGCCGCCAATTTCATCTTCTGTGCCGATGGCGTCGATGCGACCAAGTCCAAGGGCGTGACCGTTGCCTTGTCGGGCCGGGTGCGCATTGCCGACCAGCCGTTCAACCCGCCGGGCGCGCCGCTGGACAACAACGAGAACCCGATGGCGAGTTGCACGACGCCATGAAGAAGTGATCATGCCAACATCCTCTGCCTTGGAGGCAACCATGCAAGCACCGGAACCACCGGTCACGGCCGTCAAGCGCCGTGCGCTCGCCGGCAAGCAGCGCGGCGTGACGCTCATCGAGATTCTGGTGGCTATCGTGCTGCTGTCGATCGGCCTGCTGGGACTAGCCGGCCTGCAGCTGCGCGGCATGCAGGTCAACCAGGGATCGGCCTTACGCTCGCAGGCCGCAATATTGGCCGGGGACCTGGCCGATCGTATGCGCGCAGACGTTGCCGCTGCCAATCCGGCAAACACCACTGGCAGCTTCTACGGCGCGTTCACGCCCGCCAGTTGGGCCGGCGCCTCGCCCCCATCGATGCAGGACTGGCTGCGCAGCGAGCTGGGTACCCTGCCGGCTGGGGTGGCGGCGCAGGCCGTGCCCTGCAATGGCAACCAGCTGCCCTGCGTTCACGTCTGGACGCCAGCGCCGGTGGGTACCTTGCCCACCCCCGTGCAGATCGACGTGTTCTGGAACGATGCGCGTGCCAGCGCCGCCGCTACGTCGAACGCGACCAGCCTGCTGGGCCAGTTCACCATCGTCACGGGGCTATCCAGTGCCTATTGAGAAGCCAGCGGCGCCCGACGCATGCACGCTTGGGCGGCGCTGCGCCTCGCGCCGGCAGGTGCAGGCCGGTCTCACCATGGTCGAGCTCATGGTGAGCATGACGATCGGCCTGCTCATCGTCGGCGCGGTGCTGTACGTGTACCTGGGTTCGCGCGGAGCCTATCGCACCAGCAAGTCCACGTCGCGCATCCAGGAGGCCGGGCGCTTTGGCACCGACGCGATACTGCGCGACGTTCGCCAGGTGGGCTATATCGGCTGCGGTTCGCGCATCTCCCTGCAAACCTACGCGCCTCCGCAGATCAACGAGATCGCCAATCCTCCGCCGCTGCCCGTCACCTCGCCGCCCCCGCTGACGATGAGCTCGCTTGGCCTGGTGGTGCTCGGCTACTCGGCCACCTCGTACCAGCCGGGAGCCGCGGTTTCCTGGCCGCCGCCGCCGGGGCTCACCATCCCGCGCACTGCCGGCGACGTGCTGGTGCTGCCCATCGCGACCAGTGCGCCGCTGGCAATGGTCAGGGACCCCGACCCGGCCATCCCCGCCATCTTTCTGGCCAACAACTGCGGCAAGATCACGACCGATTCGCTCCTGATGGTCTCGAGCTGCACGATGGCCACAGCGCTGCGCGTGTCCAACGCACCGGACACATCGCCGGCGGCCTGCCCGGCGAACGGGGCGGTGGTGGCCGGTGGGGTGGAAATCGACCATCGCGCCCAGGACGTGAACGGCAATACCGTCAACGGCAACCCGCCGAACAATTCCACCGCGCTCACGCTTCCGCTGCAGCCCGCCCTGACGATGACGGCGATGCCCAGCGTCCAGGCCTTCGACGAGGTCAGCTATTACGTGGGCCAGTTTCCCGGCAACGTGCGCCCGCCGGCGCTGTACCGCTATTCGGCCGTGGTCGGTGCAGCCGAGGAGATCATCGATCACGTCGAGAACCTGTGCGCGGTCTATGGCGTTGCCGGCGGGGGCAACATTCTTTTCCAGACCGCCGATCAGGTGAGTCTCAACAATGCCTGGCCCAACGTCGTCAGCATGCGGGTCTCGCTGATGGTCGCGGGAGATGAGTTGGGCGCGGTGGATGCGCCGCAGACGCTGCCCTTTTGCGGCGTCAACGTCACGGCGCCGGACACGAGATTGCGGCAGGTATTCACCGCCACGGGCGCCTTGCGCGATCGCTTGCAATGAGGACTACGACCATGACTCCACTGCCAACGCCACTGCCTAGTATTGGCCGGCCGCTGGGCTCGGCAATCCCGTCGCCGGGGGGCCAGCGCGGCGTGGCCCTGATCATCGGCCTCGTCATCCTAGTGGTGCTGGCCCTGCTAGGCGCCTCGGCCTATTCGGTGGCAACGCAGGATGAGCGTATCGCCGGCAACGCCCGCGACCGTGCGCGGGCCATGGACGCGGCCGAGACCATGCTGCGCTATTGCGAGCACTACATCCAGAGCAACTCCCCGCCCTTCGACAACTCGGTCCCTGGCATGTTGCCCGCGCCGGCTGCCGGCAGCACGTGGATCGGCGACAACCCCAGTACCGACTGGTCCGCCGCCAACATCAGCACCACCTTGCCGGTCACGATGAGGGTCAATCCGGAATGGTCGCAACCGCCGCAGTGCATCGCCGAGGGATTCAATTTTGCCGGGCAGGTCGTCACGCAGGCAGGGCTTCCTGCGCAGCCCGCGACCATCAAGGTGGCGCACGTCACCGCGCGCGGCTACGGCCTGAGCCGGAACACTGCGGTTACCTTGGTGTCGTATGTCGCGTATTACTGAGAGCGTGGCAAAGGGGAACTCGATGAGCTCGTCCATGACTGCAACTAGCCGCACGCTGCTGCGCCCGATGCTGAGGCCGCTGCTCGGCCTGCTCCTGGGCATGTCCTGGTGTGCGCCCGGCCTCGCGCAATACTCGATCTCGCAGGTGCCGATGCTGGTGGCGGGCGCGCCGCCGGCGAACATCGTGCTGACGATCGACGATTCGGGCTCGATGACGTGGGCCTACGTGCCGGACTTCATAGGGCAGCTGTACGGCCAAAGCGCGGCGTACGCCGCAAGCTCGTACAACGCCGCGTACTACAACTCCAATACCATCTACCAGACGCCGCCGGATGCGGGCGGCCAACCGGTGCCGCAGACGCAGGGGTACGCACTGACGTCCTTCGCCGCGGCCTACTACGACGGCTTCAACCCCGACCAGGGTTTGACCAACCTGGCCACCTCGTATACGCCCACCCTGTCCTACCAGCCAGGCGGCGGCCTCCCGCAATCGGCCACGGGCAATGTCGGCCCAGCGTATTACAACGTCTATGTCGGCGGAGCCGGCTGCTCGCCCCCTGATCCGACACAGGCGCCACCGCCGGATGCGTGTTTCCAGCAGGTCATCGTTTCCGCGACCTCTGGTCCGGGCAACAGCGACGAGCGGCAGAACTTCGCCAACTGGTACTCGTTCTACCGCACGCGCCACCTCGCGCTGGTATCGGCCGCGGCGCAGGCCATGCAGGATCCGAGCCTGGCCAATGTGCGCATTGCCTGGCAGGCGCTCAACTCCTGCGCCGACAGTTTTACCGGCACCAATTGCATCGGCTGGCGCGGTACGCGTTTCAACGACCGGATCAGCCGGTTCACGGGCCAGCACAAGAGGGACTTCTACAACTGGCTATTCCAGATCCCCGCCGCCAATTCCACGCCCACCCGGGTGGCCTGGTGGCGGGCCGGCGAGTACTTTCGCAACGCCAGCCTTGGCCCCAATGGGCCATACGGGGTCGATCCCAACCAGTCGCCCACGGTCCCTGGCAATGACCTGCTGTGCGTCGAGAACTTCAATATCACGCTGACCGATGGGCTGTGGAACACGGGCAGCGAGAACGGCCAGACAAACTTCTGCGGCGGGCTGCAGTGCGGCAACGTTGACGCTGCGGCCACGACGTTTCCCGATGGAACCTCCTACGTGCCCTCGACGGTGGCCGCCTCGACCACGATCTACGGCGACGGCGTTGGCGGCGGCGACAGCGCGATCGACGAGGGCGGTCTGGCCGATATCGCCTTCTACTACTGGTCGACCAACCTGCGCCCGGACCTGACCGGGTTCTTCGTTCCGCCCTATATCACGGACACGAGCACCAGCAACGCGGCCACCGGAGCCACGAACGATCCAACCTGGCAGTACTGGAATCCGAGCAACGACCCGGCAACCTGGCCGCATATGGTCAACTTCACGGTTGGGGTGGGCCTGACCGGCTTTTTGTCCCTGCCGGGACTGGTGTGGAGCGGCAATGCGCATTTGGGCGCGGCCTACAACAACCTGCTCACCGCGGCGCCCAATTGCGTCTCGCCGACCATCTGCACCTGGCCGCCGGTGGACCCCAATGCCAGCGGCGGCGGGTTCGGCGGGGCCGGCAACCTCGCGGGCAATGGCAACGTCTACGACCTGTGGCATGCGGCGATCAACAGCCGCGGCAACGCCTTCAGCGCCTCGTCGCCGCAGGACCTGGTCAACGCCATGGGCGCAATCATTCAGCGCATCGAGGGGCAAACGCGTGGCAACACCGCTGCGGCCGGAAGCTCTGCCGCGCTCACCGCGACAACCGCCCTTTACGTCGCCAGTTACGATGGCTCGGACTGGCACGGCACGGTCACGGCCTATCTGCTCGATCCCAACGGCAACGTGATAACGCCGCCCGTCTGGCAGACCACTGCCTCGAGCATCCCTGCCTTCAGCAGCGGCAATCGTGCGGTGTTTACCGCCTCCAGCGGGCTGCCCGCCGGCGGCCTGCCGATTGCCGGCAGCCCGGGAATTGCGTTTAGTCCCTCCAGCCTAGGCACCAACGGCCTACTCGGGTATTTCGGTGCCAACGGTGCGACGCTGAATTCAGGCTGCGCTGGCGTGTTGCAGACGGTGCAGACCGCGGTCGTCAACTATCTGCTGGGAGATGCATGCAACGAGCAGCGCCGCGGCGGAAACTTCCGTAACCGCCCTGTTACGGTCCTGGGCGACATCGTTGATTCCAACCCGCTGTTCTCATGGGACGAAAACTTCGGCTACGCGGTACTTCCGGAGGGCTCGGGGCCCAACGGCTACGCCAACTTCCTGGCCTTCAAGGCCTCGCCGGGCAGGCTGCAGATGGTGTACGCCGGGGCCAACGACGGCATGCTGCATGGGTTTGACGCGACCAGCGGCAACGAGGTCTTCGCCTACGTGCCGCACAGCGTGATCCCCAACCTGAGCGCCCTTGACAACCCCAGCTACCTGCACAGCTTCTACGTCGACGGCCCGGTGTTTGTCGGTGACGCGTATTTCGCTGCCGGTGCGAGCCCCGCGGCGTGGCACAGCGTCCTGGTGGGCACGACCGGTGCCGGTGGGCCCGGGGTCTTTGCCCTGGACGTTACCAACCCGCAGTCCTTTGGTGCGTCCAACGTCTTGTGGGACATGGACGGGTCGGCGGCGCCGTTCGGCAACGGCGACCCGAACCTGGGCTACACGATCGGCCGGCCGATCATCGCGCGCCTGAACAACGGCGACTGGGCGGCGGTTTTTGGCAACGGCTATCTGAGCGGCCGCGGCTGCGCGGTGCTCTACATCGTGCGCCTGTCCGATGGCCTGGTGCGCACGATCGACACTTCGGGCGCGAGCCCGGGAACGGCTGCGCCGTGCAGCGGGGCCAACGCCAACAACGGACTGGGCTCGCCGACGCTGCTCGACCTGGACATGAATGGCACCACGGACTTCGTCTATGCCGGCGACCTGCTGGGCCACCTGTGGAAGTTTGACCTGAGCTCGCCGAACCCGGCCAACTGGGCCGTCGCCTACACCAGCGCCTCGATGACCCCGGCGCCGCTCTTCACCGCCACGACGTCGGCCGGTGTGCCGCAGCCCATCATCACGCCGCCCAATCTTGGCCCCTCGATTGGCAGCGTCAACGGCTACCTGGTGTACTTCGTGACGGGGCGGCTGTTTGCCAACGGCGACGCGGCCAACCTGACCACGCAAAGCGTATACGCCATCCAGGACCAGGGCAGCCCGATCACCGCAACCTTGCGCAGCACCCTGGTGCCGCAGCAGGTGGCGGCCGCAGCCGACGGCAGCGGCAATGAGAACATCCAGACGCCTTATGCAGTGGTCGACCTGACGGTCAAAGACGGCTGGTACGTCGACTTTCCGGGCAGCGGCGAGCGTGCGCTGAGCGAACCTTTCCTGATCGGCAACATGCTGCTGTTTTCCACGGTGATTCCCAACCCGCAGCCTTGCAACGGCGGTTGCGGCGGGTTCATCTACGCCCTCAATGCGTTCAACGGCGATGGCGGCCTGAACTTCCTCGTCGATACGGCCAACAACACCGCCTACGATGCGCTCGCGACCATGATCGGCTGCGTCAAGGGCCTGACCCTGATCAGCCAGCACTCGACGCTCAACGTGTACGCCTCGGGCAACGGCGGCGGCGGCGGCGGGAGCGGCACGACGGGCTCGGGAGGTACGGGCACGGGTACCGGTACGGGCGTCGGCACCGGGGGCGGCGGCACGGTCAACAACAGCAACATCTGGCACCTGCAGGGCGGCCTGCCGATCCCCGGCCGCATCTCCTGGCATGAGAGCGTCCAGTGACCGCACCTGGGGTGCGGCCAAGCCATGAAGCCGGCGCGGTGCGGCCAGCGAGGCCAATGACGCCACGCGCGCAGCTGCAGCAAGAGCCGGCAGCGCGTGGTTTCACCCTGACCGACCTGCTGATCGCGGTCGCGATCGTCGCGATCCTGGCCGCGATCGCAATCCCCTCGTACTCCGTTTACATTGTCCGCGCGCAGCGCGCCGCTGCCAAGGCGGTGCTGTTGCAGACCTCCCAGGCGATGGAGCGCTACTACACCGTCAATGGCGCCTACGCCGATGGCTTCGGCAACTTTCCCTTGCCGATCCTCGCCGGTACCGCCGCCTGCGTTGCGGTCTCGCCCATGGATTCGAACACGACCACGTACTGCATCTCGGGCGCGAACACCGCGACCGGCGGTTTCTTGTTGACCGCGACTCCCTGCGGCGATGGTGCCGGCTGTCCCGCGACGGCCAACCTCGGCTTTACCGACGCCCAGTGCGACCAGCTGACCATTGACAACACCGGGGCCAAGGGCGACATCGTCGGCGGTGCCGCGGCCGGCCCGGCCGTCGTCGATCAGTGCTGGCAACGGTGACGGCGCTGGCGCGCTCCCCGTAAGGGCAAGCGTGCGGCCGGGCGCGCCTTCTCTTGCTTATTTCTTGGCCGCTCCTGCGGGTTCAGCAAACGATGCGCCGGCCTTGTTGGCCATGTAGGCGACGGCCCGGGCCACCTCGATGTCCTCGAAGTTGCCTCCGCCCTTGGGCGGCATCGTCGCCTCCTTGCCGGTAAAGCCCTCGATCGCGTGTTTGACCAGGGTGTCGAAGCCAAGCGCGATGCGCGGGGCCCAGGCCTTCTTGTCGCCAAACTTCGGCGCTCCCGCGATGCCCTCCCCGTGGCAGGCGCCACAGGTTTCGGCGTACACCGCCTGCCCCGTCTTGAGCGCGGCCGCCGCCCCGGTGGCGGGCGCCGCCGCCGGTTCGGCGAGCGCCAGGCGCGCGACCGGTTGCAGGCGCGCAGCCACCGCCTCCGCGCTCATCGTGCCGGCCAGCGCGGGCCGGTCGTGCAGCCCCGAGAGGAAGTAGCAGACGATCGCGATGGGCACCGCGGCGACGAGGATCCGCAGCAGCGGCGCCGGGAAAAAGCTTGCTAGGGTGCTCTGGGTTTTCATCAACGGCTCCATACTCGGCATGCGGCGCCAGATTATATTTGCCCGCGTCCTGGGCGCGTCTTGCACTGGGTCAAGGCGCGGGAAGAATGCGCCGGTATTTGCGCCGGGTGCCAGCGGCGCGTTGCCAGCAGGTAAACTTCCGCCAGGCGCCCGTAGCTCAGGGGATAGAGTATTGGCCTCCGAAGCCAAGGGTCGCAGGTTCGATTCCTGCCGGGCGCGCCAATAAAAAACGCCAAGGAGACGATATGAGTGCTGTGGGCAAGATTGTCGCGGCCGCGCTGACGGCCGGCGTGGGCCTCTTCCTTCCTGGCGCCGGCGATGCGGCCGAGCCGATCAAGATCGGAGTCTCCGGCCCGTTCACCGGCGGC
>JGI12269J14319_10006067_pt1 | contig 10551 bp, 11 predicted proteins | sample PeaSoiSIISIP2007_FD_14319 | JGI IMG/M metagenome (IMG submission 14319) | reverse complement strand
AAGACCAGCGTCGCGGCGAGCGTCCAGACGACGTTCAGCCCCAGCGCCCAGGCGAGGTGGTCCCAGCGCACCACGCCCTGCAGCAGCACCGCGCGCATCCCCTCGAACACATGCGCGGACGGCAGCGCCAGCGCGATCGGCCGCAGCGCCGCCGGCAGCACCGCGACGGGGTAGAACACCGCCGAGAACGGGGTCAGCCCGAACAGCACCGACCAGGCCAGCGCCTCCGCCCCCGCGCCGTGGCGCAGGATCAGCGCCACCACGCCCAGCGCGACCCACCAGCCCATGATCATCAGGTTGGCGAAGAACAGCACCAGCACCGGGCCGAGCGCGAACAGGTTGTATTCATACAGCCCCCAGGCGATCAGGATCGCCGGCGCGACGCCCACCACCATGCGGATCATCGACATGCCGATCAGCGCCGCCACCAGCTCCCACGGGCGCAGCGGGCTGACGAAGACGTGGCCGAGGTTGCGCGACCACAGCTCCTCCAGGAACGAGATCGCGACGCCCATCTGGCTGCGCAGCGCCACCTCCCACAGCAGCACGCCGCCGAGCAGCGCGCCGGCGGCCACGGCGACGGGATTGCCCATGCGGGCGGCGAGGTAGCGCGCGGTAAAACCCCAGATGCACATCTGCAGCACCGGCCAATAGGCCAGCTCCAGCAGCCGCGGCCAGGAGCGGCGGTACAGCGCCAGATGGCGGTACATCATGCCCCAGATGCGGCGCGCGCTGCTACGCATGGCCTATTTTTTCGGTCGCGCCGCCAACGTGGAGCGATCAGCGCGAACGGCTACGCCGGTAGGAAGCCGGCCGAAACTTTTCCAGCTCCGCCTTGCTCTGCGCCGGCACCGCGTCGTCGCGGACGATCTCTGCCTGTGGCTTGCCGCGTTCCACCCACGCAAGTGCACGTTGCGCATCGGCATCCTCGGGCACCGGCACGGCAGGCGCGGAACCCTGACGCGCGGCGGACCGCCGGCTGCGCAGCGCCCGGTCACTAAGGGTAGTGGCGGAAGAAAGTGTGCTCTTCATCATCGTCCGCGTACCTGATGCTGATGACATACAGGAAGCCGCGCCGCTTCACATAGGCCAGAAAATAAACCACACGCTGGAACCCGAGATCGCGCGCCACGATCCCAAGCTGTCTGCCGTCAGTATAGCGGGTATCGGGGCGCTTCACCACACGCGTCCAGTCGAGCTTGCACGCAGCGGAAAACCGCGGGTCAGTCCGCTTATGTGCTTCGTGCCAGAGGCGATTGCGCCGGTCCCACCGAATGCCTCGGAAGGCTTCGCGAAGTGGTCGAAACCCTGCAAGGCGGCGGGCGCGGCGGGACATCAGTGCTGGCGCCGGTGACAACAGTCGAAACGCTCTGCCATGCCGGCGCACATCGCCGCCCAGTTCGGACACCTTTGATCGTTCGCCGTCAGTTTAGCGGAACGCATGCCGCTACACGGCAGCCGCAGCTATCACAGCGCCGCCTCGGCGGCCTGCCGGCGGTCGCGCGCGATGTCGAGGAACACCTCCACCATATCCTCGCGCCCATAGCGCACCAGCAGCTCGGCCGGGCTGCCGCGGTCGACGATGCGGCCGCGCTTCAGCATCAGCACCTGATCGCACAGCCGTTCGACCTCGTCCATGTTGTGCGAGGCGAGCAGGATGGTGCAGCCGCTTTCGGCCCGGTAGCGCTCCAGCCAGCCGCGCACCCAGTCGCCGGTGTCGGGATCGAGGCTGGCGGTCGGCTCGTCCAGCAGCAGCACGGCGGGACGGTTGATCAGCGCCTTGGCCAGCGCCACGCGGGTTTTTTGGCCCGCCGAGAGTTGGCCGGCCGGGCGGTGCAGGAACTCGCCAAGGTCCAGCTCGCGCGACAGCTCGGCGATGCGCCGCTCGACCTGGCGGACGTCATACAGGTGCCCGTAGACGCGCAGGTTCTCGGCGACCGACAGCCGCTGCGGCAGCGCGACGTAGGGGGAGGAAAAATTCATCCGCGCCAGCGCGGCGAAGCGGTCGCGCGCCATGTCGTGGCCGAGGATGCGGATCGTCCCGGCCGTGGGGATCAGGATGCCGAGCAGCAGCGCGATGGTGGTGGTCTTGCCGGCGCCGTTGCCGCCCAGCAGGCCGATCGTCGTGCCGGCGGGCACGGCGAAGCCGATGTCGTCCAGCGCCAGCGTGGTGCCGTAGCGCTTGGTCAGGTGCTCGACGATGATGACGCCCGTGGGGGCGTCCTTGGTGGCGTCCGGGGCGGCGTCCATGGCGGCGGGAGATAGGGGATCGGGCGGTCCAACGCCACCCTGCGCGGCGACCAACGGTCTCAGCCTGCGGCGGACCGAACACGGTCCCCCGGTCGCCGCCGTCCGCCGGCCAAGGCGGCCACCCCGACTGCCGGCCGGCCATCGTCTGCGGGTTGGCGATATTTTCAATCCACCGAGGCGGGAGTACAAACGGCTGGTCAGGGATCCGACGCGTGACGGGCGCGCGGGGTGTCGGTCACAGTCCGAAAGGCGAGACAATGGCAAGATCAGCTCAGACGACGGCACCGCCCGACGCGGCGGCGCGGCGCAGGGCCACGCCGGTCGTGACCTATGCGGTCGAGAAATTGCCGCCATTCGACGCCGCGTTCTACAACGCCGCGCGCGCCGGGCTGACGCAAGTCTCCGAGCTCATGGTTCCGCCACGCGAGGCGCGGGCATTCAGCGTGCCCGCCGGACATTGCTTCCGCATCATCAGCATCGAGGGCCCGCAGGTCGGCGATCTCAATCTGTGGAACGCCGACGACCTGTCGGAGCGGTTCTACAGCGGCAAGACGCGGGCGCTGCACGCGACGCACCTCAGCACCGGCGACCGGCTCTGGAGCAGCTTGCCGAGCCTGCGTCCGATGGCGACCATCACCCACGACACGCTCGACTGGTACGGCTGGGACGAGGACGGCGCGGGCGTGCACGACGTCATCGGCACGCGTTGCGATCCCTACACCAACCTGCTGTTGAAGGGGACCGAGTACCATCACTGTTGCCACTCGAATCTGACGCGCGCCCTCGCGCAAGAGCGGAACATTCCGCTGTCGCAAGCCGAGCCGCATGTGCACGACGTGATGAACGTCTTCATGTGCACCGGCTACACGCGCGACACGCACCAGTACTTCATGAAGGCAAGCCCGGTGCGCCCCGGCGATTTCATCGAGTTCTTCGCCGAGATCGATCTGTTGGCGGCATTGTCGGCGTGTCCGGGGGGCGATTGCGGCGCCAGCCACTCCGACGATGCCGCCAGGTGCTACCCGCTGAAAGTCGAGGTCTATCGCCCGAGCGATGGCGCGCTCGCGGGATGGCGGTCACCGCCCCCGAATGCGTATTCTCGGAGCCACGGGATGGCGTGAGGCGATCGCCGCGCCGCCCTGCACCCGCCGTACCAACGGTCGGCCGCGACCCGGACCGCGCCTATCTGGCCGCGAAGATCGCCTCGATGGTACGCGCCAGGCTGGCCCGCCAGTCCGGCAGCCGCACGCCGAACACCGCCGCCAGCTTGCCGCAGTCCAGCCTTGTGTCCGCCGGCCGCTTCGCCTTCGTCGGGTACTCTGCCGTGGTGATCGCCTCGACCACCGGCACCCGCGCGCCAAACCGCGCCGCTTCCTCGAACGTGGCGACCGCCAGCCCGTGCCACGTCGTCTCCCCGCTGCCGGCGGCATGGAACACGCCGGCGTAGTCGTCTCGCCAGCCCTCCCGCAGCCGCGCCGCGATCGCCAGGATCGCATCGGCCAGGTCCGCCGCCGTGGTCGGGCAGCCGCGCTGGTCCGCCACCACGCGCAACCGGTCGCGCTCGGCGCCCACGCGCAGCATGGTGCGCACGAAATTCTTCCCCGTCGGCGCGTAGACCCACGAGGTCCGCAGCACGATCGTGCGGGCCCAGACCGCCAGCACCTCCTGCTCGCCCGCCAGCTTCGACGCGCCGTACACGCCGGTCGGCGCGGTGGCATCGGTCTCGACATACGGCGCGCCTTTCGCGCCATCGAACACGTAGTCGGTCGAGATGTGGATCAACGGGACACCAGCCGCCGCGCAAAGCTGCGCCAGCGCACCCGGGCCGTCGCGATTGGCGCGATAGGCCGCCTCGGCGTCATCCTCCGCCGCGTCCACCGCGGTGTAGGCGGCCGCGTTCACCACCAGCCACGGCGCGGCCGCGCGGACGCTGGCGACGATGCTCTCCGGTCGGTCGAAATCGAATGCCGGCCGTCCGACCACGCGCACCGCCTCGCCGCCCACCGCCGCCAGGGCGGAGGCAACCTGCCCGGTTCCGCCGGTCACCAGGATCGGCGCGATCATCTCAAGCACACCGGCATGGCGGCGGCAGTTCGCGGCTGGCCCATCTCAAACAGTGAACCAGACCGGACACTCGGAAAACCGCGGCAGTACCATGTCCTTCTCGGACAGCAGCGGCCCGCCCGGCGGCAGCGGCCACGGCAGCGCCAGGTCGGGATCGTTCCAGATCACCCCGCGCTCGGCCGCGCGATCATACGGCCCGGAGACCTTGTAGATGACCTCGGTCACCTCGGTCAGCGTGCAGTAGCCGTGCAGGAACCCGGCCGGCACCCACAATTGCTGCCAGTTCTCCGCACTCAACTCCGCCGCCACCCACTTCCCGAAACTCGCCGAGCCGTGCCGCACGTCCACCGCCACGTCCCAGATCGCCCCGCGCACCACGCGCACCAGCTTGCCCTGGGCGCTCGGCGGCACCTGCAGATGCAGCCCGCGCAGCACGCCGCGCTGGGTCGACAGCGCGTGATTGTCCTGGATGAATGGGCCCGGAATACCCGCCTCGGCGAACCGCTCCTGCTGCCAGGTCTCGGAAAAGAACCCCCGCGCGTCGCCGAATTTTTGCGGCGTGACGAGCTTCACATCGGGGATCGCCAGCGCCTCGACCTTCACGGCAGCGCGCCTTCCGCCAGTTCCATCAGCACGCGCCCCAGCTCGGTCTTGCCCATGCCGCGGGCCTGCTCGCGCAACGCGGCGGCGTCGATGTAGCCCTTGCGGAATGCCACCTCCTCCGGGCAGCCGACCAGCATCCCGGTGCGCGACTGGATGGTCTGCACGAACGTCGCCGCCTGCAGCAGGCTGTCGGGGGTGCCGGCGTCCAACCAGGCGCAGCCGCGCGACAGCCGCTCCACCTGCAGCACACCGGCTTCCAGGTAGACCCGGTTCAGCTCGGTGATCTCCAGCTCGCCGCGCGCCGAGGGCCGGATCGCCCGCGCGAGGTCGCTCACCTGGCGGTCGTAGAAATACACCCCGGTCACCGCCCAGTTCGACTGCGGCACCGCCGGCTTCTCGACGATCGAGATGGGCCGGCCGCCCTGGTCGAAGGAGACCACGCCGTAGCGTTCCGGATCGCGCACCTGGTAGGCGAACACCGTCGCCCCCTCGGGCCGCGCCGCCGCGGCGCGCAGCAGCGCGGACAGGTGGTCGCCATGGATCAGGTTGTCGCCGAGCACCAGCGCGCACGCCTCGCCGCCGATCCAGTCGCGCCCGATCAGGAAGGCCTGGGCGATCCCCTCCGGGCGGGGCTGCTCGGCATAGGTGAACTGCACGCCGAAGCGCTCCCCGCTGCCCAGCAGGCGGCGGAACTGCGGCAGATCCTCCGGCGTCGAGATCACCAGGATGTCGCGGATGCCGGCCAGCATCAGCGTCGACAGGGGATAGTAGACCAGCGGCTTGTCGTAGACCGGCAGAAGCTGCTTCGACGCCGCCAGGGTCATCGGATGCAGCCGCGTGCCGGAGCCGCCGGCGAGCAGAATTCCCTTCATGCCGCCCTCCCGTGGGTCGCGTCCGCTTTGGCCGCCGCATCCTTGGCCGCCCCCGCCTGCGCCACCCCGGCCTGCCCCGCCGCCTCCTTGACCGACACGCCGAGCCGTTCGCCGGCGTAGCGGCGCGCCCGCACCTCCTGCCACCAGGCGCGGTTGGCGATGTACCAGTCGACCGTTTTCGCCAGCCCGGCGGCGAAATCGTGCGGCGCCACCCAGTCCAGCGCCGCCTCGCTGCGCGTCGGGTCGATCTCGTAGCGGAAATCATGTCCCGGCCGGTCGGCCACGAAGCGGATCAGCCGCTCGCGCGGGCCTGCGGGATCGGGCTGCACCTGATCCAGCCGGGCGCAGATCGCGCGCACCACCTCGAGGTTGCTGCGCGTCTGGCGGGCGCCGATCGCGTAGGTGGCGCCGGGCGTGCCGCGCTCCAGCACCCGCACCAGCGCCGCGGCGTGGTCCGTCACGAACAGCCAGTCACGCCGGTTCGACCCGTCGCCGTAGACCGGCAGCGGCTTGCCCTCCAGCGCATTGATGGTCACCAGCGGGATCAGTTTCTCGGGAAACTGCCAGGGGCCGTAATTGTTGCAGGTGTTGGAGACCACGACCGGCAGCCCATAGGTGTGGAACCAGGCCCGCACCAGATGATCCGACGCCGCCTTGCTGGCGGCATAGGGGCTGCGCGGATCGTAGGCGGTGTCCTCGGTGAATGGCGCGGCGTCCTGCTCGAGCGAGCCGAACACCTCGTCGGTGGAGACGTGATGGAACCGGAACGCCGCGCGCCGTTCCGCCGGCAGGGCGGACCAGTGCGCGCGCGCCACGTCCAGCAGGGTGAAGGTGCCGACCACGTTGGTCTGCACGAAATCCGCCGGCCCGTCGATCGAGCGATCGACGTGGCTCTCGGCGGCCAGATGCATCACCGCGTCGGGGCTATGGGTGGCGAACACCTGGCGCATCGCGGCGGCGTCCGTCACGCAGGCGCGCACCAGCACGTGCCGGTTATGGCCCAGCCCCTCCTCCAGCGCCTCCTCCGAGGCGGCGTAGGTCATCTTGTCGACGTTGACGATGACATGGTCGGTGTGGCGCAGCAGGTGGCGCACCACGGCGGAGCCGATGAAGCCGCATCCGCCCGTCAGCACTATCTTCATCCGAACCCGATCCTGGTGGTGCGCCGGCCCTGGCGCCGCAAGTTTCGCATCCTCACTCATCCGCCGCAACGCCATCCGCCGGCGAAACCACCGGCCGACGGCGGGGCGATGTGAGACAGATCACCACCGAATGATCAACACTCCGTTGACGCGCCGGCCGTTGCCGCGGCGGAAGCGGACGCGACGGCGGTGGCAGCGGAACGCAGCCGGCAGCCGTTCAGGAACAGGGCGACCGCCTGGCGCGCCCAGGCCGCGACGCCGGCGGCGTCGAGCGGCGGCGCCAGCCCGAGCGCGCGCCGCTGTGGGCCGGTCAGCACCAGATACAGGAACTGCTCGGCGGCGACCGCGGGATCGAGCGGCGCCAGCCGTCCGGCCAGGATCTCCGCGGCGAGCAGGCCGGCGATGCGCGCCATGCCGACGGCGGCGCCGGATTGCCGCACCATCTCGGCGAGTTCGGGGAAGCGCCCGCTCTCGGCGATCATCAGCCGGTGCAGCGCCAGCGCGTCCGGTTGCAGCGCCACCGCCAGCACGCGGCTTGCGGTCTGCAGCAGGGCGCCCTCCAACCCACCCGCGCCGGTCGCCAGGCTTTCGGGTGCTGGACGGTCAGGCGCCGGGTGCTCCGGTAGAGGCGCCTCGGGCGTTGCCAGCCAGCGCGCCATGAGGCGTTCCAGCACCGCGCGGAACAGCGCGGGCTTGTCGCGCCACCTGGCGTACAGCGTGCGCTTGGCCACGCCGGCATTGGCGGCGATGGTCTCGATGCTGGTGGCGGCGTAGCCGTGGGTGAGGAACCGGCGGGTCGCGATGGCAAGAATACGCTCCGCCAGTTCCGCTGCGCCTGCCGCGGTTGGCCGGCCGCTGTGCCGGCGCGCCACCCCAGCCGCCGTCACCGGTAATAGTGGCCGTATGGGCGATAGCCTGGCCCATAACCCGGCCCCGGTCCCCAGGCCGGGTAGACCACGCACCCAGCCAAGGTCGCCAGCAGCCCGATCGCCAGTACCAGCCGAAAGGCTTGCCGTCCGATTCCGTTTCGCATGACACCCTCCTTGGGTTGCTTCGCGACTCGCATCGTGGCGAAGGAATGCAACGGAACCGGGGCATTATTGTGACCAAGTGTGACGCCACCCAGGGGGGCCCCGCGTTTCGCCGGGCGGTCGGCGCGGCACAGGTGGCGTACAAGCGGCGCCCCGGCGCGGCGGTGAGCCGCCCCGAGGCGTGTATCAAGGATGAACCCATCGCCAGCACCAGTCGCGAGGTCAGGGCAAGGCCGGCCCCTCACCCGGCCGAAGCCGGGCGAGGCACCGTTGTTAGGGCATCGGCGTCAAGGCGTCTCGACCGCCTCGAATATCTCGAGGTCGGCCACCAGTTCCTTGCCCTTGGTCTCGGGCCCGACCGACAGGGCGAGGATGAAGCTGATCAGCCCGCCCATGGTGCCGATCAGCATCGGGATACCGAAGCCGATGCCGGTGTTGATGGCGAAGTAGGTCAGGATCGGCGCCACGAACCCGCCCCAGATCGCGCCCTGGTGGTAGCAGAAGCCGCTGGCGGTCGAACGCACCTCGGTCGGGAAGCGCTCGCTCAGGTAGCTCGGGTTCTGGCCGTAGATCGCCCCGGCAAAGAAACCCTGGGTGATGAAGCCCAGGATGATCCAGAACGGATCGGTGCTCAGCAGATAGACCGGCGTCACGAACAACCCGAGGAAGGCCGGGATCATCATCGACCAGCGGCGGCCGAGGATGTCCGCCACCCAGCCCCAGAACCCGCTGGCGAGGAAGGCCACCAGGTTGGCCACGATGAGTGGCGCGCCGACCATCAGCGCCCCCAGGTGCAGGTCACGTTGCAGATGCGTCGCGAACAGCGCCCAGATCGAGTAGTAGACGACGAAGCCGCTCGCCATCCACCAGCACGAGGTCAGCGTGTTGACCAGCACCTTCGGCTTGAAGATGGCGAACAGCGGGGCGCGCACCTCTTGCTTGGACTCCCGCTGCTTCCGGCGGTTCTCCACCCAGACCTCGGGCTCCTTGACGTATTTGCGCACCCAGACCACGGCGAGCGCCGGCAGGATGCCCAGCCACAGCAGGCCGCGCCAGCCGATGTGGTCATACAGCAACGCATAGGCGCTGGCCGACAGCACGAAGCCGATGCTCCAGGAGCCTTGCAGCACGCCGCTCATCAGCCCGCGCGAGCGGGCCGGCCAGGATTCCATCGCCAGCGCCGCGCCGGCCGGCCATTCCGCACCCATGCCCACGCCGAGCAGCGCGCGGAACACGAACAGGAACATGAAGGTCGGCGAGAACCCGGCGATGAAGTTGCAGATCGAGTACCACAGGATCGAGATCATCAGCGGCTTCTTCCGCCCGATCCGGTCCGACAGCCACCCGGAGGCGGTGGCACCGAGCAGACGCACCCACAGCGTGATGGTGAAGACCGCGGTCACCTCGGTCAGCGAGACGTTAAACTCCTGCGAGATCGGCACCATGATCAGCAGGAAGATGGTGAAGTCGAACGCATCGAGCGTCCAACCCAGCCAGGCGGCCCACCAGGCCAACCATTGATCCTTGGTGGGTTCCTTCCACCAGGGTACGGGTACGCTACCCACGGATGCGGACATTTTTTTGAGCCTCCCAGGGCTTATTTTACGATGACGGAACGGCACGGACAGCACGTCGACGGCACGGCGCGTGAACGGCACGCAGCGCGCACCTGCCAGACGGCAGCACCAGGGGAGCTGCCGCGTGGAACCGGGCGAACTGCTCAACCACCACGACGCTAGCCTTGCCGCGCCCCCAAGGTCAAAGTGAAAATCGTTAGGAATCCGCGATTTCAGCAGTCCGGTGAGGCAGCACGCGAACCAGCGTCCGACCGGAAAAACGGCGGAATGCGCTGCCCCCGGATCAAGCACGCCCCGGGCGCTTGACCTACGGTGGTGCCACAATCGCGAATCGATTTTCGCGAGTCTGGGTCAATCGGTTTACGGGGGGTCGAGTCAGCAACTGCGATCTCGCCATTCGGCCGACCACAACGGTCGCGGCGCGGAACGAAAAGAGCTGGGTGTCGCACCTATCTGCGCCTTTCATGGATTGGCAGTCCCGACAACTTCTGTCCGGAAGCGGGAAAGCTACCCGGGCGCGGAACGGAGTCCTCAGGTCTGCCGAAAATTACGCCGTAAACCCTTGACGCAAATACCAAAATTCATTCCGCACTTCTGGCGCTCCCGTAGGCGCTTGACCCGGGGGGCCGGGGCATGGCTTTTCCGCCCCGGGTGTGGCTACGCTGCGGTCTCACATTGCCGTGATCACCCGACGCTCAGCGCCCCAGTGTCACGCCGGCCCAGACCGCGAGCAAGCACAGCGCGACGGACCCCAGGATGTAGCTTCCGGCCCACAGCACTTCGCCGGCGTACAACAGCTCCAGGGTTTGCAGGCTGAACGAGGAAAACGTGGTAAAGCCGCCGCAGACCCCCACCATGACGAATATGCGGATATCCGGCGGCACCTGGACCGGTCCGTTGGCCCCGGTCCAGGCGCCGAACCAGCCGATCAGCAGCGACCCGAGCACGTTGATCAGCAGCGTGCCCCACGGGAAGTACGGCCCGGTCAACCCGGCGACGAAGCCCGCGAGCC
>JGI12269J14319_10006065_pt1 | contig 10552 bp, 10 predicted proteins | sample PeaSoiSIISIP2007_FD_14319 | JGI IMG/M metagenome (IMG submission 14319) | reverse complement strand
GGCGAGCCGGTGCCCGAGGTCGAGGTGCGCTCGCCGCGGGCCTGGCGGGCGGTGGCCACCGGAGGGAGCGCCGGCATCGGCCGTGCCTACTTCTCGGGCTGGTGGCGCTGCGCCAGCCCCGACGACCTCACCATGTTCTTGCGGGTCGTCGTGCGCAACCTCGACGCGATCGAGCGCACGAGCGCGCTCGCCCGCCGGCTCGGCGCGCCGCTGCGCCGCCGCGATCCCCTGCCGGGCGGTCGCCAGAGCACCCGCGGCGCAGACCGCCGCAGCGGGCCCGCCCACTACGAGCTCGGCAACGAGCTGTTCGCGCTCTTCCTCGACGAGACGATGACCTACTCGGGCGGGCTCTTCGCGGGTCCCAACGCGTCGCTGCGCGACGCGCAGGTCGCCAAGCTCGACCGGATCTGCCGCAAGCTCGCGCTCTCCCCCGCGGACCACGTCCTCGAGATCGGGACGGGTTGGGGGAGCTTCGCCCTCCACGCCGCCGGCCGCTACGGCTGCCGCGTGACGACGGCCACCACCTCACCCCGCCAGCACGAGTTCGCCGCCCGGCGGGTGAAGGACGCCGGGCTCGAGGACCTGGTCACGGTCGTCGAGCGCGACTACCGCGACCTGACCGGCACCTACGACAAGCTGGTCTCGATCGAGATGCTGGAGACGCTCGACGAGCGCCAGCACGCGGCGTTCTTCTCGACCTGCGCAGGCCTGCTCGAGCCTGACGGGGCCATGGCGCTGCAGGCGGTCGTCGTCGCCGACCGGTTCTTCGATCGCTCGCGCCACGCCGACGACTTCGTCCGACGCTACGTCCTTCCGGGCTCGTCCCTGCCCTCGGTCGCCACGCTGGCCGCGAGCATCGCCAAGACGGACGACCTCGACGTCGTCGCCCTCGACGACATCGGTCACCACGCCGCCGAGACCTTCCGGCGCTGGCGGGAGTCCTTCGCCGAGCACGCCGAGGAGCTGCCGGCGCTCGGATTCGACGAGACCTTCCGCCTGCTCTTCGAGTTCTACCTGAGCTACCGCGAGGCGTCCTTCGCCGAGCGGCGCATCGGCGACGTCCAGTGCCTGCTGGCCAAGGCGGGCTGGCGACCGAACGGCCTGACGCCCCCCGGAGGTTGACGCAGGCTCAGGCGGCCTCGGGCGCCCCGACGCGGCGCGCCCTCGCCTGCTGGGCGGGCGTCGGCAGGCGGAGGTTCTTCGCGAGACGGCAGCGCTCCAGCCCGCGGATCACCAGGTAGGAGATGTCGACCTGCAGGCGGCCGAGGCCGTGGCGAGCCGAGCGGGGGAAGGCGTGGTGGTTGTTGTGCCAGCCCTCGCCGAAGGTCAGCACCGCCACGACCCAGTTGTTACGGCTCTGGTCACGGGCGTCGTAGACGCGGCGGCCGAACGTGTGGCAGATGGAGTTGACCGCGAAGGTGGCGTGCTCGAAGGCGAAGATCCGCACGAGCCCCGCCCAGACCATCGCCTCGACGCCCCGCGCGACGCTCCCCGTGATGGCCCACGCGACGGCGAACGGCAGCGCGACCGAGAGCAGCACCCACAGGAGGTAGAAGCGGTCGACGAAGCGGATCGGGCGGTCGTCGTACAGGTCGCGCCCGTACATGTCGCCGCGCTCCATGCCCTTGGTCGTGAACATCCACCCGACGTGGGAGTGCCACAGACCGCGCACCGCGCCGATGAAGCCGTCGCCCGACAGGTGCGGCGAGTGGGGGTCGCCCTCCACGTCGGAACGGGCGTGGTGCTTGCGGTGGTCCGTCACCCACTGGGTGACCGGTCCCTGCAGGGTCATCGCGCCGAGGATCGCCAGCAGCACCCGGACGGCGGTGGGGGCCTCGAACGAGCGGTGTGTGAAGAGCCGGTGGTAGCCGACGGTGATGCCGAGGCCCGTGGCGACGTACAGCACGGCGAACAGGATGAGGTCGAGCGGCCGGACCGCCACGCCCCACAGCACGCGGGCTGCCGAGAGGATCGCGAGCGGCGGGACGACGACGGCAACCAGGGTCACGACCTGACTGACACGCGAGGTCCGCTCCCGGGTCGTCGCGAGGCCGAGGGTCGAGGCGTCAACCTCCCCGGCCTCGTCGACCGGGATCCCGTCGACGGCGCTCGCCCCGCCTGCGGAGGCTGGCGCCGCGTCCCCACCACCCGGTGGGCGCTCCAGGAGCTCAGCGTCGATCATCAGGTCATCCTCTCAATCCGATCAATCCGAACGGCGTGGGCCGGACGGTGCTGGGCCGAACAGCGCCGGGACAAGAACGGTGCCGGGTCAAACGGTGCCGGGCGGTCGCCCACCGCCCCGGGTCGAACCGGCCCGGGGCGAGGTCCGGCGTACGACGTGTCGAGATGGGCATCGGAGCGCGCGGCCGCCGCGGGTCTCGGACGGGCGCGAGGACGATACCTGCGCTCGACGATCACGCCCACATGATGACAGGCCGGGAGGCGCCCGGCGGCCCGGAGGCCCTGTCGCGGTCCCGAGCGGTCCCGCGTACCCTCGTCGCGATGGAGCCGACTGTCCGCCGCGTCGAACCGCAGGCCACCTGGGCGCTGCGCCAGGCCGTGCTCCGGCCGCACCAGAGCATCGAGCAGGTCGGGCTGGGTGACGAGGGCGACGGCGAGCTGGTCGCCTACGCAGCCGTCGATCCTGCGACGGAAGAAGCGGTCTCGACGGCCACGGTGCGGCGCGAGCCCCCTCCCTTCGACCCCGGCGCCGTATCGGCCGCAGGTGCGCCGGCGTGGCGATTGCGCGGCATGGCGACGCGTGAGGACCGGCGCCGGACGGGCATCGGCGGCCGGGTCCTCTCGGCCGTGATCGAGCACGTCGCGACCAGTGGCGGCGGCCTGCTGTGGTGCAACGCGCGCCTGCCCGCCCGGGCGCTCTACGAGCGCGCCGGCTTCGTCACCGTCGGCGAGCCCTGGGACGACCCCGACATCGGCCCGCACATCGTGATGTGGAGGCTCGTGGCTCCGAGGCCCTGACGGCACCACCCACGAGCAGGCTCGCGGTGGTCCCGCCCTGGGCCCGGACCTCGGTTCAGCCGGGCGTCCGTCGACGCCCCGCGCCAGGGCGAGTCTTGCCGTCGGCCTCGGCTGCGCCGTCGGGCGTGCCCGTCCCGGCGGGAGCTTCCGGGGCCGGCACGTCGGCAGCCGAGGAGACGCTCTCCGCGGGAACACCCTTGGAGGCGGTGACGGCCGCCGCCGGAGGCGCAGCCGAGCCGGGCGGCGAGACCGTCCTGGTCGGAGCCCCCTCTCCCGGCGCGCCCGCCGGACCCGGCGCACCCGCCGGACCCGGCGGTCCTGCTGGCCCGGAGGGACCTGCCGGCCCGGAGGGACCTGCCGGGCCCGCGGGCCCCGCGGGCGGGGCGCCTGGGGCTCCCGGAACGGTGGGGGCAGCGGTGGCACCCGGCGGGATGACGCCCTGGGGGGCCGTCACCGGCGACCCCGCGGCCTTCGCGGCGTCGAGCACCGCCCGGTCGCGTGCCGGGTACGGTCCGACCGCCGCCGCGAGCATCCCCGAGTTCGGCACCTTCAGGACGCCGCCGTCGGTGTAGAGGGTCACGTACGTGAGGCTCATCCCGAGCACGACGCCCTCGAAGGTCCCGCCGAGCGCGCCCGAGCGCACCCGGATGTGGTCACCCACCGTGAAGGGCCGGGCGAACTGGAGCACGAACCCGGCGAAGACGTTCCCGAGGCTCTGCTGGCCGGCGATCCCGAGCACCACGCCGGTCACCGCGCCGCCGACGAGCAGGTGGGAGATCGAGACGCCGAGGAGCCCGAGCAGCCCGAACAGGACGATGACGTAGCCGACCGCGGTCGTCATCAGTCGCACCGCGGTCCCCGCGGCGCGGACGGTATGGGCGATCATGAGCTCGCCGAGGCCCGCGGCAAGCCGCCTGGTCGCCGCGATGGCGAAGATGACGTAGGCGGCCACCGACGCCCAGAGCACGACCCGGGGCTCGATCTGGGGCGAGTGCTTGGGCGGATGGAGCGACCCGAGGTCGGTCCCGACGACGATGGCCGCGCAGGCGATGAACCCGCACACCAGGGCGGTCAGCACGTGGCGGCGACCCCGGCGCCGCATCTCCTGCAGGTCCTGGCGGGCCTGGACCCTGCGGCGGTGCCACAGCTCCTTCCAGAGCGGTCGGCTGCTCGTCACCTCGGCTGCCCGTGACTTGGCTGCACCGCATCCGCCTCCACCGCGTGCCGACGCGCGGCGTCGACTGCGCCGCTCGCGTCGACGACGTTACTCGTCGCCCCCGCGCGCCCCCGCCCGGCTCGACGCGTCCCGTATCCTCGACACGTGTCCTGGTCCCCTGGCATGGCGCCTCCCGACCGTGCCCGGCGCGCGCCCGGCGCAGCATGGCTCGGGCTCGAGCTCGCGCTCGGTCTTGCGCTCCTCGGGGCCGCCGCCGTCGCCGGGTTCGCCTTCGTCCACCGGCCCTGGCCGAACCGGCTCGACGTCGCCGGGTTCGCCGCCTTCCCCGCGGACCCGACCTCCCGGCGCTGGCACGACATCGCGGACATCGGCACCCTCCCCGTCCTCGTCGCCGGGATCGCCCTCTCGATCGTCCTCAGCGTCTGGCGCGACCGCGCCCGGGCGCTCGCCTGCCTCGTCGGGCCCATCGCGGCAGTCCTCGTCACCGAGCGCATCGCCAAGCCGCTCGTCGGTCGCCACCTCACCCCGTTCGGTGGCTTCTCCTACCCGTCCGGCACCGTAACTGCAGCGGCAGCGCTCGTCGCGGTCGCGACCATCGCGTCACCCAGGTTGCTCCGCCCGCTCGTGGCGGTCGCCGGACTCGGCGTGGTCACTGCGGTGAGCGCTGCGGTCATCGCGATGCGCTGGCACTTCCCGACGGACGCGCTCGGCGGCGCTTGCATCGGCGTCGGCTCGGTGCTCTTCCTCGATGCGCTGTTCCATCTCCCCTCGCGCCTCCGGCAACCGGGGCGCGTCACCGCGCGCAGCTGCCCCAATCAGGGAAGCCGCCGCCATTCGGCCGAGCGCCAACCCGGCACGCTCGCCCAGACACACGAGCTTCGTTCCCTGCGGCTGGAGGCGCAGGCCGGCACGCCCGGGCGTGCCGACGCGTCCCCTGCTCAGGACGCTGCGCTCGCCTCGCCGGCCGCTCCGTCGAGCGTGCCGTCGCCGAGACGGCCGTACTCCGCCTCGTACTGACGCAGCTGCTCAACCAGATCGACGATACGGCCGTCGTCGCCGGGAGAACCCCGGCCGGTCCTGGCGTGGTAGGTGATCAGCCCGAGCTCTTCGAGGAAGGAGTCCGCCTTCCGCTTCGACTGGAGCGCCTCGATCTTGGCCTGCCCCGCCTTGCCCGCCTCCTGGGCCTTCTCGGCGAGCTGGGTGGCCTGCACCTTCATCTTGTCCATCAGTCTCATCGAAGCCTCCTTGTTGCCTTACAAGACCAGGCTACGCCCCGATGAGGTCCCTCCAACCGGCGAGCCGGCTTCGCACGTCTGCCGGCTTGAGCTTGAGCGTCGCATCCGGAACCAGGTGCGCCAGCTCCCGTCGCTCCCAGTAGTCGTGGCTCGCGCCCTGGAACAGCGCGCGGCGGAACTCGACCAGGTCGGCCGGGGCGTCGCCGAGGTAGCCGAACAGTGTCAGCGTGAGCTCGATGTCGGTGATCACCGGCGCCCTCCCGAACAGCGCGGCGCGCCGCAGCGCCAGCGAGACGGCGCCCGCGATGACGTCGCCGACGTGCTCGCCGGCCTCGAGCTCGACGCGCTCTTCGAACCGGCGGGCCAGGCGGAGGGCGTAGCCCTGGTCGGGACCCGGCACCCCGGTCCCTTTGGTGCGGGGGAACGGGCCGGCGCGGAAGTCGGCCGGCCGGTGCGGGGTCCACGGCTGCGGCGGCTCCAGCCGGTAGCCCGGGCGGACCTCGTCCTCTAGGGGGATGGGGGCGAATCTCGGCTGGGTCATGGCTGCTTGGCGTGCACGCTACCTGAGCCGACGGCCGCCGCTCGAACCAGCGCGAACACGATCGCGTCGACGAGCGCCTGCCACGACGCCTCGATGATGTTCTCCGAGACGCCGATCGTCGACCAGGTGCCCTCGCCGTCGGCGCTGTCGAGGAGCACCCTCGTCACCGCCCCCGTGCCCTTCCGGGTGTCGAGCACCCGCACGCGGTAGTCGGTGAGGTGCATCGCGGCGAGCTCGGGGAAGTACGAGCCGATCGCCTTGCGCAATGCCGCGTCGAGGGCGTTCACCGGGCCGTTGCCCTCGGCGGTGGCGACCACGCGTTCGTCGCCGACGTGGACCTTGACGGTGGCCTCGGTGACGAGCGTGCCGTCGTCGGCCCAGGGGTGGGCGAGGCGACCCGAGCCACCGGGCTCACCGGCTCCGCCCGGCGCGGCCCGCCAGTCGGTCGTCACCCGGAACGACTCGATCGAGAAGAACCGGTCGAGGCCGGCCGACGCACCGCCGGCCGCGGCCCGCATCAGCAGCTCGAGGGAGCCGTCCGCCACCTCGAAGTGGTAGCCGGCGTGCTCGAGGCGCTTCAACGTCTCGAGCACGTCGCCCAAGGCGCCGGAATCGAGGTCGATCCCGAGCTCGGCGGCCTTCAGGGCGATCGTCGAGCGTCCGGAGAGCTCGCTCACCACGACGCGCGTGCCGTTGCCGACGGTGTCGGGACGGATGTGCTCGTAGGCGTCGGGACGACGGGCGATGGCGCTCGTGTGCAGCCCGGCCTTGTGGGCGAACGCGGCCGAGCCGACGTAGGGGCGCTGGGGGTCGAGGTTGACATTCACCAGCTCGGCGATGTGGCGGGCGACCGGTGTCACGAGCTCCAACCGCTCACGCGGGATCGTCTCGACGCCCATCTTCAAGGTGAGGTTCGGGATCGCGGCCGACAGGTCGGCGTTGCCCGCGCGCTCGCCGTAGCCGTTGACGCAGCCCTGCACCTGGGTCGCCCCGCAGGCGACCCCGACCAGCGTGTTCGCCACGGCGCATCCGCTGTCGTTGTGGAAGTGCACCCCGAGCTGCGCACCGACGCGCTCGCGTACCTCCGAGACGATCTGCTCCACCTGGTGCGGCAGCATCCCGCCGTTCGTGTCGCAGAGCACCAGCGTCTCGGCGCCGGCGCGCTCGGCGGCGCCGAGGACGCGCAGGGCGAACTGCGGGTCGCGCCGGTAGCCGTCGAAGAAGTGCTCGGCGTCGAGGAACACGCGGCGGCCCTCCGAGCGGAGGTAGGCGACCGAGTCCTCCACCATCGCCACCGCCTCGTCGAGGGTCGTGCGCAGCGCGTCGGTGACGTGGAGGTCCGACGACTTGGCGACGATGCACACCGCCTCGGTCTGCGCGCCGAGCAGGAGGCGGAGTGTCCCGTCGTCGGCCGCCCGAACGCCGGCGCGCCGCGTCGAGCCGAACGCGACGAGGGTGGCCGTCGAGAGCTTCAGCTCGTCGCGCGCCCGGGCGAAGAACTCGTCGTCCTTCGGGTTGGCGCCGGGCCAGCCGCCCTCCACGTAGGCGACACCGAGGTGGTCGAGCTGCTCGGCGACGCGCAGCTTGTCCTCGACGGTGAGGGACATCCCCTCTTGCTGGGAGCCGTCGCGAAGCGTCGTGTCGTAGACGTCGACCGACGCCGGCAGGGCGACGCCCCCGGTGACGAGGTGCGTGTGGCCCGTGCCCGACCCGTGCGCCCCGGCGCCGGCGGAGTCGTCGTGGTCAGCGGCCATGATCAGTCGACCGACGCCCGGTCGACCCCCGGCTGACCGACCCGCCGTCATTCGACATGGTCGAGCCAGTCCTTGTAACGGTCGACCTCGCCCTTCACCGCGGCGAAGAACGTCTCCTGGATCGCCTTCGTCACCGGTCCCGGCTTGCCGGTCCCGACGGTCCGGTCGTCGACGGAGGCGATCGGCACGACTTCTGCGGCCGTGCCGGTGAGGAACGCCTCGTCGGCGAGGTAGACGTCCGAGCGCCGCAACAGCTCCTCGCGCACCTCATAGCCGAGGTCGCGCGCGATGAGGCCGACGGCATCAGCGGTGATCCCGGCCAGGGAGCCGACCGCCGAGTTCGGCGGGGTGACGAGCCGCCCGTCGCGCACGAGGAAGATGTTCTCGCCGGTGCCCTCGGCGAGGTAGCCGTCGGTCGTGCACATCAGCGCCTCGTCGTAGCCGGCCCGCACGGCCTCCACCTTGGCGAGCGAGGAGTTGATGTACATGCCGGTGGCCTTCGCCGCGGTCGGCATCGAACGCGGGTCGTGGCGGCTCCACGAGCTGACCTTCAGCCGGATGCCGTTCGAGATGCCGTCGTCGCCGAGGTAGGCGCCCCACGGCCAGACGGCGACGGAGACCTGCACCTTGCACGGCAGCGGGTTCAGGCCCATCTCGCCGTAGCCGAGGTAGACGAGCGGGCGGATGTAGCAGGCGGACAGGCCGCTCGCGAGGACCGTCGCCTTCACCGCCTCGACGAGCTCGTCCTCGGAGTACGGGATCGTCATCGCCAGCAGGTGGGCCGAGCGGGCCAGACGGACGATGTGCTCGCGCAGGCGGAACACGGCCGGTCCAGAGCTCGTCGGGTACGCGCGGATGCCTTCGAACACGGCCGTGCCGTAGTGGAGGCTGTGGGTGAGGACGTGCACGGTGGCCTGCTCCCAGTCCACGAGCTCGCCGTCCATCCAGATCTTCGCCGTCGGGGTGATCGGCATCTCACAACCTCTCTGCGACAGCGTCGCCGATATCGGTGGTGCTCCGCCCCTCGGTGGAGCCCGCGAGCTCGTCCTGCAGGCCGAGCACCGCCTTGGTGATGCGCGCCGCAGCGCCTGCCTCGCCGAGGTGCTCGAGCATCATCGCCGCCGAGCGGATCGCGGCGAGCGGGTTCGCCCGCCCGGTGCCGGCGATGTCGTGCGCCGCGCCGTGCACCGGCTCGAAGAGGGACGGGCCGGTGCGCGCCGGGTTGAGGTTCGCGGAGGCGGCGAGCCCGATCCCTCCGGTGACCGCGCCGGCGAGGTCGGTGAGGATGTCCCCGAAGAGGTTGTCCGTCACGACCACGTCGTAGCGGCCGGCGTCGGTGGCGAAGTAGATGCAGGCCGCGTCGACATGATTGTACGCCGTGACGACGCCCGGGTGCTCGGCCGCGACGTCGTCGAAGGTGCGCTGCCAGAGGTCGCCGGCGTAGGTGAGGACGTTCGTCTTGTGGACGAGGGTCACGGAGCGCCGCGGCCGCTGCTCGGCGAGGTGGAACGCGAAGCGCACGCAGCGCTCGACGCCGTGACGGGTGTTCACCGAGCCCTGGGTGGCCACCTCGTGGGGCGTGTTCCTGCGGAGCTGGCCGCCCTCCCCGGCGTAGGGTCCCTCGGTGTTCTCCCGCACCACGACGAAGTCGGTGCCCTCGGCGATCGCGCCCGGCACGGCGTTGAACGGCCGCAGGTTGACGTAGAGGTCGAGCTCGAACCGGAGCTTCAGCAGCAGCCCCCGCTCCAGCAGCCCGGGCGGCACCTCCGTCGAGCCGATCGGCGGCCCGACGGCTCCGAGCAGGATGGCGTCGACGGCATGGAGCTCTTCGAGCACGGCGTCCGGCAGCACCTCGCCCGTGCGCACGTAGTGGCTCGCGCCGAGGTCGTACTCGACGGTCTCCAGGTGGACGCCGGCGGCGTCGACGACCTTCAGCGCCTCGCGCAGCACCTCCGGTCCGATGCCGTCGCCTCCGATGACTGCGACCTTGTAGCCCGCCACCTCTTCCGCGTCCTTCCTTCGGGGTGCGGCTCGGGTCGCCGCCCGGTCCATGCTGGCGGCTCAGCGTACGAGCCGCCGGTGTGCGCCTGGGCTCCCTGCCGCAGGCTGGTCCCGACCAACAAAAAAGCCGCCCACCCAGTGGACGGCGAACGACGCACTCCCTCGAGGGGGTGCGTCGTCAGGGAATTACGATGTGCTTCGCGTACGCCATGGTCCGGCAAGTCTGGCGAACTGAGCGCCCCGCGTCAACTCGGTCGTGCCGCTGACATGGGCCCGCGCCTTGTGGCGGGCGCCCGCGGGGCGCCGACGGCGCCAGGACGCGCGATCATCGTGAGGTGCCACAAGCGCAGGGCGACCGCCGAATCCTCCGGGCGTCCGACGCCGATCGCGACGAGACGGTCGAGCTTCTCCGCCGCCACGGCGGGGAGGGCCGCCTGACCCTCGACGAGCTGCGCGAACGCATCGAGGCGGCACTCGAGGCGAAGACCTTGGGCGACCTCGACAATCTGCTCGCGGACCTGCCGCGCGAGCACGTCCTTCCTGCGACACCGGTGACGACCCCTCCGGCGCCGTTCCGGCCGTGGCGCTCGCCGTCGGTCATCGCGAGCGCGATGCGTCTCGTGGTGCTGGACCTCTTCGCCAGCGCCGTGTGGGCGGTGACGTCGGCGGGCCACAGCGCGTTCTGGCCGATCTGGGTGATCCTCTTCAGCGTCGTGCGTCTCGCGCAACGCTGCGTGAGGAGCTACGAGCGCGAGCAGCGGGCGCGCCGGCGCGCGGCGCGCCCGAGGACGCCTCCGCCGGGGCTCACACGCTGAGCACCGCCGCCACCGGGAGCGGCTGCCGGCCCGCCTGCGCAAGCCGCGGG
>JGI12269J14319_10006062_pt1 | contig 10553 bp, 9 predicted proteins | sample PeaSoiSIISIP2007_FD_14319 | JGI IMG/M metagenome (IMG submission 14319) | reverse complement strand
GCAGCCATTTCACATCGATCCGCAGCGCGCGGGCGAGTCAATCTACGGCGGCCTCATCGCCAGCGGCTGGCACACCTGCGCGATGGTCATGCGGCTGGCCTGCGACGCGTACTTGCTCGATTCGGCCAGCCTGGGCTCTCCCGGGGTGGAAAAACTCGAGTGGTTGAAGCCTGTGCGCCCCGGCGATCGCCTGACGGCCTGGCGCCGGGTGCTCGAATCGCGGCCCTCGCGCTCCGATCCCAGGCGCGGGTCGGTGTACGCGCTGCTCGAGGCCGAGAACCAGAACGCAGAGTCCGTACTGCGGATGCACGCCTGGGGTATGTTCCGTCGGCGGCCGTCCTGAGGTAGTCGACGACGGCTGAGCGCGAAGTCCGCGATGTCTAACACCATTTTGATCTACCGGGAATTGCGCAGAATGGAGGGGACCCGAATGAACAAGATCCGATTTTTCCTGTTGGGAAGCGCACTGCTGGCCACGATCGCGTCGGCCCAGGAATCTTTTCCCTACGATGGCAAGTGGAGGGCAAGCTTTCGGGGCCCAGGCGGCGAGCAAGCCACCGCGGAACTGGCGCTCAAGGGAACGGGCGGGACATGGAGATACGTCCCAAACCGAGGGCATATGAACAGCCGATATCCCTGCCTCGATCGCGAGTTCCCGGTTGTCGTCCGAAGTACCTCGGCAAGCGAGTTCAAATTCGACATCGACGCCTCGAAGGAACTCCCTGGCTGCAAGGATCGGAGCGTCACGGTGAAAGTGCTCGACAGCAAGAACCTCGAAGGGCAGTTCGGCGACGGCGTCGTGCTCAAACTTACTCGAGAATAATCGCCGCGTCCCGACCGTGGCGATCGGCCGGCGGCGGACCTTTGCTGGTGCGCGCCTCGATCCTTTGTGGCGTACATCGCGGTGTGCCACGGGTCTATTCCAATAGGATACCCACCTCATGGGCACGATCCGTCAAACCATCCGGGCACGCCCGCGACTCTTTCTTTCGATCCTCGCGGGTGCTGGATCGGGTCTCGTTGTTCCATCGCCCTGGGATCCGGTGGCCCGGGCGTTGATCGGGTGGAACGTCACCGTGTGGTGCTACCTGGCACTGGTGTGCTGGCTGATGGTGCGCTCGAGCAACGACCGGGTTCGCCGACTCGCAGAGCAGGAGGACCGCGGCGCTGGCATCATCCTGGCAATCATGTCGGCGGCCGCGATCGTCAGTCTTGCCGCGATCGTCCTGGAGCTGTCTGCGACCCGGAACCTGAGCTTGGGCCACCGCCTGGCCAACTACGCGTTCACGGGGGCTACCGTGTTCGGCTCCTGGTTCCTGGTCGGGATGCTGTTCACGTTTCACTATGCCCGAACCTACTACCGCTCGCCGACCGAGCGCCGGGCGCTGCGATTTCCGGACGGGGAAACAGGCCCGGACTACTGGGACTTCTTGTACTTCTCGTTCACCATTGCGGCCGCGGCGCAGACCTCGGACGTCTCGGTGATGACGCGGCCGATGCGCCAGATAGTGCTGGCGCAGTCCGTACTTAGTTTCTTCTTCAATCTGGCCATCCTGGGCCTGTCGGTCAATGTCGCGGCGAGCCTGGTGGGAGCCTGACGGCGAGGCGATGTCGCCCGTTTATGCGGTTGCCGCGTGCGGAGCTTGTATTGACGCGGACCTGGGGGTAACGTGAAGCGGGCAGGTTCTGTGCGTGCTTGGCGCCTTCGCCAATTCGCACGGTTCCCGCGGCAGGAGGAGGGCGCAGTGCCATGAAGCTACTGCACACCATGCTACGCGTTGGCGACTTGCAGCGGTCCATTGATTTTTACACCCGCGTGCTTGGCATGAACCTGCTGCGCAGCAGCGACCGGCCGGAGCAGAAGTACACGCTCGCCTTCGTCGGATTTGGCCGGGGCAATGCCGATGACAATGCCGAAATCGAGCTGACGTACAACTACGGCGTCACGAATTATGAGTTGGGAACCGCCTATGGGCACATCGCCCTGGCAGTTCCCGAGGTTGCTGCCGCGTGCGAGCGCATCCGGGCGGCGGGCGGCAAGATCGTGCGAGAACCGGGCCCGGTCAAGGGCGGCAGTACGGTGATCGCCTTCGTCGAGGATCCGGACCGGTACCGGATCGAACTGATCGAGCGCGGATAGTGAAGCGCAGGCAGGGGAGCGGATATGGCCACCTTCGCGCGGCTGATGATGGGTCTGGGGGCGTGCTTGCTCGCGTGTGTGGCGGCCGTCAGCGCGCAGCAAGCGCCGGCGGCGGCGACGGACCCGCGCGACGTGGTCCCGGAAAAGATGCCGTACAACACGCCCTACGGGACGCCGATCTCGGCGCCGCGGGCCCAGGCCGCGGTGCAGGCCGCCGCTGCCGAGGCCGACAAGCGCGGCTGGCCGCTTAACATCGCCGTTACCGATTCGGGTGGCAACCTGGTGGTCTTTCTGCGGATGGACGGGGCGCAGCTGGCATCGATTGCGGTCGCGGAACACAAGGCGCGAACGGCGGTCAAGTACCGCCGGCCCACGAAAGTCTTCGAGGACGCCGTGCAAAAGCTCGATTACAAGTACGTGCTCACGCTCGACGACGTGATTGCCTCGCGGGGCGGCATCCCGTTGCTGGAGGACGGCAAGATCATCGGCGCCATCGGTTGCTCGGGGGGAACCGGCTCCCAGGACGAGGTGGTATGCACCGCGGGGGCGGCGGCGATCGGCAAGTAGGAAGTAGCGCTGCGCGGTATCGTCCCGGGGTCGGCTGCGCCGTATGGCGGCGCAGTTGCCGGCGCAGGTTGTGCGCTGCGGCCGTAGAATCGGCGCAAGATGAGCATTGGGATCCTGCTGGGACAGGCGCTGCGGATGGCGCAGCGCGACTGGCGCGGCGGCGAGTTGCGCCTGCTGGCGGTGGCGCTGGTAATTGCGGTTGCCGCGGTGGCGAGCGTCGGCTTTGTGGTCGATCGTGTCCGATCCGGCCTGCAGCGCGATGCCGCGCAATACCTGGGCGGCGACGCGGTCCTGGACTCGGATCACCCGATCAACGACGGCATGATGCAGGGCGCCGCCCGTCTGGGCTTGCGCAGTGCGTTGACCGCAACCTTTCCCAGCATGGCGATGGCCGAGACGGGCACGCAGGCCGGCACGCTGGTTGCGGTCAAGGCGGTCACCGACGGCTATCCCTTGCGCGGATCGCTGCAATTGATCGAAGGCGCGGCGCGCCGCACGGCCAGCGGAATTCCCGCCAGCGGAACCGTCTGGGTCGAGGCACAGGTTCTGGACGCGCTGGGCGTGCAGCAAGGGGACGTGCTGCGCCTCGGTAACTCGCGCCTGCGCATCGCTGCCGTCATTGCCGCGGAGCCCGACCGCGCGGTTCAGGTGCTGGGATTTGCGCCGCGCCTGCTGATCAATGCCGCCGACCTGCCGGCGACCGGCTTGATCCAGCCCGCTAGCCGCGTCACGTACCGCTGGTTGATCGCCGGCGAACGAGCGCCGCTGCGCGCGCTGCTCTCGTTGCTGCAGCCGAAACTGGAGCGCGGGCAGCACCTGGAGTCGCTCGAGGACGGGCGCCCGGAGATGCAAAGAACGCTTGCGCGCGCCGACCGGTACATGAGTCTGGTGGCCTTGCTGACCGTGATGATCTCGTCGGTGGCCGTCAGCACCGCCGCGCGCCGATTTGCCGCGCGGCGGCTCGATTCCTGCGCGCTGATGCGTTGCCTGGGCCTGGCCCAGAACGAAATTCTGGTCCTGTTCTGCCTGGAGTTCGCGCTCGTGGGCTTGCTTGCGAGCCTGGTGGGCGTGGCCTGCGGCCTGGCGCTGCATTTCGTACTCGTCGATTTGCTTGCGGGCCTCGTGCAGGCGGCCCTGCCCTGGCCGTCACCGTACCCGGGGCTGCAGGGAGTGCTTTGCGGGCTGGTGCTGCTGCTGGGGTTTGCGATCCCTCCGCTCGAGCAGCTGCGGCGCGTGTCGCCCGTGCGTGTCTTGCGGCGCGACGTCGGGGCACGCACCGTCCGGGCTTGGCTGGCCTACGTCGCCGGCGCGCTGGGATTCGTGGTGCTCCTGCTGTGGACCGCGGGGGAAGCCAGGCTCGGCTTGATCGTCGGGGGCGGGTTCCTGGCCTGCGTGGCCCTTTTCGGCGCGATCGCGCGCGCCGCCATGCAGGCGTTGCAGGCTCTGCGGCGGCGCGAAAGCCAATCGATCGGGGTGGCGTGGCGTTTTGCCCTGGCCGCTATGCAGCGGCGACCCGGTGCAAGCCTGGCGCAGGTAGTCGCATTGGCGGTTGGCCTGATGGCGTTGCTGGTGTTGGCGATCGCGCGCACCGACCTCGTCGAGGAATGGCGCGCGCAGGTGCCCGCCAACGCGCCCAACCGCTTCGTCATCAACATCCAACCCGACCAGGTCGACGCCGTTGCGGCACGCTTGCGCGCCGCGCACATCGCCGAGGCGCCGCTCGAACCCATGGTCCGGGGGCGCTTGATCGAAATCAACGGCAAGCGGGTGGGACCGGAGGATTTCGAGGACGCGCGCGCCCGTGCCCTGATCGATCGCGAATTCAACCTTTCCTACCGGACCGATCCCCCGGCGCACAACCGGATCGCGCAGGGACACTGGTTTGCGCCGGATGCGCCCGAGTTATCGATCGAGGACGGCATCGCCAAGCGGCTGGGAATCGTGCTCGGGCAGGTGCTGCGCTTCGACGTCGCCGGACAAATGGTGGAGGCAAAAGTCACCAGCATCCGCACGCTGAGCTGGGATTCCATGCGGGTGAATTTCTTCGTCATCATGGCGCCATCGCTGCTGCGCCAGGCGCCGCAGACCTTCATCACGTCCTTTTACCTTCCCGAGCAGCAGACCAGGATGGTTACCGAGCTGGTGCGCGAGTTTCCCAACCTCACGATCATCGATACCGCGCAGGTGCTGGGGCAGGTGCGCGGCATGCTCGACCAGGTCATCGGCGCGGCGCAGTTCCTCTTCGGGTTCGCGCTGGCCGCCGGCATGCTGGTGCTCTATACGGCGCTCGCGTCCTCGCACGACGAGCGCGTTCGCGAGGCGGCCCTGCTGCGCGCTCTGGGTGCCTCGCGCCGCCAACTCGCGCGCGCGCAGACGGCGGAAATGATTCTTGTCGGGGCGCTCTCGGGCGCCTTGGCCGCCATTGGGGCCGGCGCGGTCGGCTGGGCTCTGGCGCATTTTGTCTTCGAATTCGATTTCGTCGCGCATGCCTGGGTGCCTTTGGTGGGCATCGCCGGGGGCATCGTGTCGGCACTGCTGGGAGGCTGGGCCGGTATGCGCACCATCCTGGAGACGCCGCCGCTGACGTCGCTGCGCGAGGCGTAGGCGCCGCTGGGGCGTTGTACATTCCGGTTCATGGATATCCTGCAGCCTTTCCCGGCGCTGATCCTGGGCGTGATCCTGGTGCTTGCGCTTGGCGTCCTTGCCATCGTCTCGTGGGCCGCGGCGCGCCAGCGCGTCGCCGGCCGTGACCTGCAGGGGGCGATCGAGCGCCTGCACGAGGACAACGAGCGCCTGGCGCGCGAATTGCGCCAGGCGCTGCAGAGCAGTGCCAGTTCGACGCGCATGGAGGCCGATCATCGCCTCGGGCAACTGCAGGCGGCGTTCGGCGCACAGCTGGCGCAGACGACCAGTCAGCACACCGAGCAACTCGGACTCTATGGTCACAACATGCAGGAGCACCTGAGCACGCTGAGCGCGGTCACGCAGCGTGGCCTGGAGGAGATCCGGCAGACGCTCGAGACCCGGCTGCAATCGCTGCAAGCGGGCAACGAGGCCCGGCTCGAGCAGATGCGCGCCACCGTGGAAGAGAAGCTGCAGAGCACGCTCGAGACTCGCCTGGGCGAATCGTTTCGCCTGGTTTCCGAGCGCCTCGAACAGGTGCACCAGGGCCTGGGAGAGATGCAGTCGCTTGCGGCCGGCGTCGGCGATCTCAAGCGGATCCTGGGCAACGTCAAGGTGCGCGGCACCTTCGGCGAGGCCCAGCTCGGGATGCTGCTCGAGCAGGTGCTGCTGCCCGATCAGTACGCGACCAACCAGGCGACCCGGCCGGGTTCCTCGGAGCGCGTCGAATTCGCCATACGCTTGCCCGGTCGCGGCGGCGGCGATACGGTCTGGCTGCCCATCGACGCCAAGTTCCCGGCGGAGGATTACGAGCGCCTGCAGGCTGCCCAGGAGCTGGGCGATGCCGAGGCGGTGGAAGATGCGGGCCGCGCGCTGGAGAGCCGCATCAAGTTCGAAGCGCGCAGCATCCGGGAAAAGTACATCGAGCCGCCGCACACCACGGATTTCGCGATACTGTTTGTGCCTTCGGAGAGCCTGTTCGCCGAGATTTTGCGCCGGCCCGGGCTGGTGGATGCGCTCAATCGCGAGCGCCGCGTGGTCGTGGCCGGTCCGACGACGCTGTTTGCAATGCTCAATACCCTGCAGATGGGCTTCCGCACGCTGGCGATCGAGCAGCGCTCTGCCGAGGTCTGGCGTCTGCTGGGAGCGGTGAAGACGGAATTCTCGCGGTTCGGCGACTGGCTCACGAAGATCCGCGAGCAGGTTCGCACGGTATCCAATACCTTGGATGCGGCGGACACGCGCACGCGCCAGATGCAGCGCGCGCTCAAGGAGGTCGAGGCGCTGCCGAGCGAGCAGTCGGCACAGATTCTGCCGGCGGCGACCCGGCAGGACCTGGTTGAGTAAATTGCCGCCGGCAGAGCGTTCAGCCGCGCGCGCTGCGAGGGCGTGGCGCCCGATCGCTGTGCTCCCGGACCGAACCCGGACGATCGACCTAACCCTACAGGAGGATGTGCGCAAATGAAAGCTCGGCTGCCCGATTCGGCGCTCGACCAACTCTTCCGCGCGGCCCATACGGCGCACGGATTCCGTCCGGAACCCGTACCGGACGAGACCCTGCTCGCTTTGTACGAGCTGCTCAAGTGGGGACCGACGTCGTTCAATTGCCAGCCGGCCCGTTTCGTCTTTGTTCGCAGCCCCCAGGCCAAGGAGCGGCTGAAGCCGGCGCTGTCGGCGGGCAACGTCGACCAGACCATGGCGGCGCCGGTGACCGTCATCGTCGCCCGCGATTCACGGTTTTACGAGCACCTGCCGTCCCAGTTCCCGGCCTACGATGCCAAGCCGATTTACGAAAATAACGCTGCTATGGCCCAGGATGCGGGATTTCGCAACGGCACCCTGCAAGGGGCATACCTGATGCTGGCCGCCAGGGCACTGGGCTTGGATTGCGGGCCGATGTCGGGCTTTAACCTCGCAGCCGTGGACGCGGAATTTTTTTCCGACGGGCGGTTCCGGTCCAACTTTCTTGTCAATATTGGCGCTGCCGACCCCGCCAAGAACATGCCGCGCGGATCGCGGCTGCCGTTTGCGACCGCGGCCCAGATCCTTTGACATCCCGGTGGCCGAGCGCTGCGCGCCGCGGACGGAGTTTGCCGTGGTACGCGGATCTCAGGCGCGGGCCAGCCTGTCGAGTCCGGCGGTCAGGGTCTGGTCGCGCTTGCCAAAGCAAAAGCGGATGACCCGGTTGTCGAAGCCTCGCTGGTAGAACGGCGACAAGGGAATCGAGGCGACGCCGTGTTCGATCAGCAGGCGCCGCGCGAACTGGGCGTCAGGCTCGCTGCTGATCGCATGGTAGTTGGCAAGCACGAAGTACGTCCCCTGGCACGGAAGCGCTTGAAAGCGCGTCCTCGACAGTCCTGTCAAAAAGCGATCGCGCTTGGCCTGATAGAACGCCGCCAGTCCGAGGTAGGGTGCCGGATCATCGAGGTAGCGGGCGATGCCCGACTGCATCGGGTGATTGACCGCGAAGACGTTGAACTGGTGCACCTTGCGGAATTCGGTCGTGAGCGCTGCCGGCGCGCAGCAGTAGCCGATCTTCCAGCCGGTGCTGTGGAACGTCTTGCCGAAGCTCGAGACGACGAGCGCGCGCGCCGCCAGCTCGGCCGACGATGCCACGCTGCGGTGCGGCTCGCCGTCAAAAACGATGTGCTCGTAAACCTCGTCGGCCAGCAGAAATATGCCGTGCGCGCCCACGATCTGCTCGAGGGCGCGGATGTCCTCGGCGGCGAAGATGCTCCCCGTCGGGTTATGGGGCGAGTTGAGAATCAGCAGGCGCGTTCGCGGCGTGATTGCTGCTGCAACCCGCTCCCAGTCCACGCGGTAGCCACGGTCGTGATCGAGCGGAACGCAAACCGGGTTGCCGCCGGCAAGCAGCACGGAAGGCACGTAACTGTCGTAGGCGGGCTCCAGAACGATGACTTCATCGCCGGGGCGCACCAGCGCCAGCACGGCCGTGAGTATCGCCTGGGTTGCGCCGGCGGTGATCGTGATTTCCTGGTCCGCATCGTATCGGCAGCCGTGCAGCCGCTCGATCTTGGCTGCGATCGCGTGCCGCAGCGGGGCAATACCGGCCATCGGCGCGTACTGGTTGTCGCCATCGGCCATGGCCCTGGTCACGAGTTGCTGCAGGCGCGGATCGCAGTCGAAGTCGGGAAATCCCTGGCCCAGATTGACGGCGTCGTGCTCGGCGGCGAGCTGGGACATCACCGTGAAGATCGTGACGCCGACGTCCGGCAGCCTGGAGGGGCCGACGACGGTGGCGCGCGCAGACCGGGTGGAATGTGTCATGGAGGGTTCGCAAGCGGCAGCCGGCGCCGCTTCAGGGATTTGCCGCCCCGGGGCCGTCGTTGCGGCCAGCATAATCCGCCGGTGCGCTGATCTGCAGCCCGTCGCGGCGCGCTCTGCGCGCCAGGCGCAACAGGGCGCGGTCCTTGGTGAACAGCGCCTGTGCGCGCACGCTAAAGGCCAGGTCAAGGAACTTCTGGTCGTCGCGATCGCGGCATATCCACGGTGCGGAGTCGCTCGTTTCGACGTTGCGCGTCAGCGCCTGCCAAGTTTGCGTCAGCGCGGCCACCGCCGCCTGCGGCAGCTTCGCGGCGAACTTCGGTCGGGCCAGAACGGCCTGCAGCTCGGCGTCCGTGCGGGGACTGCGGACCGCCACCAAGGCACCGGAGTGCAGCGCCTGGGCCAGGCGCCGCACCGCCGGATCCTCGAACACGAACAGATCGAGCCAGACGTTGGTATCGATGACGGCGCAGGGGGCGGTACCCGAGGCGGCACCCCGATCGGACCCCATGCCCTGCGCTACGCGCTGCGACGCCACCGGGAACGCCACTAGGCGGCGAGCAGCTGGCGCAGCACGAAGGGCAGGATGCCGCCGTGTCGGTAGTAGTCGACCTCGATAGGCGTGTCGATCCGCAAGGTGAGCTCGATGGTCCGCAGCGAGCCATCGGCGCGGCGGATGGCAAGAGTCACCTGCTGGCGCGGCCGCAGATCCTCGAGCCCCAGCAGATCAAAGGTCTCATCGCCGGTGATTTGCAGCGACGCGGCGCTGTCGCCGCCATTGAACTGCAGCGGCAGCACGCCCATGCCCACCAGATTGCTGCGGTGGATGCGCTCGAAGCTGCGCGCGACGACGGCCCGCACGCCCAGCAGCTGGGTTCCCTTGGCGGCCCAGTCCCGCGAGGACCCGGTGCCGTATTCCTCGCCNCCGAAGACGATGGTCGGTACGCCGGCCGCGCGGTAGCGCATCGCGGCGTCGTAGATTGACATCCGCTCGCCGGACGGGCGATGGATCGTGACCCCCCCTTCCACACGGGAGCCGTCGGCGGCCGCCGGCACCATCAGGTTCTTGATCCGGACGTTGGCGAAGGTGCCGCGCATCATGACATCGTGGTTACCGCGCCGCGAACCGTAGCTGTTGAAGTCCGCCTTGCCGACGCCATGCTCCATCAGCCAGCGCCCGGCCGGAGAGGTCTCCTTGATCGAACCGGCGGGCGAGATGTGATCGGTAGTGATCGAATCCCCGAAGATGGCAAGCGCCCGTGCATTCTTGACCGGTGGCGCCACTACGGGCGGCTGCATCGAAAAATCCGCGAAAAACGGCGGCTCGGCGATATAGGTCGATTCCGGCCAGGAATAGGTCTGCCCGGTTCCACCCTCGATCGCCTGCCAAAGACCTCCGGGCTGCGTCTTCACCCGGCCGTAATTGACGCGGAAAGCCTGCGGGTCCATCGCCTGCGGCAGCAGGGCTTGGACTTCCGCGGCGCTGGGCCAGATGTCGCCCAGCCAGACCTTGCGTCCGCCGTGGCCGGTGCCTACCGGCTCGGTCATCAGATCGCGCAGCACGGAGCCCGCGATGGCGTACGCAACCACCAGCGGCGGCGAAGCCAAGAAATTAGCCTTGAGGTTGGGGTGTATGCGGGCTTCGAAGTTGCGGTTGCCCGACAGCACCGCCGCACAGACGAGGTCGTTTTGCGTGATGGCATCGACGATCTCCGGGCGCAGGTCGCCGGAGTTGCCGATGCACGTGGTGCAGCCATAGGCCGCCACGTTGAATCCAAGTTGTTCCAGGTACGGGAGCAAGCCCGTGCGCTGCAGGTATTCGGTGACCACACGCGAGCCCGGCGCGAGCGACGTTTTCACCTGCGGCTTGACGCGCAGGCCCGCCTCGACCGCCTTCTTTGCCAGCAGTCCGGCTGCCAGCAGCACGCTCGGATTGCTC
>JGI12269J14319_10006061_pt1 | contig 10554 bp, 10 predicted proteins | sample PeaSoiSIISIP2007_FD_14319 | JGI IMG/M metagenome (IMG submission 14319) | reverse complement strand
CAGCCCGCAACCCGAGCCGATGGCGCCGGTGCTGGACCCGGCCACGCAGGCCGAACCGCCGCCGCCCAGCCCGACTTCGACCCAGACCGGATCGAACCAGACCGGGTCGAGCCAAACCGGGCCGAACCACGCCGAGCCGGGCGCCGCGCCCGACCAGACCGCGCCGACCACGCAGTTGCGCATGGCCTGCCTGGCGCAGCTCGATCCCGCCGCTATCGCCAACATGTCCTCCATCCGGTTGGCGATGGAAGTGGAGCGCGTCCTCTCGGAAATCGCCACCGAGCAGCACTTCCAGCTCAACGCGCGCGAGCAACGCCAGCTCGCCGGCGAGCTGGTCAACGACATGCTCGGCCTCGGCCCGCTGGAGCCGCTGTTCGAGGACGACAGCATCACCGACATCATGGTGAACGGGCCGTACCGCGTGTTCGTCGAGCGCGGCGGCAAGGTGACGCTGTCGGACATCCGCTTCCGCGACGCCACGCACGTCGCCAACATCTCCCAGCGCATCGCCTCGGCGATTGGCCGGCGCATCGACGAATCCAGCCCGATGGTGGACGCGCGGCTGAAGGACGGCTCGCGCGTCAACATCGTCTTCCCGCCGCTGGCGCTGGACGGGCCGTATATCTCGATCCGCAAATTCTCCCGCCAGCAGATCGATTTCGCCAAGCTGATCCGCTTCGGCTCGCTCACCGCACCGGTCGCGCGCGTGCTGGAGGTGGCCGGGCGGTGCCGGCTGAACGTGGTCATCTCCGGCGGCACCGGCTCCGGCAAGACCACGCTGATGAATGCCATGTCGCGGCTGATCGACCCGGGCGAGCGCGTCGTCACCATCGAAGACGCCGCCGAGCTGCAACTGCAGCAGCCGCACGTGGTGCGCATGGAAACCCGCCCGCCCAGCCTGGAGGGGCGCGGCGAGGTCACCCAGCGCGACCTGATCCGCAACGCGCTGCGCATGCGGCCCGACCGCATCATCGTGGGCGAGGTGCGCGGGCCGGAGGCGTTCGACATGCTGCAGGCGATGAACACCGGCCATGACGGCAGCATGTCCACCGTGCACGCCAACACCACGCGCGACGCGGTGACGCGGATCGAGAACATGGTGCAGATGGGCAACATGGGGCTGCCCGCGCGCTCGATCCGCGCGCAGTTCGTCGGGGCCGTCGACCTGATCATCCAGGTGGAGCGCCATCGCGACGGCAAGCGCCGGGTGACCCAGGTGACGGATGTCTGCGGCCTGGAAGGCGAGACCGTCATCCTGAATGACATCTTCGCCTACCAGGTGGAAGGCGAGAGCCTGACCGGCGGGCTGGTCGGCCACTACCGGATCAACCGCGCCAGGCCGAGCTTCCATCAGCGCCTGTCGTATTTCGGCCTCGACCGCGCCTGGACCGCCGCGCTTGAGGAGGCAGAGCAGTGAGCCCGGTGCTGCTGCAGCTTGTGCTGGGAGCCGCCTGCCTGCTGGGCGCCGCGGCGCTCGGCGTCGGCGCGATCATGCATGAACAGACCCAGCGCCGGCATTTCCGCGAGCGTCTGGCGCTGGTGGCGGAGCCGTATGCGCGGGTGAACCTGCTCGCCGTGATGGGCCGCAGCCCCGCCAGCCGGTCCGCGCCGGTGGCGCGGATGATCGCCGCGGCGGCGCGTCTGTTCGCCTACGATCCCGCCCGCGCCGACCATTATCCGCTGCGCTGGTGGATCGTGCTGGGCATCGCCCTGACGGCGGCACGGGCGGCGGCGGCGCTGGTGAGTATCTTTGCCGGCACGTGGTCCCTGCTGGTCATCCCGGTGGCGTGGGTGATGTTCAGTCGTTTCATCTTCAACTGGAGCGAGCAGCGCCGGCGCAATGCGCTCTATGCGCAGTTCCCCGACGCGCTGGCGATGATCGTGCGCGCCGTGCGCGTCGGCGTTCCGCTCGGCGAGGGCATCCGCACGGTGGCGCGCGAGGCCGCGGCGCCGACCAGGATCGAATTCGGGCTGCTCTACGACCGGGTGGCGATCGGGATGACGCTGGAGGACGCGCTGCGCGAGATGGCAACGCGCAACAAGCTGCAGGAATACCGCTTCTTCACCACCGCGCTCGCGCTGCAAAGCCAGACCGGCGGTGGCCTGTCCGAGGCGCTGGAGGGGCTCGCCGACGTGATGCGCCGCCGCCTGGCGCTGACGGCCCGCGGCCATGCACTGGCGGCGGAGGCGAAGACCTCGATCTTCATCCTCGCCTCGCTGCCGTTCGTCTCCGGCGGGGCGCTCGGGGTGCTGAACCCGCAGTATATGGGCCGTCTGTTCAGCGATCCCGGATGCCAGAAACTGCTGCTGGCCGCGATCATCATGCTGGGCAGCGGGCTGCTGGTGATGCGTGGCATGATCCGCAAGATATTGTCATGATCAGGATGCCGGCACGATGCACGGCATGATCTCCTGGCTCGCCCCGGCGCTGGCCGCTGGACTGGCCTTGGTGCTCGCCCTGCCGCTGCTGCTGTTTCGCGACCTGCGCCGCGCGGACCGGCTGTCGATGCGGCTGCGCATGGTGCAGCACGGCTCCGGCATGGTCGAGCCCGAAACGGAGGAGGCATTGCCGGCACCGTTGCGGATCATCACCGCGATCGGCGAAGCCATCGCGCGCAGCGGCGCCCTTTCCAACCGAACCCTGGAGGAGCTGCGCCAGACGCTGCATGTGGCTGGCTTTCGCGGTGGGCACGGGCTGGGGCTGTTCGTCGGTACCAAGCTGCTGCTGGTTGTTGGACTGCCACTGGCGACGCTGGCGCTGCCGTGGCTGCTGCAGCGCGACCTGCCATACAAGGCCGCGATCCTGGCATTGGCCGCCGGCATTGGCCTGCTGGCGCCCGACAAGGTCGTGCAGGGCCTGCGCAAGCGCTACCTGCGCGCGCTGGAATCCGGCATGCCCGACGCGCTGGATATGATGGTGATCTGCGGCCAGGCCGGGCTGGGCCTGGAAGCGAGCATCGAGCGTGTGGGGGTCGAGATCCACTATGCCCATCGCGTGGTTGCCGAGGAGCTGACGCGCACCGCGCACGAGATGCAGGTGAACGCCGACACCAGGACGGCACTGATAAACCTCGGCAGGCGCACCGGTCTTGAAAGCGCACGCCGGTTCGCCGCGGTCCTGATCCAGTCCATCCAGTACGGCACACCGCTGACCCAGGCGCTGCGCAGCCTCTCGGCCGAGCAGCGCCAGGAGATGCTGGCGAAGTTCGAAGGCAAGGCGTCGCGGCTGCCGGTGCTGCTGACGATACCGATGATCGCCTTCATCCTGCCCTGCGTGTTCCTGGTCGTGGCGGGCCCGGCGATGGTCGACGTGTTCCGGACGATGGCGAAATGACCATCAGGGCGATCAAGACATGATCCAAGAGATGACCCAGAAGACGGCCCGGAAGATGCCGCGACAGACGACCCGGCAGATGACCCGGCGTGATTGGATGCACGCGATCTTCCGGTGCACCCTGCTGCTGTTGCCCGCCGGCTGTGCGGCCAGCGGTGCGTGGAACCCGCGCGGCGGCGTGCCCGGCGTGAATATCGCCGATGCCGCGCTGGACGGCGGCATGCCGCAGACCGCGCTGAACGTCACCAGCGCGATCCTGCAGTCGGACCCGCGCAATGTCGGCGCGCTGGTGCGCCAGGGCACCGCGCTGGCGCAGTTGAACCAACCCGATGCGGCGATGGAAGCCTACCGGCGCGCGCTGGCGGTCGATCCGGTGGTGGCGGGGGCGCTGCTCGGCCTCGGCCGCTTGGAACTGGCGCGCGGCAACGCGGTGGACGCCGAGCACAACTTTTCGAAGTTGCTCGCCCGCGCGCCCAACGACAAGACGGCGCTCAACAATCTCGGCGTGGCGCTCGACCTGCAGGGACGCCACGAGGCGGCGCAGGAGGTCTACCGGAAAATACTGCGCATCGAGCCGGACAACCGGCCGGCGTCGGTCAATCTGGCGCTGTCGCTCTCGCTCAGCGGCCACCCCGACCAGTCCGTGGCGCTGCTGCGTGACCCTGCCGCACGGCCCGATGCGACGCCGCGCGTGCGTCAGGACCTGGCGGTGGCGCTGGCGCTGTCGGGCAACCCGCGCGAGGCGGAGAAGCTGCTGCTCACCGATCTTTCGCCCAGCGATGCCGCGGCAGCGCTGGCGGGCTATCTGGCCCTCGACCCTACAACGAAATGACCCACCCATGCCAATTGACCGAGACACGAATGACCAAAACGAGCGCGCCGGGCGCCTCGCCATTCTGCTGACCCGCCCGCGGCGCCTCGCCGCACTGCTGACCCGCCCGCGGCGCCTCGCCGCACTGCTGACCCATTGGCGATTTGTTGCCGGGACGCCGCAGGATCTGGTGGTCGCCAGCAACGGGGTGGGCGGTGCCACTTTCTCGGCGGGGGCCAGCGGCAATTCACTGTCCGGCGCGTTCTACTTCCCAAGCGGGCCGATCACGCTCAGCGGCGCCGGCAGTGTGGGCAACGGCGCCGGGCAATGCCTGGAACTCATTGGCCTCAGCATAACGCGCTCGGGCGGATGGGCCCTCGCGTCCACCTGCTCGGACCTGCCGGGCAGCGCCAGCGGCGGCACGGTGGTGCTGGTGCAATGAGCGGGCGCGCGCGCAGGCCGGACAGTGGACCGGCGCGGCTGGCGGTGCATCTGCCGGTGCGCCACCTGAGGCGCGAGACGGCGCACTTGCTGATGCGCCTTCTGGGGCGGCGGCAGGGCACGGCCGCAGTGGAGCTGGCGCTGATCGCGCCCCTGCTGCTGACCCTGTTTGCCGGCATCGTCGATTTCGCGCGCGTCTACCGCGACGAGATCGCGCTCTCCGGCGCGGTCGCCGCCGCCGCGCAATATGCGCTGATCAATGCCGCCAGCATCAATTCCGCCACCGCCACCAGCCTGGCCGCCACGCTCAGCGGCATCGTCGCCAACAGCAATGGCGCCGCGTGGGCAGGCGCGACGGTGACCGTGAACGACGGCGCCACCAGTACGGTCAGCAACGGCGCGACGACACCGAGCGGCACGCCGGCCAATGCGAATAGCTGCTGGTGTCCGACCGGCGGTTCCGCCGCCTGGGGCTGGGGCACCGCGGCCACATGCGGCAGCACCTGCGCGGGCGGCACGCTGGCCGGCAAGTTCGTGACCATTGCCGGCACACGGTCGTTCAGCGCGATCTTCGGCGCCTATGGCCTGATCAGCAACACCACCCTGCATCAGAGCACGATTGTCCAGGCGCAATGAGGCACCTCGCACACGGCTGGTGGCCGGCGGCGCGCGGGACGCGCGGCCCGATCCGCGGGTCTCGCCCGATGCCAGGCCCGAAGACAAGACCGAAGACAGAGCCGCGGACAAGCCTGGCGCGGGATCGGCGGGCGACCACGGCGGTCGAGTTCGCCATCTGCGCCCTGGGGATGATGTTGATCGTCGTCGGCTTCATCGAGTTCGGCCGGCTGGTCTGGACCTTCGAGGTGCTGCAGGACGTCGCGTCCGAGGGTGCGCGCTGCATGGGCCTGGGCGCCAACGCCTGCGCCGCGGCCGGCGTTTACAGTGCCGCCAGCACCAGGAGCTATGTCGTGACCCTGGCGACCTCGCGCGGCGTGGTCATCACGGCGGCGACGGTCGCGCTGAACAACGCCGCGATCTGCGGCGGGGCCAGCGGCTTTTCGCAGGTCTCCATCACCTACGAATTCACCACCGCCGCGCCGGCCCTGCTGACCTCGCTGGTGAACGGTTTCACGGTGCCCGCCGCCGCCTGTTTCCCAAACCACAGTTGAACCGACGCTGACCCAAAGCGCGGCGCGTACGGCCGATCCATCGAACCTTGAGACCGGTCCGCCCGCCACGTTCAACCGCGCCGGCGACCCGTGTTGGACTTCGCCGCCAGTTGCGCGATGCCCCGGGGCCTGACAAACGTGGCGCGTTCGGCGACTTCGCCGTCATCATAGGGTTCCAAGCATGCCACGTCCGTGTCGCCTCGCCCTGATCGTGGGCCTGTTGCTGGCCGCGCCGATCGCCGTCCGGGCGCAGGCCCCTGCCCCATCGGCGCCGGCCGCGCCCGCGCCAGCCGCGCCGACCGAGGCGGTCTCGATCGACGGTTTCCGCTCGGCCCATTTCGGCATGACCGAGGCGGAGATTCGCAAGGCGGTCGAGGCCGATTTCAAGCTGTCCGGCAGCGCGCTGCACGCCAGCGACAGCCCGGTGGAACGCACCCACGTGCTGAGCGTCACGGTGCCCGACCTGGTGCCGGACAGCGGCAAGGCGGTGGTCGACTATATGTTCGGCTACAAAACCAAGCGCTTGATCGAGGTGAACATCACCTGGTCGGCGGCCGCCGATCCCGCGAACAAGCCGGAGACGCTGGTCCACACCGGCACCACGCTGCAGGGATATTTCCAGAGCGAGACGTTTCCGGCGGGACAGGCCGTCGCCAACGCGGTGCTGGCCAATGGCGGCGTGCTGCTGTTCCGCGGCACGGACCCGGGTGGTCACACCGTGGTGCTGTTGCTGAACGGCCCGGTGCACCAGGATGCCAAGGAGCACAAGGCGCAGATGACGCCAGCCGTGCTGTCGCTGGTCTATGCCGCCGACCCCACGCATCCCGATGTGTTCCGGTTGCAGAAGGGTTCGTTCTGACGATGGAGCGGCTGGCGTCATAAAGGCGCGGGGCTTCCGTCGGTCCGGAGGCATCGATCGCCCGCCTGATGGCAACGCCGGCGCCGATGACGAAGCTGCTCATCGTTCCGCGCGGCCCTCGCGGAGCAGCTCCTCCGCCGGGGTATGGCGCCGACCGGCCGTCAGTGCGCGCACCGCCGCGGCACGGGCATCGAAGCCGCTGTCCGCTTCGCCGCTGCGGGCGTCGCGCAGGATGGCGCGCAGCTCGGCTTCGGCCGAGCGTCCATGCCTCGCCGCACGGCGCTTCAGTCGGCCCAGCAGGTCGTCAGCAAGATCGTGAACAGTCAGGCTGCCCATCGCATCCGCATGCCGTCATCGATGGCAATGACGCGATCCCCGGGGGCGAAATGCAAGGGAGCGGTAGCACCGGGATGCGACGGGCAACTTCCTGGCTGCTCCCTTCCTGACTGCCCCGCCGCGACCCGTCACCCGGCCGCCGCGGTCGCCGCCGCGCGCCGCTCGGCGTACAGCGCCAGGCGCCGCGCCGCGACCGGCGTGACATGGCTCGCCGCGGTCTCGTCGGTCGCCGGCAGGTCCGCCGCGCGGTGGCACGCGGTCAGGTGTCCGTCGCTCCAGCGCGTCAGCGCCGGCGTGTCCACCCGGCAGCGGTCGATCACGAACGGGCAGCGCGTGTGGAAGCGGCAGCCGGGTGGCGGGTTCATCGGGCTCGGCACGTCGCCGCCGGGGATCTGCCGGTGAATGTCGCGATGCGGGTCCGGGCGCGGGATCGCGGCGAGCAGGGTGCGCGTGTAGGGGTGGCGCGGATCGCGGAACAGCTCGTCCTTGCGCGCGATCTCGACGATCTGGCCAAGATACATCACCGCCACCCGGTCGGCCATGTGTTTCACCACGGCAAGGTCGTGCGCGATGAACAGGTAGGACAGCCCCAGGCGCCCCTGCAGGTCCTTCAGCAGGTTGACCACCTGGGCCTGGATCGACACGTCGAGCGCCGAGACCGGCTCGTCGCAGACGATCAGGCTGGGTTCCACCGCCAGGGCGCGCGCGATGCCGATGCGCTGGCGCTGGCCGCCGGAGAACTCGTGCGGGTAGCGTTGCGCGTGATAGGGCGCGAGCCCCACCACGTCGAGCAGCTCGTTCACCCGGGCGCGCCGTTCCATGTGCGTGCCGATCGCATGGACGATCAGCGGCTCCTCCAGGATCTGGCCGACGGTCATGCGCGGGTTGAGCGAGGCGAACGGGTCCTGGAAGACGATCTGCATGCGCCGGCGCAGTTTTCGCAGCGGTTCGCCCGCAAGGTTGGTGATGTCGGCGCCCTCGAAGCGGACGGTGCCGGCGGTGGGATCGATCAGCCGCAGTACCAGCCGCGCGGTGGTGGATTTGCCGCAGCCGGATTCACCGACCAGCGCGAGGGTCTCGCCGCGATCGAGGCGGAACGAGATGCCGTCCACCGCGCGCACAACGCCGACCGAGCGGCCGAAGACGATGCCGCGGCGGACCGGGTAGTGCTTGGCAAGGTCTGCAACTTCGAGGATGGGGGGGATCATGGGGGTCGCACAATATCATTCTCCCCCTCCCCTTGAGGGCTTGGGCCGCGAAGCGGACCAAGGTTGGGGAGAGGGGTTCGTGCCAGGGTCGCACTGCGGCATCGTGCCGCCGAACCCCTCCCCCCAGCCCCCTCCCACAAGGGGAGGGGGAGAATGGGGGAGAATGGTGCGTCCACTCATGCCACCAGCGCCTCGACCGGCGCGTGCAGGCAGGCGACGCGGTGCAACCCGTTGATTTCCCGCAACGGCGGGTCCTGCGCGGCGCAGGCGGCATCGGCGAACACGCAGCGCGGATGGAACCGGCAGCCGGACGGCAGGTCGAACGGCGGCGGCACGGTGCCCTCGATCGCCAGCAGCCGATCGCGCGTGTCCTCGATCTTCGGGATGGAGCCGAGCAGGCCCAGCGTATACGGGTGCTGCGGATCGTCGAAGATCGCCGCCCCCGGCGCGCGTTCCACCACCCGGCCGGCATACATCACGGCGACCTCGTCGGCCATTTCCGCGACGATGCCGAGATCATGCGTGATCAGAATGATCGCCATCCCGGTCTCCTGCTGCAGATCGCGCAGCAGGTCCAGGATCTGCGCCTGCACGGTGACGTCCAGCGCGGTGGTCGGCTCGTCGGCGATCAGCAGATCGGGCGCGCAGGCCAGCGCCATGGCGATCATCACGCGCTGGCGCATGCCGCCGGACATCTGGTGCGGATACTCCTCGAACCGGCGTTCCGGGGCGGGGATGCGCACGCGGGCCAGCGCCGCGATCGCGCGGTCGCGCAGCGCGGCCGAGGACGCCACGCGGTCGTGCGCGCGCATCGCCTCGGTGATCTGGTCGCCGACGGTGAACACCGGGTTCAGGCTGGTCATCGGCTCCTGAAAAATCATCGCGATGCGGTTGCCGCGCAGGCCGCGCATCTCGCCGGCCGACAGCTCCAGCAGGTTGCGGCCGTCGAAGCTGATGCGTCCGGCGGCGATGCGCCCCGGCGGCGGCACCAGGCGCATCACCGAGAGCGACAGGATCGACTTGCCGCAGCCCGACTCGCCGACGATCCCCAGCGTGCGGCCCTTGGCGACCGACAGATCGACGTCGTCCACCGCGGCGATCTCGCCGTTCGGGGTACGGAACGTGGTGCGCAGGCCCTCGATCGTCAGCAGGTCGGTCATGCGGTCCGCAAGGTTGGCGGCGAGAGCGTCTCGGCGCTGCGATGGTCCCAGTCAAGGTTCGGCACGTTGGCCTTGATCCGTTTCTGCGCCTCGTGCAAGGCGGCCGCGGCCGCGGGATAGTCCATCGTCAGCACCTGGCCGTTGTCCACAACTTTCTGCCCGTCGACGAACACGGTGCGCACCGCGCGGTCGCCGGCGGCGTAGATCAGGCTGCGCAGCGGGTCGTGCGCCGGGCGCATCATCGGGTGGGTCAGGTCGACCAGCACCAGGTCCGCGCGGCAGCCGGTCGCCAGCCGGCCGATGTCGTCGCGGCCGAGCGCCCGCGCCCCGCCGATCGTCGCCGCAGTGAACAGGTCGGTGCCGGTCAGGGTGCGCGGGTTGCCCGCCTGGGTGCGGGCCAGGTAGGCGGCGAGGCGCAGCTCATCCAGCATGTTGTGCGGGTAGGTGTCGGTGCCGAGGCCCAGGTTCACGCCGGCGCGCTGGTAGCGGCCGAAATCCTTCAGCGTGATGCCGCGGCGGGCGAACACGGTCGGGCAGTGCGCCACGGTCGTTTCGGTCTCGGCGAGGCGCGCGAGGTCCGTCCTGGTGTGCCACGGCGTCGAGGGATGGTCGTCGAGGAAGATGCCGTGGCCGATGATGGAACGATCCGACAGCAGGCCGAGATGGTCCAGCCAGCCGATCGGCGTGTGGCCGTGGCGGCGGGTGATCTCGTGGAATTCCGTCACGGATTGCGCGGCGTGGATCTGCCAGGCGACGCCCCGCGCGGTGGCCTCGGCGTGGCTGTCGCGCAGCAGCGATTCGCTGCAGGTATCGATCTGCGCGGGACAGACCATGCCAAACAAGCGGCCGGATGGGTGCTGCTCGGCGCGTTCGATCAACGCCAGCGCCTCGGTCATCGCCTTCTCGCCGGCGGCTTCGTCCCAGGCGTATTCTACGAGATGGCCGTTCTTGGTGTACCAGCGGGCGGAGCGGAACATCGGCGCGATGCAGACCCGCATGCCGGCCTCGGCCAGCAGGTCGAGCCAGCCCGGGTGGGCCATCGACAGATCGGCGAGCGTGGTGACGCCGGACAGCAACAGTTCCGACAGCGCAACGCGGACGCAGTGCGGCACCGCCTCGGCGTCGGCGCGGTAGATCGGCAGGTATTCGTAGAGCGAGGAGTTGTAGAAGCCCGGGCTGCCGACCTCGTCGGTGAGGCCCTTGTTCATCGGCTCGCTGGAAGGGTGGGAGTGGATG
>JGI12269J14319_10006060_pt1 | contig 10554 bp, 12 predicted proteins | sample PeaSoiSIISIP2007_FD_14319 | JGI IMG/M metagenome (IMG submission 14319) | reverse complement strand
ACTCGATGAAGCCCTGCTGGACCGGGTCGAGCCTGCCGTCCCGCTCAAGGCCCTCCACCGTCCGGACCGCGCGGCCGTCGGCCATGGCGGCCAGCACCGTGCACGACTTGACCGGCCGGGCGTCCAGCCACACCACGCAGCTGCCGCAGTTCGACGTGTCGCAGCCCCAGTGGCTGCCGGTCAGGCCGAGCTCGTCGCGGATGAAGTGGATGAGCAGCAGCCGCGGCTCCACGTCGCGCGCGTACTCGGTACCGTTCACGGTCACCGCGACCCGGATCGTCATGTATCCAGGGTCACACGGGCGGCCGCCCGGCGCAGCGCCCGGGTGGTGAGCTCGGCGACCAGGTGCCGCTTGTAGTCCTCGGGCCCGCGCTGGTCGGGGGACGGGTGGCAGTGCTCGGCGGCGATCGCCGCCGCGGCCGCGAAGCTCTCCTCGTCCGCGGCGCGGCCGCGCAGGAACTCCTCGGCCTGCTCCGCGACGAAGTGCTCGGCCCCGACCGCGGTCAGGCCGAGGCCCGCGGACACGATCACGGGCCGCCCCGGGGCGCCGTCCAGCTGGAGCACCGCGCCCGCGGCCGCGATCGACCAGTCGCCGACCCGGCGCGAGACCTTTTCGTACGCGCTGCCGGTGGCGGGCCTGACCGGGACGCGGATCTCGGAGAGGAGTTCCCCCGCCCCGACGACGGTCTCGTACGGGCCCAGGTGGAACTCCCGGACCGGGACCGTCCGGTCGCCGTCCTGGCCGCGGATGACCGCGGTCGCGCGCACCGCGGCGAACACCGCGGACAGGTCCTCCGAGGGGTCGGCCTGGCACAGCGACCCGCCGATCGTGCCCCATAGCCGCACGATCGGGTCCGCCACGACGCGCTCGGCGTCGTGGAAGATCGGGAAGCACTCGCCCGCGACGACCGAATCGAGCAGGTCCGCGTGCCTGGCCAGCGCGCCGATGCGCAGCTCGTCGCCGGCGCGCCGGATGAAGGCCAGCTCGGTCAGCCCGTTGATGTCGACGAGCAGCTCGGGCTGGGCCAGCCGCAGCTTCATCATCGGGATCAGGCTGTGCCCGCCCGCCAGGACCCGGGTCTCGGGCCTCCTCAGCAGCGACAGCGCGTGGTCGATGCTCTTCGCCCGCTCGTACTCGACGTGCGAGGGAACCTGCATATCACCGGCCGCCGATGTCCTCGCTCCACACCTCGGGGAAGCGGTCCTGGAACTCCCGCATCGCGGCCATGCACCCGGGGTCGTCCAGCAGCACGATCTCCACGCCGCGGTCGGCCAGGAAGCCGAGGTCGCCCTCGAACGTCTGCGCCTCCCCGACGACCACCCGGGGGATCTGGAAGAGCAGGATCGCCCCGCTGCACATCTGGCACGGCGACAGCGTGGTGTACAGGGTCATCCCCGCGTAGGACGCCTGCCGGCCCGCGTTGCGCAGGCACGCGATCTCGCCGTGCGCCACCGGGTCGCCGCGCTGCACCCGCTCGTTGTGCCCGGCCGCGACCACCCGCCCGCCCGCGGCGAGGACGGCCCCGACCGGCACGCCGCCGGACTCCAGGCTGACCCGCGCCTGGGCCAGCGCCAGCGCCATCATGTCGCGATCGGCCTGATCTGCCTGCCCGTATCCCATGCCGGCTTACACTACCTGGCCATCAGTCCGCAGCCGCCCGNGTTCGCCATGGCTCCGTCCTTAACCGCGGGGGGCGACGCGCCCTCCCGCTTTTCTTTTTTGGCCGAACGACCCGTGGTTTGCGTACCCGGGACGTGCGCGGCGCCCGCGGTCCGCGAGGCCAGTCGTAGGCGAGCTCCTCGCCCACCCGGAGCCTGGCCCAGCGGGACGCCTCGACCTGCAGGGCGCTCGCCGCCGCGGCGATCACCGCCGGATCTACGTCCGCGTTGGAGAGCACGGACAGCCTAGCCGCGGTCAGGCTCTGGATCTGGCTGTCCGACGGGTGGTCCAGCGCGGCGACGCACTGGACGAGGTTGGCCAGCACCTCGGCCCGCAGCAACTGCCCCTGGAAGACGATGCCCGACGCGATGCCGGCCCAGATGCCGTCGGGGATGGCCAGCTCGCGCTCGACCACGAAGTGCATGATGTCGTGCGGGAGCCGGGGGCCGGCGGGCCCACCGTACAGCCGGTAGGTGGCCCCGTCGTCCCGTTCCACGAGCGCGTAGGAGCGCTCGCGGTCGGGCAGCCGGGGAAACGTCACGCGCATAACCCCACTATGCGGACGTGGGGAAGGGCGAACCTAATGGTTTTCCCGTGGCTACGATGACGTAGGGTGGCGGATCGTGGCTGGACGCGGTACCACGGCGACGATCGCGCTGGAGCGGGCGGGCATCCCGTTCGTCCTGCACGAGTACGCCCACGACCCGCGGCAGGAGTCCTACGGCCAGGAGGCGAGCCAGGCGCTGGGCGTCCCGGCCGAGCGCGTGTTCAAGACGCTGATCGCCGAGGTGGACGGGGCGCTGGTGGCGGGGGTCGTCCCCGTGGAAGGCCAGCTCGACCTCAAGGCGCTGGCCGCGGCGGCGGGCGGCAAGAAGGCCGCGATGGCCGCCGTGACCGCAGCCGAGCGGGCCACGGGGTACGTAGCCGGCGGCATCTCCCCGGTCGGCCAGCGCAAGCGCCTGCCGGTGTTCCTCGACGCCTCGGCGCTGGGCTTCACCACCGTGTTCTGCAGCGNCGGGCGGCGCGGCCTGGAGATCGAGCTGGCTCCCGCCGACCTGGTCCGGGCGGCGAACGCGACCGTCGCCCGCATCGGGTCCGCAGCGCACCACAGGCCCTGACCGCCGGCCCGCGCCGCGGGACCTCACCGCAGCACGAATCCGGGGACCAGCGGGTCGTACGGGTCGATCGAGAACACGTGCTCGCCAGTGCGGTACGCCGTCCCGGTGACCTGAGGGATGACGGCCGGACGCCCGCCGGCGTCGACGGTATCAAGCACGGTCCCGGTGAACGTGCTGCCGATGATGGACTCGTGCCGCAGCGCGGTGCCGGCGGGCAGGCGGCCGTCGGCGGCCAGGACCGCCAGCCGGGCGCACGTGCCCGAACCGCACGGGGACCGGTCCACCTCGCCGTCGGCGAAGACGGTCACGTTGCGCTGGTGCACCTGTCCGGCGGCATCGCCCAGGTCCTCGAACCAGATAGTGCCGTAGATGCCGTTCAAACGCGGGTCGGTCGGGTGCACGGCCTGCTCGGCGTCGTTGAGGGCCCACTTGATCTCGCGGCCGAGCGCGATGAGGTCACCGAGGCGCTGCGGCGTGACGGTCAGGCCAAGCTGGGCGGCAGGCAGGGTCGCATAGATCGCCCCGCCGAAGGCCACGGTCACGCGGGCCTCGCCGAGGGAGGTCGCCACAGGCACGTCGCGGGCGACCACCCAGCTGGGGACGTTGACGAAATCGACGGCAACCACCCGGCCGTCTTCGCGGTGCACCCGTGCGGTCACCCGCCCGGACGGCACGTCGATCACCACGTCGACGCTGCCGGTCCGCGGGGCCGCGACCCGGCCGGTTTCCGCCGCCCAGGCCCCGAGCGCGATGGTGCCGTGCCCGCAGGCGGTCGAGAAACCGTCCTTGTGCCAGAACAGCACGCCCAGGTCAGCGCCCTGGTCGTCGGGCGGCACGATGAACCCGCCGTACATGTCCGCATGGCCGCGCGGTTCTGAGCACAGCACCGCGCGCAGGCCCTGAACCGCGGGGTCCTCGATCGCCCGGGCCCGTCGCTCGGCCACCGTCCGACCCGGGATCGGCACGGGAGGGTCCGCCACGATCCGGAACGGCTCACCGCCGGTGTGGTAGTCCGTGGCCAGAATTGTCGAGGGCAGCATGCTCGCAGCATGCCACGCAGATGGACGGGTCGCCGGGGCCGGACGTACCGTCGGAGCCATGACCGCTCCGACGTTCGCCCCACGTTCCGCCGGCGATACCTTCTGGGCCGACGCCGACCGGCACCTGGTCCGCTACGCGGGCGCTGGCGCGTTCACCCGGGAGATCATTGACCATGCCGCCGGGAGCTTCCTGTTCACCGAGGACGGCCGCAAGATCCTGGATTTCACCTCTGGTCAGATGAGCGCGATCCTGGGCCATTCGCACCCGGAGATCGTCGCCACCGTCACGCGGCAGGCGGCCACGCTGGACCATTTGTTCAGCGGCATGCTCAGCCGGCCCGTCGTCGACCTGGCCCGCCGTCTGGCCCAGACCCTGCCAGAACCGCTCGAGAAGGCGCTGCTGCTGACCACCGGGGCCGAGTCGAACGAAGCGGCCATCCGGATGGCCAAGCTCGTTACCGGCAAACACGAGATCGTCTCGTTCGCCCGGTCCTGGCACGGCATGACACAAGCAGCCGCGGGCGCCACCTACAGCGCCGGCCGGAAGGGGTACGGCCCGGCCGCGCCTGGCAACTTCGCCATCCCCGCGCCCTATCGTTACCGCCCTGACTTCACCACCGCCGAGGGTGAGCTGGACTGGCAGCGTCAGCTGGACTTCGGTTTCGACCTGATCGACGCGCAGTCGGTCGGCAGCCTGGCCGCGGCCATCGTCGAGCCGATCCTCAGCTCCGGCGGCATCATCGAGCCGCCGCCCGGCTACCTGGCGGCGTTGCAGGGCAAGTGCCGGGAACGCGGAATGCTGCTGATCCTGGATGAGGCCCAGACCGGACTGTGCCGTACCGGCGCCTGGTACGCCTTCGAGCGCGACGGCGTGGTCCCGGACATCCTCACCCTGTCCAAGACACTGGGGGCCGGCCTTCCGCTGGCCGCCGTGCTGACCAGCGCCGAACTCGAACAAGCGGCACACGACCGCGGTTTCTTGTTCTTCACCACCCACGTCGCGGACCCGCTCCCGGCCGCCGTCGGCATCACCGTCCTCGACGTCCTGCAACGCGACCGGCTCGACGAGCGCGCCCGCCATCTTGGCGGCATCCTCCGGCAGGGCCTGGAACAGATCGCGCGCCGGTACCAGATCGTGGGTGACATCCGGGGACGTGGCCTGCTGGTCGGCCTGGAACTGGTCGTCGACCGTCAGACCAAACGCAGTTCCGACCAGCTGGGTGCGCTCGTCACCAAACGCTGCCTCGAACTCGGCCTGCATATGAACATCGTGCAACTGCCCGGCATGGGCGGCGTCTTCCGGATCGCCCCGCCCTTGACCACCACGGAGGACGAGCTTTCGCTCGGCTTGGCCATCCTCGACCAGGCGATCAGCGACGCCACCGGACGGCTCTGACGCCCGTGGCTTAGATTGGCAGCGTGACCGCTTCGTTCCTTGCCTTCCTCGGAGTGTCTGCCCTGGTCATCGTGACGCCTGGACCGGACACGGCGGTAACGATCAATAGCACCCTGAGCGGCGGGCGCCGCGGGGGGGTGTTCACGGCGCTCGGCGTGTCCTGCGGTCAGGCGGTGTGGACCCTGGCGGCGAGTGCGGGCGTATCGGCCTTGCTGGTGGCCTCCGAGCCGGCCTTCCTGACGGTGAAGTACCTCGGCGCCGCGTACCTGCTATGTCTCGGGCTGCACGCGATCTGGTCCGCGGTACGGCAGGGGCCGCCCCCGTCGGCGGCCGACACCGGGCTGGCCCCGCGGGGTGCCCTGGCCTGCTACCGCCGCGGCCTGCTCAGCGACCTCGGCAACCCGAAGATGGCCGTGTTCTTCACCAGCCTGCTGCCCCAGTTCGGGGTCGGCTTTGGCGCCTTGGCGCTCCTCGGGCTGGTGTTCTGCGCGATGACGTTTCTCTGGCTGGCCTGCTACGCGCTGGCCCTGGCCAAGCTGGGTGACCTGCTACGCCGCTCGCCGGTACGCCGCGCCCTCGACGTCATGACCGGCACCGTCCTGGTCGCCCTCGGGGTCAGGCTGGCCACCGAATGACCGAGCTNAAGCTTGAGGCCGATATCGGCGCTCCGGCCGGAGAAGTCTTCGACCTGATCACTGACTTCGGCGGCCAGGGTCGCTGGCTGGCGCCCTCCTCGTCGTTCCGGGGTACCACCGTCCTGACGCCTGGCCCGCTCGCCCTGGGCACGAGGTACCGGGAGTCCGAGCCGTTCGGCGTACGGAACGGGACGGTCACCGAGTTCGAGCGGCCGGCGAAGGTCACCTTTCGTCAGCCGATGACGATAAGGCTGCACGCCGGGACCATCGACGTCACGGTGCGCTACACCCTCACCGCCAACCCGGGTTCGACCCACGTGACTCGGGTGGTCACGCTGGGCATCCCCTGGTCACTGAAGCTTTTCCAGCCCGTGCTCGTCGGCGCGTTCAAGAAGGAGAGCAGGCGCACCCTGCTCGCGCTCCAGGCCTACGCTGGCCAGCATGACTGACGCCTACGCCGCGTACTCCTACCTGGTCGCGGGCCAGGACTTCCGCAGCTTCGAGCTGGCGCCAGAGTTCGGCCGGGTACCCCCGTACGCGGCCGACCTGACCGCGGAGCAGGAGCAGCGAGCACAGCGACTGCTGCGTGACAGCCTGGTGATCAGCCTGCACGATCACCCGGTCAGGTTCCCGCTGCGGATGGAACAGACCCCGGAGTACAACCGCACCGGGCGCCAGCACGCCGCCTACGCGGGCCTGGCGGCGTCCAGCCTGACCGTCGTGTTCGACAACATGATGGACGGCACGGCCTGCGTGACCGGGAACGCCCCGTGGCGGTGGGACGACGTCATCACCGACCTCGGGATGCGCCAGGCGGACCTGGCCCACCAGGACCACGTCATGGTGGTCCGCACCGTGGCTGATATCGACGAGGCGCACCGCTCGGGGCGGGTCGGACTCGTGTTCGGGCTGGAGTCGGCCACGCCGATCGAGAACGAACTGGACCGGCTTGACGTCCTTTTCGGCCTGGGCCTGCGGCAGATCGGCATCGCCTACTCCGACGCCAACGCGCTGGGCGCGGGCCTGGCCGAGCGCAGCGACGCCGGCCTGACCGCGTTCGGCCGCCGGGCGGTGACGCGGATGAACCAGCTGGGCCTGGCCATCGACCTGTCTCACGCGGGCGACCGCACCGCCCTGGACACCTGCGCGCACAGCGAGCAGCCGGTGTTCATCACCCACGCCGGCGCCCGGGCCGTCTGGGATACCCCGCGGATGAAGCCCGACGACGTGCTGCGCGCCGTCGCCGCGACCGGGGGCGTCATCGGGATGTCGGCCGCCCCGCACACGACGCTGTCCGCGGCGCACCCCCGGCACTCGATCGAGTCCGTCATGGACCACTTCCGCTACTGCGCCGACCTGGTCGGCATCGAGCACGTCGCGTTCGGCCCGGACACGCTGTACGGCGACCACGTGGCCCTGCACAAGATCTTCGCCCACCTGCTCGCCATCAGCGCCGCCCGGGGCCCGTCCTTCGACCCGGTCGCCTACGTCGACGGCCTGGAGAACCCCACCGAGAACTTCGCCAACATCTGCGGCTGGCTGGTCCAGCACGGCTACCACGACACCGACATCCGCGCCGTCCTGGGCGGCAACATCTACCGGGCCCTGCAGTCGATCTGGGTCTTACCGCTCCGCGGCCGTAGCTCGCAACGGGCGGCTGTGCGGCCCGGCCGGCGGTGCTCAACGATCAGGCGGTGCGCCGGCGGAACGCCCACGTGGAGGCGGCGACCGAGACGGCCAGGAGGCCGGCGCACCAGGCCAGGGCCATCCCCAGGTGCGCGCCGACCGGCTGCCGGAGCAGCAGCCCGCGGATGGTCTCGGTCACCGGGGTGGCCGGCTGGTTGGCCGCGAACCCGCGCAGCCACCACGGCAGGGTCCTGACCGGCACGAATGCGCTGCTCGCGTAGCTGAAGAACATTAGGAAGAACATCGCGCCGCCAGCCGCCTCCGCGGAGGAGACCAGCAGGCCGAACGCGGCGGCCAGCCACGAGACCGCGATGACGAACAGCAGCAGGACGGCGAGCGCGGCGGCGAACCGGGCCGGGGTGGCGTGCGAGCGGAACCCGATGCCGAACGCGACCGCGATCACCAGCAGGGTGGACGCGAGGTTGCGCAGCAGGCTGGCGGACACGTGCCCGGCGAGGATCGCCGTGCCCGGCACGTCCATGGACCGGAACCGGTCGATGATCCCGCCGGTCATGTCCTGGCAGACGGTTACCGCGGTGCTCGCCGCGCCGATGACCGCGCAGAGCAGCAGGACGCCGGGCACCACGTAGCTCAGGTAGCTGGTCCCGATGCGGACCGCCCCGCCGAACAGGTAGACGAACACGACCATCAGCATCACGGGCAGGAGCAGCGCGGTCAGCAGCGCGTCCGGGCTGCGGGTGGCCAGGCGCAGGCTGCGGGCGGTCATGGTCAGGGCGTCAGACATGGGTAGCTCCAGTCAGGGTCAGGAAAACGTCGTCGAGGGTGGCTTCGCGTACGGCGAAGCTGGCGATGAGGCTCCGGTCGGGATCGGCCTCGTCGAGCAGCGCGCGCACCGGCGCCGCGCTGCCGTCGGTCGGCAGGCCCACGGTCAGGCTCGCCTGGTCCACGTGTACCGCGCGGTCGCCGAACCGGCTGACGACCTGCGACCAGGCGGTCCCGTTTCCCCGCGTGCCGATCCGCCGCTTCAGCTCCGCGGCCGTGCCCTGCGCGACCAGCCTGCCGCCGTTCAGGACCGCGATCTGGCCGGCGAGCCGGTCCGCCTCCTCCAGGTACTGCGTGGTCAGGAAGACGGTCACGCCCGAGGCGGCCAGGCCGGCGATGACCTCCCACATGGTCTGCCGACTGGGCAGGTCCAGGCCGGTCGACGGCTCGTCGAGGAAGATCACCGACGGGCGCCCGACCAGGCTCGCGGCCAGGTCGAGCCGGCGGCGCATCCCGCCGGAGTAGGTGCTCACCCGGCGTCGCCCCGCGGCGGTCAGGTCGAACTGCTCGAGCAACTCCAGGGCGCGCCGCCGCGCCGCGGTCCGGGGCAACCGGGCCAGCGCGCCCATCATCCGCAGGTTCTCCTCGCCGGTCTGCGCCTCGTCCAGCGCGGCGAACTGCCCGGTCAGGCTGATGCTGCGGCGCACCCGGTGCCGGTCGCGGACGACGTCGAACCCGGCCACCCGCGCCTGCCCGGCGTCCGCCCGGGACAGCGTGGCCAGGATCCGCACGGTGGTCGTCTTGCCCGCCCCGTTCGGGCCGAGCAGCGCGAACACGCTGCCGCACGGGACGCGGAGGTCGAGTGAGTCCAGCACGCGCGCGTCGCCGTAGGCCTTGACCAGCCCGCTCGCGAGAATCGCCAGTTCTTCAGTCATGTCTTTAATTCTCCTTCTGCGTACGATATACGCTATATTGCGTAAGCTATACGCAGTACTAGGATGTTGTCAACCGCGACGGCGTGGAGGGGAGGAGGGAAGATGACCGGACCCGCAGAGGTCACCGGCTCGGAACTTCCCGACGGCATCGCGGCGGCGTGGGGGGTTCGCGAGCGGCCGCACAAGGGCCCGAAGCCGACGCTCAGCCTGCCCAGGATCGTCGACGCCGCGGTCCGGGTCGCAGACGCGGACGGGCTCGACGCGGTGTCGATGGGGCGCGTCGCCCGCGAACTCGGCGCCGCGCCGATGTCGCTGTACCGGCACGTGTCGGGCAAGGAGGAACTGCTCGACCTGATGGTGGATGCGGCCTGGGGGGATTCGCCCGGAGCCCCCGCGGCGGGTGAGGGCTGGCGGGCCGGGCTGGCCCGCTGGGCCTGGACGCTGCGTGCCCAGGCCGGGCGGCACCCGTGGGTGGTCCGCATCCCGCTGAAGGGTGTGCCGATCATGCCCCACGAGGTCGCGTGGTTCGAGAACGCGCTGGCCTGCCTGGGCGGCACCGGGCTGACCGAGGCGCGCAAGGCGTCGGTGGCCATGCTGCTAGGCGGGTACGTCAGAAACCTCGCCGCCACGGAAGCCGACATCATGGCCGCGATCAGGGCCTCGGGGCGAAGCCCGTCGGAGTGGATGGCCGCCTACCCGCGGATGCTGAGGGAGCTGACCGACCCGCAGCGCTTCCCCGCGCTCGCCGTGTTCCTGGCCTCCGGGGTCTTCGACGTCGCCGACGACCCGGACGACGAGTTCATCTTCGGCCTGGACCGCATCCTGGACGGCGTCGCCGCCCTGATCCGCGGCGGGGATTAAGCGAGCTGGGCGCGCACGCCGGCCGCTGGCAGGTTGCTCTGCTAATGCCTGGAGTCGAGTATGTACTATCAATTTGACATCACCGTGACTTACCTCGTGGCAGGGGAAGTTGATGCGTATCGGACTTATTGAGGTGGGACAGCGGTGAGCTATGAGGTGCTGACGATGGGGCGGGTGGGGGTGGACATCTACCCGCTGCAGACCGGGGTCGGGCTGGAGGACGTCGAGACGTTCGGGAAGTTCCTGGGCGGCAGCGCCACGAACGTCGCGGTGGCCGCGGCCCGGCATGGGCACCGTTCAGCGGTCATCACCCGGACCGGGGCGGATCCGTTCGGCCGGTACGTGCACCGGGCGCTGGTCGAGTTCGGCGTGGACGACGCGTTCGTCACCGCGGTACCGGAGTTGCCCACCCCGGTGACGTTCTGCGAGATCTTCCCGCCCGACGACTTCCCGATCTGGTTCTACCGGTACCCCAAGGCGCCCGATCTGGAGATCAAGCC
>JGI12269J14319_10006059_pt1 | contig 10555 bp, 6 predicted proteins | sample PeaSoiSIISIP2007_FD_14319 | JGI IMG/M metagenome (IMG submission 14319) | reverse complement strand
GTTTCCATTGTGCTCTCGATGTTCATGGCGGGCCTGGGATTGGGGTCTTGGGGGAGTGGGTATGCCATACGAAAGTACGGCGACCGGATTACGGCTCCCGCATTGCGGCTCTACGCTTTGGTGGAATTGTTGATTGGCATTGCGGCGCTGGTTGTGCCGCACGAGTTGCAGTGGGGCCGCCGCCTGTTGGAAAGCATTTCGATTTCATCGTCATGGAGTTACTACCTGGCTTCAGGAAGTTGGATTGCACTTACGCTGGTGCCGTGGTGCGCTTGCATGGGGGCGACCATTCCGGTGGCCATGCTGGCGATCAAGAGGAGCTTCCGCGGCGACTCTCGCCGGTCGTTTAGTTTTCTTTATTTGGCCAATGTTCTGGGAGCCGTTGCGGGTGCGGTGGTGCCGTTGTTCCTGATAGAGATTTATGGATTTCATGGGGCGTTGAGAGCGGGCGCGATGCTGAATGGGCTTTTGTTTCTATCCGCAATGGCGCTGTCGCTTGGGCAATCAGCTAGCGTGGAGAAGGCAGCGTCTGAAACGCCTGGTAGTGGTGCGATCGATCGGCCGGTGCGCAGCCGGAAACAACTGGTGCTGCTGTTTACCACCGGACTGACGAGCATGGGGGCGGAGGTGGTGTGGATCCGGCAGTTCACACCTTATCTTAGCACGGTGGTCTATGCGTTTGCCACGATTCTGGGCGTGTATCTGGCGTCGACTTTTGTGGGATCGCGAGTCTACCGGATTTGGAGCCGCAACCATAAAGAGGAAGGCACGCTGGTTTGGGGCATGCTTGGACTGGCTACTCTGCTGCCGCTGTTTGCCGCCAGCCCGCAATTTCAACCCAAGGCGTTTTATGTTTACTCCCTTCTGCGCCTGGTGGTCGGGATCGCGCCCTTTTCGGCCATTTTGGGGTTCGTGACGCCGATGCTGGTGGATCGCTGGTCGGGCGGCGATCCCGATTTGGCGGGCCGGGCTTATGCGGTCAATGTGGTGGGATGCATTCTTGGCCCGCTGGTGGCGGGATTCATCTTACTTCCCTTGATCAGCGAACGTTGGGCGCTGTTTGTATTCGCGCTGCCTTGGCTGGCGATAGCGCTGAATCCGCGATGGTCGGACTCTCCCGGTGCCGAGACGGGGAAGACTTGGCAGCGCGTTTTGTCTCTTGGGCTCACGGCCGTGGCTTTGGTGTTGATGTTTGTGGTGCAGGATTATGGAGATCAGTTCCCGCATCGTGAGGTGCGACGCGATAACACGGCGACCGTGGTGGCCACTGGGGAAGGCATGGAAAAGCATTTGTTGATCAATGGAATTGGGATCACGTATTTGACTCCCATGACGAAGGTGATGGCCCACCTGCCGCTGGCTTCGTTGGATCACGCGCCGCGCAACGCTTTGGTGATCTGTTTTGGCATGGGTACGACCTACCGTTCTCTGATGTCGTGGGGCATCCCGGTTACCGCGGTAGAGTTGGTGCCCAGCGTTCCCCAGTTGCTGTGGTACTACCATCCCGACGGGCCGGAGATCATGCGCTCGCCGATGTCTCACATCGTGGTGGATGACGGACGCCGCTTTCTGGAGCGGACTTCGGAGCAATTTGACGTAATCACGATTGACCCACCGCCGCCGGTTGAGGCCGCGGGGACGAGCCTGCTGTACTCGAAAGAGTTCTATTCGACGATCAAGCGGCGCCTTGCGCCAGATGGAATCCTGGAGCAATGGCTGCCGAGGGGAGATGCGGTGGTGAAAGCGGCGGTGGCTCGCGCGTTGAAGGAATCTTTTCCCTACATCCGCGTTTTTCATTCTTTCGACGGCCGAGGGTTTCATTTCATGGCGAGCGAACAGCCGTTGGTTTCTAGGACCCCTCAGGAGTTGGCGGAGGGCTTGCCGGCCCACGCTGCGCAGGACTTTGTCGAGTGGGGGCCGGAAAGCAGTGCCGAAGGGCAGTTTAATCTGGTTCTCAGTCGCGAGCTGTCCTTGAACGAGATGATTGCGGGTGCGCCGCAGACTCCCGCCTTGCAGGACGACCGGCCGGAGAACGAATACTACGTTCTGCGTGAACGTCTTCCCGAGCGATGGTTGGCCGGGCTAGCCGTCGCGCATTAGGTCTGACCTGGAAGATTTGCACATTGGAAAGATGGCCCATGTGAAGCGCTCCATGAGTTTCAATTTGACCCGTTGGTAACATTAAAAGTGTCCACTTTGCGGGAAATGGGTATCCCGGTTGGGAAATTTCGCATCTAATGGGTGCATGAGGGAGACTACGGCGATTTTTGAGGAGAAATACCGAGTGGTTACGGTGGAGAGCCAGCGCTTGGTCATCCGCGGGATTGAGAGCGGAAAGGTGCTGACGATTGTCAACCCCGAGCCCGGAGTCCCTCTTACGGCAGCAGACTTTCCGCCCGGAAAGTTGATTGCTCTGACCGACCCTTCTGGAGCGCTTCCGAATTAGGAGTCTTTCAAGACTGCAACTGCTTGTCCCTTGCGGGACGCGTGTTGTTTGCTCCTGAGCTGCCCCGCACTTCCTGCTGGCTTCTCGCTCACTGCGCTGGGCGACGGCGGCGTGGTCCAAAAACTCCCGGTTTTCCATCAGGATGCGGTAACTAGGGTAACGTTTTCGGGGCCGGACGGGCGTGTTAGGCTCCGGCGAGGGCTAGGAAAATCGCCGGCTTCAGAGAAAAGGCTGTGCCGTGACAGGGCTGTCGGTCCGGCCGCGCTTTTCTCGTCTGCCGGGCAATCGCTAGCCTCTGGTTTGAACCGTACCATCGAAGATGCCACGCATCCCCATCCTTAGACTAAGGCGGGCGACCGAGGCGCTGGAGCCCCCGGTGCTGACCGGGTACGCGCCTGCGCTGGCGCTCGACGGCTTGCAGCCGGGAGTGGATAACCTGCGCTACGACGTGCACCTGAGCCGCGGATTCGTGGAGCAGACACGCGTGCACATTGCGCGCTTGATCGTGCGGCACGGCGACATGGAGGGTCTGCAAGCGGCGGAGTCGCTGGAGAAGGTGCCCATGAACCGGTTCATCGGGGGCCCGGGATCGAAAGGGCCAACGCGAGTCGAGCCGCTGGATTTGAAACCACTCCTGACGGAGTTGCACGTTGGAGCGCTGAATCAAGCCAAGGCCAGCGAAAATCTTTCCGTGGATGTGCTGGCGCGGGTGGCCGTCATCAAATTCCTGCGAGTGGAACTGGAAGCGCAGTTTGCCCAGACCCTGGAGCGCTGGCGCATGATGTTGCGGAACTTGGAAGGGTTCCGGCAGGAAAAAGGGCAGGAGTATCGGGGAAGAGTCGCGGCTTTTCAGGTGCAGAAGAAGATTATCCTGCGCAAGGCGGGGCGGGAGCTTTTTCACACGCTGCGGGAGATTGAGCGGGAGACGCTGGCGCGCATGCGGCGCTCTTTTTTTGGCACGCGCGGCGAAGACGAATACAAACTCTTCATGAATCCGCTGCTATTCACCGAAGACGGTCGCGATCATTACTTGAACGCCGAGCACTACGTAATGCTTGGCAACTTCGACCGCGACGTGGACCGCTTTGCCAACGTGCGCAGAATTGCATGCGATTTCTTGCAATCGCTGGATTTGGGCGCGGAGGCGAAGGAGGAAGCCAAGGACGAGAGCAACCTCGACCGCTGGCTGAACGTGCCGGACAACGCGATGGAGCTGGTGGGCGATGGCAACGGGGACGATTCGACTTTGCAGAAGCGCTCGCAGAATGCTCGCCTGCAAATATGGGCGGACCTGCTGGAGCGGGAACAGCTCATGGATCACGTGGTGGCGTCCTATGAAGTGGTGCCGTTGCTGGCGGAATACTCGCCGCGCATCAATGCGCAACAGTTGAAGAATGCCCTGATTTCGCGCGAAGAGCGTGGACGGGTGGAAAAGTTGATCGAGGAGCACGGCAAGCTCTCTCCGCGGAGCTTGGACGTGGCGGTGGAGAAAGTGGCGAACTCGCACGGCGCGGATCGAACCAAGATGGCGGCGCGGTTTTTGTCCGACTTTCTGCGCTACCACCGTGATCTGCGCAGGCTGGAGGCGCTAAACGGAGTGGTGGACAGCGCCAACTTGATTGGCAACGAGAAGATGCGGGAACTCTCGGCGCTGAATAGCACGCTGTACGAGTTTCTGTTGCGCAACGAGCAAAGGCCGGCGGAAGAGAAGATTCTGCGGCACGTGATCGTGAAGGCCGATGTGCGCGATTCCTCGCGGCTGACTAAGTCGTTGTTGGAGCGGGGGCTGAATCCAGCGTCTTATTTCAGTTTGAATTTTTACGATCCGGTGAACAAGCTGCTGGCTAAGTATGGCGCGACGAAGGTATTTCTGGAGGGAGACGCGATCATTCTGGCGCTGCTCGAAAAACAGGGCGAGCCGGGACTGGCGGTGAGCCGGGCATGCGTGCTGGCGCGGGAGATCATGGAAATTGTGCACGGTTACAACCAGTTGCTGGAGCGCGCAGGCTTGCCGTCGTTGGAGTTGGGCATTGGCATTTCGTGCCAGGAGTCGGCGCCGATGTATCTGATGGACGGCGAGGACCGGATCATGATTTCCGACGCGCTCAACGAGAGCGACCGGCTGGCCTCCTGCAATAAGCGGATGCGGAAGAGCATGAAGGGCGGGGAAAACCCGTTTAACGTTTATGTATTTCAGACGCGGGGCGACGCCGAGGTGGCGGAAAGCCCGGACGATTTCATTATGAATTACAACTTCAATGGCATCCGCATGAACGAAACGGCATTCCAGCGGCTGGAGCAGGAGATTTTGCTCGAAGCCTGCAAGGTAGACTTGCCGCAGCTTTGGGGAAGCGAAGGCTTTCAGCTGAAGGCGGGGCTGGTGCCTGTGGGGAACGATATTTTTCGGAAAATTGTGGTGCGGTCAAGCCGCGTGCCGCAAGTGGATGCAGGGGATTTTTCGTTGCTGCGGTGGACAGAGCGGGTGTACTACGAAGTTTGCACGCACGCCGCGGTTTATGCGCCGGCGGAGGGGAAGGGCGCGGGGGCGTAGGGGCGCTCGTTGAACGGGTCGTGAGGACCTGTTAACGACAGTCAGTGGAACTCCGTCACGATATAATCTTGCCTAAGGTGGACCAGCGACAAGAGACGCCTCGGCTTATTGGCAGTAGGTTCACCGCTGCAATTGGCGTGGTCTTGACAGGCTACGTCGCCGGACTGACTCTCCGGTCGGCATTCTGGCAATCTCCACATCATTTTCATTGGCTTCTCCCGCTGGGCGCGCTATTGTCTGCACGGGCCACGTTGGCCGTCAACGTGACGTTCTACGCGTTGCTGCTCTTCCTGTGCGTCGTTTCCCCCCTGGTTCTCAAAGGCAAGGAACGCGTTCTTGTCGCAGGCTGGGCGTCGGCTGCAATTCTAGGTCCCATTCAGGGGATCGTGTCGGCATCGCTCGCTGCTGTTATTCAAGATGTTAAGGCGGTTAGCATGACGGCTGCGTTCTTCGCAGCCGTGGCAATCCTCCTGGAAGGCCCAGCAAGCGGCGATGCTCCGCCTGAAGGCACTATTCCGGAATAGCGGTTGCGCGGGAGCAAGCGTGGGAGTTTCAGTCGTCCCTCCGGGACTGCTTACCTTTTCGCAGTTTTCCCAGCGCTGAAGCGCTGGGCTATTATCGGTGGCCCCTCCGGGGCCGGAGTTTGCGGCACGGCTGAAGCGGTGCCCTGACACGAACCATTTTCCGGGAGCGCACTCTCCAGCAGCACCCGTTTGGGCACGTTAGATACAGAAATAGCGGGGTCGGCTTACTGGCCGGCGCGCAGGGAAGGGATTAGCAGGCTGCCGGCGGGTTTCTTGCGGTTGCGATCTGGTTTGTCGTGTTGATAGACCAGGTCGAGCGAGCCTTCGGCGCTGACTTTGGCATCCGCCAGAGTCGCAGCTAGGGCGCGGAAAGAGCGGCCGATGTCGTTGCCTTCCTGCAGGGCCACCGGCACCCCTTTATCGATGGCGGGCGCGGTGACTTGATAATTGTTGGGAAGCTTCCAGAGCAGACGGCAATCGGTGGCTTTTTCGACATCCTCGTCGGAGAAGCCAGGAATTTTCTTGTAGCGGTTGAGCACCAGGCGAACGCGGTCACGGCTGGCGCCTTCTTCCAGGAACGGGCGCATGCGTCCGGCGCTCCATAGCGAAACCACATCGGTCTGCGCGACCAGCAGCACGGCGTTCGAAAGTTCGCAGAGCAGGCGCGCAACTTTATCCACGCGGCCGGAGGAATCGACGACCACGTAACGAAAATGCGACACCAGGAGATCGAAGAGCGTCGCGAGTTCGGCGGCGGTAGGCTCCACGGTGAATCCCTGTTGCGCGGCAGCCAACAGTTGCAGGCCGCCTTTGCACGGGGTGAGCAAGCCTTGCAGCAAGGAAGAGTCGAGGCGATGCAAGTTCTGCAACGCGTCGAAGACGCCGAAAGCGGGGCGCAGGTTGAGATGAAGAGCGCAATGGCCCAAGGGAGCGAAGTCCACCAGCAGCACGTTGCCGTAGGCCTCCTGAAGGGCGATGGCGGTGTTCACGGCGACGGTGGTTGCGCCGGCGCCCCCTTTAGCGTTGGCCACGGTGAAGACGCGTGCGCGGCCTGTGGATGCCCGAGTTTTGCCGCGCGCGGCCGACAGCCGCATAAGGGCTTCCGCAATGGCTTCCGCGGTCGCATTGCGTTCGAGATATTCAGTCGCACCCGCGCGCATGCTGGCCACGATGGTGGCGGGATGGTTCATCTCGCCCATGGCGAAGAGGGCGATGTCCTGGGTGTAAGAGCGAATTAGTTCGATGGCGCTGAGCGCACGCTGCTCGGCTTGGGGATCAATATCGACGAGCACAACCTCGGCGTGGACATCCTGGATCTGGCGCAGGATGGCATCGCTGGGGCTGGCGGGGAACCCGAAATGACTGAACACAATCTGGCCCGCCTGGGTGTTCTCCAGGCGACTTTGGAGCAAGTTGAGCCGCTCTTTGTCTTCCGCCAGAAGGGCGACAGCTATGCCGGCCATGAGTCGATCCTCAATCGTTTTCCTTGTAACAGCATGATATGAATGGACAAAGCCAACGCCAAGTGACTTTAGTACTTCCACGCGTCTGGCGAGAAATGCGCGCAGACAAAGACCGCGTGAATCCAGCGATCACCGGCGAACGAACCCAATGCCGTGAAAAATCCATTCTATGCAAAACGGGCCGAAATGGGAAGGCACTGAACCCGTGAGAACCCGCGCCCGACAAGGGATTTGAGGGAGGGAGAAATCCACAAGCCAGGGCCCGTTAAGGCAACACCGCGCTGCGCGGATGAAACGCGTGCAAGGCCACTCCAGTGCTTTCTTCTTGCTCTGGCTCCTGTAAGGGGGAAACCGCGCCAAAGGCGGCTGAACCTTCGGTCCCCCGTTCGGGCAAGTGCTCATAGGCTTCCAGGCGCACCGCGATGCCGCGCGCCGTGCTTCCGGCCGAAGGCTCAACCCGGACCACGCGAGCGCGGCAGCGCACGCGCATGGTTTCAGCCAAGGTGATCTCCGCCGGCATGTACAAGGTTAGTTCGACGGCATCGCCCTGGGAGAGCGGGTACTCGGTGTAGAAGAGCGCGCCGCGCGCACTCAGGTCTTGCGTGAAACCGTAGCCTTCGTGATCGCTGCCTTTCAGGCGCACGGAAACCGGCAGCTGAAAACTGAAGCGTTGCGTGGGGCGGCGTTCAATGCGAACCGGGCCGGTGTGCATAGCTTCTCCAAGAACCGGCGTTTCACCCTCGCTGATTGCCACAGGGTGAACTGGCCAGAGGAACGTGTTGCCGCTAAGAGCTTCGGACGATTCCACTCTCGTCCACTTGCGCGGAGGCGCGGGGGCAAAATCGCAATCCATCCAGCGGTTGCTTCTATACTGGGGATGCGGCAAACCCAGACGCTCTCGCGCCCAACCCGAGCCTAACTGACCTGACTCTACCGCAGCTTGGAGCGGCTGGGAAGTTGACGAGTTGGTGACGGGAGAAATTAGTAGCTAGCCGCGCGCTTGAGCGAGCAAGGCAAGCATCGAGCGGTTGTGGAATCCCATCTATGGAAGATCGACGTGGCTGATTCGGGCGCTTCAGAAATCAATATCGAGCAGGCACCACCGGGCGCGGGGCCGAAGACCCGCGGGTTGCCGGTGACGCTGCGCGCGCTGGAGCATCGCAACTTCCAACTGTTTTTCAGCGGCCAACTCATTTCCCTGATTGGGACGTGGATGCAGAACATTGCCCAGGCCTGGTTGGTGTACCGGCTTACCGGGTCGTCTTTGCTGTTGGGAGCGGTGGGATTTGCGGGACAGTTTCCGGTGTTTCTGGTAGCGCCTTTAGGCGGGATTGTGGCCGACCGGCATAACCGGCATCGGGTGGTGATTGGGACGCAAACTGCATCCATGATTCTGGCGCTCATCCTGGCGGCGCTGACGCTGTTTGGGGTGGTGAGAGTTTGGGAGATCTTCGTCCTGGCGGCGTCGCTGGGAGTGGTGAACGCCTTCGATATTCCGGGCCGGCAATCTTTTATTGTGGATATGGTGGGGAAAGAACATCTGATGAACGCGATTGCGTTGAATTCGTCGATGTTCAACGCGGCGCGGATTATCGGGCCGGCCATTGCCGGGATTCTGGTGGCAAAAATCGGCGAAGGGTGGTGCTTTTTTGCCAACGGGATCAGTTATGTGGCCGTGATCGTTGGTCTGCTCCTGATGCGTGTGCCTAAGCCGAAGTATCTGGCGCAAAATGCATCTCCCTTCGAACATATCATCGAAGGATTCCAGTTTGTGCGGCATACCACGCCGATTCGGGCTTTGTTGCTTTTACTGGGGCTGGTGAGTCTGGTGGCGATGCCTTACACCGTTCTGATGCCGATCTTTGCCGACCGGGTGCTTCACGGCGGAGCGCGCGCGCTGGGAATGCTGATGGGCGCTACGGGCGTAGGAGCGCTTTTGGGCGCACTGACTTTGGCCTCGCGCAGTGGGGTGCGCGGACTGGGCCGGTGGGTGGCGCTTTCTTGCGGAGGCTTCGGGCTGAGCCTGTTGTTCTTCACCTTCTCGCGGGTGTTCTGGCTTTCGGTTGCGCTGCTGCTCCCGGTGGGGTTTTGCATGATGCTGCAGATGTCGTCGTCGAATACGCTAATCCAGGCGATGGTACCGGATCGCCTGCGTGGGCGAGTGATGGCGGTGTACTCGATGATGTTTATGGGTATGGCGCCGCTGGGTGCCTTATTCGGAGGAGCTTTGGCCGACCGGCTGGGCGCGCCGGTGACGGTGGCGATGGGAGCGGTCGCGGCCATGGGCGGCGCGATGTTGTTTGGATTGCATTTGCCGAAGATCAGAGTGGAAGCGCGGAGGTTGATTATTGCGCAGACTGCGGTGGGTGGAGAGCCAGCGCAGGAAGCTACCGCGCCGATGGTGGAAGATTAGGATCGGTGGCGCGCTGCGCCGGCGTGGGCTCAATTATTTCCAGCCGATGTCAATGCCATGAAAGGGCACGGGAGTAAAGGTTAGAACCAGCATCAGCAGGGCCAGGGCCGCCAGCCAGCGGCGCCCTCCGCCGATGCCGGGGAAATCCGGCGCCTGGCGTTGCCGCCAGCCAACGATGTTCATGGCGGCAATCAGCCCCGCCCAAAGCCGCCAGCCCGCGAAATGCCATCCCAGATAGACCATGAACAAAACGGTGATCCATGAAATCAAGCGATGGGCGCGTGGCCAGAGCGCGTAAACAATGTGTCCACCATCGAGTTGGCCGCTGGGCAGCAAGTTGAGCGCGGTGGCGAACATTCCCACCCACGCGGCCACCGCGATGGGATGAAATAAAACCCGGCTCAATGGCAACGCCGCAACCGAGTTCGGTGCGAGAGTGGCCAAAATGCTGTGCGTAATCCTGAAAATGAGAGGAAACCCTAACGCCAAATCGGGTTGGATGGTTGTGCTTGACGGCCTCGACAGCAGGAGAGCGGCGAATAGCGTGGCGAGCGCGACGATGAATCCGGCGATGGGTCCGGCGATTCCAATATCGAACAGCGCCTCGCGCGAACGGATGGGCGAGCGTATGCGGATGACGGCTCCCACTGTGCCAATCAGCGTGGGCGCGGGAATAAAGAAGGGAAGCGTGGCGAACACGCGATAGTGGCGGCAGTAGAGGTAGTGCCCCATCTCGTGCGCGAACAGAATGAACAACAAGGACGCGGAGAATGGCACTCCCAACAATAGCCGCGACGGATGCGCCAAAGCCCAGCCCACGGGAAAGAACGGCATGAACTCATCGCCCGCGACGAAATTGGGCCGGTTGTTTAGAAAGTTGGATTCCATGCGCGCGCCGACCACCAGCGTGGTGAAGATGGTGATGACGAACAGAAGAACGTGCAGCCAATAGCGCTGCTTGGGCGGGCGGACCAAGAATACTTCGACAGGGCGATAGAAGTCCGTGGTGGAGGAGACTGGAAGGCTTGGGTCAGACATCAGGAATTCCGGTCAACGCGAGATGGAATGACGGTTGGTGTGATCGAGAATCCTGTGCGGCAGCGCGTGGATTTCAAATTACAAAATTACCCGATTGCCCAATTACAAAATGCCTCGTGT
>JGI12269J14319_10006053_pt1 | contig 10557 bp, 20 predicted proteins | sample PeaSoiSIISIP2007_FD_14319 | JGI IMG/M metagenome (IMG submission 14319) | reverse complement strand
GTTCTCCGTCGAGCTGGCCGATGGCATCGACGTAGGCGACGAATTCGTTGCCGTTTCCGATGGGGCGCATGAACTTGATCTGCAGATTGCGGCGGGGTCTTCGTAGCCCAGCAATACAGCCACGCCACCACCATGCCGTTGAAGTAGTTCTCGGTGGTGAGGATGAACTGTCCGCGCGGCCGCAATACCCGGGAAATTTCTGCAGCCATTTGTCCCGGCCGCAAGACATGTTCCAGGCACTCGCAGGAGATCACGACGTCAAAAGTTTCAGGGGAGAAAGGCAGCGACTCGGCATCGCCGGTTTCAAACTGCAAGTTGGCCAACTGCGGGTTGCATCTTGATCGAGCAATATCAATGGCTACTTGGGAAAAATCAACTCCGGTAATCCTCGCTGAGGGATGCTTCTGAGCCAGGCAGATGCTGAAGTCGCCCCGGCCACACCCAATTTCAAGAACTGCCTTGCCGTCGATGGGCGGAAGCAGCCTAAGCACGGTCTTATGCCAGGCGAATAATCGGTCCGAGTGACTTTGTTCGTATGCGCTGCGTTGCGCATGCCATGCGTCGTACTTGGCGCTGACCCCCACTTATGCCCTGATCCGCCGATATTAACCCCGATTCAGCGGAAATCAACACGTCTTCCAACCGCCAGCTCCTGCGCTGTACGGCTCACGCAGTTTGGTCGACGGGGAAGACTCTGAAGCCGGCCAGTTCTACCGCGGTGGCATGGCGGTCGCAGTAGAAGCGGACCGCGCGCACGGAAATCCCCCGAATGCGGTACAGCGTGCCCGAAGTGCGGCAGCCATGCCAGCAACACACGTCCTCGAAGTTGCGCGCTTCCCGCATCAGGAACTGGAAAAGCTCTCGCATCTCCGGTTTGCTCAGCACCAGGCGTGGTACCCCGTCGACGCCGATGCTCATGCCCCGGTACCCGGTCTCGCTCTGGCCCGGCACGATCGCGAATTGGAATTGGTTGCTGGCAGCCATGGAATCCCACCTTTCGTTTCGAAAAATTGGCGTGCAAAAAACTTGAGGCCATCATCTTTTCTGGATGATGGCCTCGATGAATCCTTTTATCTGGGCTACATCATCCGCTGGCTCCTGACACGAGGAGCAGAGCAATAAGCAGCAGAGTAAGGCCCAGGGAGAGCTTTTCCCGCGGCCCGGAAAGGGCGGCGAAAGAGCGGTTCGTGTTGGCAAGCAGTCGCATAATCTGCCCAGTATGGAAAGCTTTTATATCACATCCAACCGCGCGTGCAACCCGCAAAATTCGGATTCGTCGCAAATGAAAATCGCCGTCGGATGACGGCGACCGGGAGGCCGGGAGCTGGCCAGGGGTTGGCACGGTCTCCTGCGCGCTTCGGGCGGGTGTGCTGCCTGCGCGGTAGGCAGATCAGCTTGGGTTCCTGTTTGGCTTCGAACACCAGTGTGGGACTTGGGTAAGCGTCGCGGACAGCCGGAAGAGGCCGTGGTCCGGCATCCATCACAGACGTAGGAACCTGCAAGATCCGCCAAAATCGGGCTCTAATAGGCCATTCAGCGGGAGCGGAGAGTTTGATTCACACCAAAGAACAATGGCCCTTGTGATTTGTTGCTTTCTGGGTAGACACTACAGAGGCGCCCTGTGGGAGATCCTCCACGTTTGCAAGAACGACAGACCGCTGCCCGGGAATTTGGGTGAGACTGGTGCTGCTTACGATAGGCGCAGCACAAACGGCCGCTCTGGCCGGCTCGCCTCAGGTTGGCGCGATCACGCGGCCTGCGCGGTCATTGCGGGACAAGGTCGCGAACATTTCCCGAGCGCGCTCCGGTGCCGTGGTGCGCAAGGTCACCGTGCGAAAGTGGAGCGACAGAGTTGAGGTTCAGATCGAAGGTAGCGGCGCGCTGGTACCAATGGCCACGGTGCTGGCCAACCCGCCGCGCATTGTCATCGACCTGCCCAGCGTCAGCTATCACCGCCCCCGCCGTATCCCGGTCAATGCTGGAGACGTGGAAGGTGTCCGTGTAGGAATGATCCAGGACAGTCCCCCGGTAACCCGGGTCGAGTTGGAGTTGGCCCGCCCCCACACGTATGAACTGTCCTCCTCCGGTAGGATGGCGACAGTCAAGATCGGCGCCGCTGCGCATGAGTCGGAGACCGCGAGTGGGCCTGCGGGGCCGCCAGAGCGGTGGACCGCACAAACGGCTTCGCTGGTCTCGGAACCGGAGGCGCAGAAGGTCGCGCTGCTGCCTGAGCCTCAGACCGCGCCGGCGCAGCAGTTGCAGACCACGGCCGTGCCGCAGTCGCCCGGGAAGGCACCGGCCCAGAGCGCGCAGACAGATCAGCAAAGACAAGCCGCTCAAGACGTGGTGCTGGAAACACCGAAGGTCTCCGCGTCCCTTTCTCAGGTTGCAACCGCCATCGCCCCGACAAGCCCGGTCAGTCCCGAGACCGTGTCGCGAGACTGGGGCGGGGAAGAGACGACCGCCCATCAGGCCGCCAAGGGCCACAGGCTGGGGGTGGTGCAGAACATCACGGTTTCGCGCGACAAAGGTGCCGTAGAGATACACATCGAAGGCGACCAGTTGCCGCGCCCTTCGGTCACAACTCTCAGCAATCCGGACCGGATCGTGATTGACCTTGCTGACTTGCGCATACGTCACCCTCGCAGTCTGGCGGTCAACGCCGGCGACGTGCGCAACGTCGACGTCTCGCTCTACCTGGTAAACCCATTAGTGACGCGAGTCGTGGTGAACCTGGCTCGCTCGCACCGCTATCGGCTGCTGGATTCCGGCAATACCTTGACGGTGCGCATCGAGGACGCGCAGATTGAGACTAGGGAGCGATCGAAACCCTAAGAAAACATCGCATTTTTTGAGCCACTGCTGTCCGGTTAAAAGTCGAAGAGAATCAGTTGGTTGACGTTTTCGGCGAAATTGTCCCGGTCGATGGCTTGAAGGGCGCATAAAATGGGCGTTTTCTCGAGCGAGAATGATTTACCCTATTTCACGACCACGAACGACGGCGATGAGCAAGTGGATGATGTGCTGGCAATCAAGGCGTTCCGAGTGAAAGCCGGCCTGCGACACGCCCGATCCGAGTGGCCAAAATTGGACAGCTTGGGAGGAGCTAGTCCTGCCACACTCTGGCCATGACAACGAAGACGATTCCGGCATACCTTGAGGACGAGCGCCAAAAAAGTAAAGACGCTCAGCTGCGGATGGAAGCAGAAGCTGCGCGCATCCAGCCGCTTCACCATTGCCACCATTGCACCGCGAAACAGCCCAAGCTGGAATTGCCATCTCCGGTTGAAGGCGCAGCCAAAGCGAGAAAAACTGCCGCAGCAGTTCGGAAAAAGCCACGCGCCGCGCGAAAGACCGCAACGAAAGCCCGCAAGATGGCGTGACTGTGTTGGCCGACCAAGGCCGGCCCGGTTGCCCCGTCCCTTCCGGACAGGCGGGTGTGTTGGACCAGCAAAGATCACGTCGATCCCTGCATGATTTTTGCGGTCAAAACCTGAGCAGAGCAGTCATGAGACGGTGCCAATGTAATTTATCGATTAGTTAGCGGACTCCAGTAAACATGAGTATCTCTGGGCTCAAGACATCGTTCATCGTGAGTCTCACATTTTTTATGGGAATAACCACAGCTTTGCATGCGCAGGCTACCAAACCAGCTCCGCCAACCCCTATCGATGAGAAGAAGGTCGAGCTCGGGGGGACGCCCTGGAATCCACAATGGGACCAGATCATTGAGAAGGCGCTGCCGCCCGAAATGCTTTCTTCGCAGGTCCCCCAGGGCGTCCGTCGATTCTGCCCGCGATTTTACGAGATGGGCGAAACCGACAAACGCGTATTTTGGGCTTACTTCTTCCAGGCGCTTGCGGGTGCTGAAGCCGGCCTGAATCCGAACACGAGCGTCCGTCACACCGAGCGGGAAGTCGCGAAACGCGATGAGGTGAGAGGAATGGCCATGCGCCGTGAAGGATTGTTGCAGCTTGCGTATGCAGACCAGAAGCGTTACGGCTGCGATTTCAATTGGCAAGTGGACCGAGCGCTAAAGGCAAACGATCCGGCCAAAACCATTCTCCAGCCCAAGAACAATCTCGAATGTGGAGTGAAGATTCTGGTCAACCAGATCATCATCCAGCACAAACCGTTGCTGACCCGGACGGGATACTGGTCGACGTTGCAGCCGGACGGGCCGAGCTACCGTGTATTCGCCAAGCAGATGACAAATCCCCCAGCTGCATGTGGTCTGTCCACCAAGTCGACGATCGACAAGTCGGCTACGACGAAGTCCGTGCAGGACGACGCGAACCGCGGTGGAACTCCCAAATAGTTTGGCACCGACTGCACCGGTCGGAGAGAACTTTTCAAGGTTGGATAATCTGAAGCCGTTTTGGTTGTGTGCCAGCATTTACTTCCAGCTTTCACAGCTGTACGTTCGATCTCCATCTCGATCGAGCCGACTTCTCGCCGGGTGAGATCGACGGGAAGGGCGGGAAGAACAGCCGAACGGCATCCCCCGGAGCACCAGCAGGCTGGCGCGCTCGGCGAATGCCTCCCCGATTCTCGGTATCACCCAGCTCGCTCAGCGCTAAAGCGTGGAAGACCGGTGAGACGTACTCCGGCGCTGCGCGACGAGAACGCCGCCGCCGCGGCAATCCGCGCCTTGAACGGATCAAAACTCGGGGACCGCACGCTCGTGGTGAATAAAGCCTGTCCCATGGCGGCACGGGCGGACACGGGACGCGGCAACGGCGAGCGCCGCCTCGGCCGCAGCTAACCTGCCGTGGGCCCGCCGTGGCTGGTGGACTTACTCTTACGCAAATCCTCTGTCCCCCATGTGCAACTTCTTGCACTCATGAGTGCGAAGCAGGGTTTTCCCCTTCGCGCCGCCTCCGCCTCGAATCGCCGGTAACCGGTTATGGCTGAAAGTGGTCCAGAACACAAACCCCAACCAATACTTCGCCTGCGGGCTTGGAACACGAAATGCATCGGCCGAGGTGCATTTGGGGGTGTTGTTGTGGGCGATGAAGACCCACGGCGATGCGCACGCTGCGGACACGCCACTCTTCTCCTGCTTGTACTTGCTGATGGTCTGATCCAGCGCGCCCGCGTTGGCTGTCCCTGCTTCAGTGTCCGCTTGTATCCCGACGAAACCGAACAGGCTATGCGGGCACGTATCAACCGCGAGTATGAGGCAGTAGTGGCAAAGCGGCCAGCGAGTTGACAGCGACTGTCGGGACCGGCATGTACCCAAGGGGCAGGGTGCGGGAAGGTCCAACCGGCATCCCACGGAGGCTGTGAACAGTGGTTTATAGCACATTGAGGGAAGTGCCAATGGGTTGGCAACAGACAACCCCTTACCAACGCTACGTCGCCACCCTCACTACCGACCGCAATGCGGTCTGCCTCCTTGGACTTGCCAGTCAACTACTTGCGAAGGTCCTCGGGAGGCCTTCTGCCGGTCGACACACGGATTGCTTTCTATCTATGGTGCGGCCCACGGAACGATGTGAGCTGTATCGAAGAGGACTTGTGAGGTGATGAGAAAAGTGCTTCAGATGGCGTGTTTGGCCGCGTGTCTGACTCCGGCCTGGGCTAGAACAACTTTAGAATCGTCCGTAATCCGCCAGCCCAGTACGGTCTTCATCGTAGGACCTGGAACTGTCGTGTCCGTTCATCTTCTGGACATGCCATTCATCGGGCCGCACTACGTGGTCAAATACAAGACCGACGACGGCGAACTGATCGAAGTATGGCATCCTGGGAAGGACATTCCGGTGCTCGAAGGTATGCACGGGATGCTGACCTACTCTACTCATCCTGAGATGGTCCGTAGCTTTCGAGTAGTCACGCAAACTCTGCCGAAGTAGCCAAGTGGGAGGATGTATTTGTTTTGGGGGCTCCCAGTTGGCGCATGTGACCGCGGATAGCTTGAACCGCCACGCTGCCGTTTCCCCATGAGATCAAACAAGACGCTCCGAATGCTTGCCCTTTCTCTCTCTGGCGCAACCGATCGAGCGCAGGGGTTAATTGAAAAGCTGCGCGCAAGGTATCCCCGCAGCAAAGGGGGACACGCTTTACCGTCGAACACGTGCCGTACACAGCGGCGGCCAAGCCATTGTCGGTGCGGTTAGCCAAGGTCACGCTGGGACGCAGGCTCCCCAGGGCCCCCGGGGGAGAACCTCGAGCGGCACAACCCCTGGTCCATCGCCACGCTGCGGCTAGATGCGAACGACAGTCTCATCGGAGCACAGACCTCCTCACGGCTACTTCGCGTACAACGTCTTGCCTTCAGATTGCGCGTCGGCGTCCGCTCACCAAGTTAAAGATCAGGACCACCACCGCCACAACGAGCAGCAAGTGGATCAGCCCCCCGCCCACGTTCAGGCTAAAACCAAGCAGCCACAAAATCATGAGAACAACCAGAATCGTCCAAAGCATATTCGCCTTCTTTCTGCATCCGTGAGCACCCGAAACCTGACATTCTGCTCGGGTGCCACACGCGCATTCCAGACCCAACTACTCCTTTGCAGCCTGTCCTGCGGCCTGCGCCTTCGCGCTTCGGACTGCATTAAGGAACGATTGCGCCTCGGGTTTCGCTGCTACTTTACCCAGCAGTACGCTCCGGGTCGTGACCTTACGCCCGTAGAAGGCCCGCATGGAATCGTCGTCCCGACGAACCGAAGCACCCGACAACGTGAGTCCAGCAAAAACGCCCTTGGCACGAGAGTAGGTCAGGATCTCTGTATTCAGCTTCCAGTCGGTATCGGCCGAAGCGTGCCGTCCTACCGGTCCCGCTGCCGCCGAGGCGTCTGCTCCCAGTTGGAACTTGCTGGCCAGCAACCGCTGCATGCCTTTGTCATTCTGGATGATCATGACCAGGTCTACACCTTCGAGACCGATCTGCAATCCCCAGCTGCCACCGGTGATGGAAAAGAACGCTGGTGCGCTCCATCCATCGGAAGTGCGGCATGTGGCCACGCCTCTGCCGTTCTCTGCACCAAACACAAAGCCACCCTTGATCATGTGCGGTACCACGGCCACGCACTTGGCGTGTTCCAGCACCTCTTCCGGAATGCCCCTATCCGGTGTGGCCATGATCTCGTGCAGCACTTTGCCTGCATTATCCAGGCGGTCAATCGACGATTCGCGGTTCTCCGCCCAGCCCAGGCCGGCAAAACTCAGCAACGCAACGAACAAGATAAGTTTCTTCACAGTTCCCCGCCTCTTTTCTTCTACCCCTACGCCGCATTCGATCATATTCGTAGCGTACGAGGTACTTGTTACGTTAGCGGGTTTGGATGAAGCCGTCTGAGCAATAACGCTCAACGGACCGACGGCGATTCCCGGCCCTTGGGTTGGGTCCTTGCACACTGTACGTAGGAGCAGTCGTCGGGAAAGCTTCCGGTTTGTTGTTTCGGCTCGCGCATGACAGAGGGCAAAGAAACGAAGAGCCGTCCCGCCAGCGGCCGGCTCTCTCTGAGATTACCGAGGCGTGGTTGCGCTTCGTTAGTTCAGGGAACCTGAAAGAGGGTTCGCGGGTCTGTGCGGAACGCGTCAGGGTCACAACTTCAGGAGGCTCGGCGTCGCGCAGGCGATGGCTGGGCGGGGGAACATAACCAATGTCGCAGCCTTTTTAAATTTCCTGCCTGCTCGTCTGATTCCACTGCTCATCGCCCCGAAAACACCGAGAAATCAGGCCTCGGCCGGTCCCAACCCGACAATCGGAGCGAGCCTCGTAGCCACCAGTACTTCCAGCAGGCTCGCCGTGTTACGAACGGTTCCGGAGAGAGAAACGAGCGCATCCGAGACGATGGGATGTTCGCCCGCTAACGATTCAAGACGGTTACCCACCTTGTAGAGTTGCTTGGCTTCGTGCAGAATCGGACTTGGATTCTTGGGCGTCATGGGTACACACTTTCATGAAGCTTAAGGGGGGAGAACTTCAGATGGGCTGACTTAGTTCAGGGAACCTGAAGAGGAGAAGGTGGTAACCACTTCAACTATGATGCTACGTACGTGCGCCGCCGTTGTCAAGCAGTCCAGCGTCTGCTCCATACGGACACTTCAACCTCGCAGCGCCTCTTCGTCCCCACCTCTACCAGATAACGGGAGTCGTGTGGGCTGTACCGCGGGGTCTGGGTATTCGCAAGGGGGCATTCCACAGTGCTCCGTTCCACGTTTGGCGGGCAGTCTGCGCAGAGAACGTTTCGTGCCCGAATCCAGTAAGCCTTGCCTTGCGGCTTGCGATCCGCGGCGATTGCCTGCGCCACCTGCTCCGCGCTGCTCAGCCACCCGCTCACTTCCTCGGTTCCGTCCCCGTGGACAATTGACCTGATATTCACTACCGTGGTTGTGCGCCATGTGTTTTCTCCCTAGCGCTAGGATGGGCTCGATGGGTTCGGAGGTTTCGGAGGTCTCGGGTTTTCTGCCCCAAATGCTAAATCCTACGCTAGGGCGAGGACTGTTCAATTTTGCTCAGACCACAACCAGAATCTCCCCGGATTGACATGCGCCAGTTCCTGTGCATAATGTACACCTCAAGCGGTATCCTCCCCCGAAGAATTCCCCCCCCTTAGCGTCTCCCCAACGCTTGTCTCGCCCAGAACCTGAGCCATGAACTGGTTGGACTGTGGCTGGAAGGCAACGATGGCGAAAAATGTCCCGAAACGGTGTGTGACCGGTGACCGCGTCCCGCTCACCCTCTTCACCTTCTCAGACGGGCTGATTGTGCACGTCCGCTTCGGCTGCCTATGCTCTAGCGTGATTCTTTATTCCGACAGCGTGCAGAGTCCAGCGATTCCAAGTTTTCCCGCAAACTCCTTCATCATAGGCAGTTGCCTTCTGCGCATTCGGAACTCTTCGCGGTCAAGAAACGCAGCGCCGATGGTCACTCCGAGTAGCCGTCGTCGTTGTCGTCATCATGGTCATCTTCTTTGCCGTCGTCTTTCGTCTTCCTGTTCGTCTTCTTCGTCGTCTGGCTCTTGTCGAAGGACGACATCGGCAAGTACCGACCGATCAGAAGGGCTTGAGTCGGGGCATTCTGGATGCATTCTGCCCCATGCCCCAATGGTACGCCGCGGACCCAGTACGCATGGTAATGAAAGAGGGTTTGATACAGGTCGAACTTCTGAACTCACGAGGCGACAGGGCAGTCTCAGACACAGTACCTGTTGACGGTTGTGATTCCTGTTCAATTTTATACATTTCCGAGAATGAACCTGAATAATGCTGTCATTGTTCGTGACGAGAGGCAGTGTTGTATGACTCCTACCGAACGACCAGCTGCGCATAAAGTCCTGCTTGTGGATGACGATGATGGCGTTCGCGGCGGGAAGCGAACAGGCTCCGGCTGTGGGAGCCGAAGACTCCACGCCTCAGAGCCTCAGATTCTGGTGGATCGATGACGACCCGTGCGTCCGCATTCCCCCGACTTCCGTCGGGGCAGTAAAACAAACTCAAGGGGGGTGTAGGCATGGCGAGCTTCCCATATCGCCTCCTCGTCGTCGACGACGAGCCTTCCATCAGAGACCTCTTGCAGACCTCACTCTCCAAGGAGGGTTATGAAGTCCGCGTCGCAAAGGACGGTTTTGACGCTTTGGCACAAATGCGGGGAGCGCTACCAGAGCTGATTCTCACCGACCTGAAGATGCCCAACATGTCGGGCTTCGAGTTTCTCTCCGTGGTTCGCAGGCGATTCCCTCAAATCCCAACCATTGCCATAAGCGGAGAGTACGAGCCCCCTGTCGCGGAGTTGGGCGTGCTCGCGGATGCCTTCCTTGCCAAGCCGCATATGCCCAAGGAGCTGTTTGCAAAGATTGCGGAGTTGCTGCATGCCGCTCCCCTGCGCCCGGCGCTCCCGAAGGACAGAGCGCCGGTCTGGGTTCCCCGCAACGGGAAATATTATGTAATCACCTGCACCGACTGCCTGCGTTCCTTCTCCATACCCGCAGAGGAAAATGACCGGGTCGTTCGCGACCTTCGCACGCTGGAGTGCATCTTCTGCAACGCGCTGGTTAAGTTCATCGTCGAAGAAAAGTTCCGGCTGATACCCGGCAGGACGGGAACACAGCTCCGCGAAACACCCAAAGCATCCGGTCGTAAATCGAGTTGTGTTTAAGCCGATGCCAAAGGGCACCCGCTCGAAAGCCCGCCCCACCCCGCGCTTCTAGCCGAATCTGCAGGTTCTGGAGCAGTTCTTGTACCATTGCGTGTCGGAACCCTACACGGGCAAGAGGTAGAGCTTGTCACCTTCCAGAACGAACCAAACAGGGATGGAGATCGTCCGCTCAGACTTCCTGCCGACCACGCTGATCTTGATCTGGCGGTAGCGGGCGAGGCGGTCTTTGAGGCTGTCGTTGGAACCTGCCATCCTGACCTCCATCTGATTCACGGCTTAAGAATGTTGTGGTCTCTTGGCACCGGATGCGGCTCACGACTTTCTTCTGCGGTCACCGCGATCCGCTTGGATTTCCGATAGACGTTTGCAACCGCCATCGTCCAGAAAGGAACCAAATCGACTCCGGGCACGAGCTTGGCAAGAAACGATGGCAGAAATTCCCAGTGCCA
>JGI12269J14319_10006048_pt1 | contig 10562 bp, 11 predicted proteins | sample PeaSoiSIISIP2007_FD_14319 | JGI IMG/M metagenome (IMG submission 14319) | reverse complement strand
CGCGCCCGGCAGCGAGCCGGGGCCGCCGATTGTTATTGTGACCGGCCTGTCCTGGCGTTGCGCCAGGTCAGCGGGCCGGTGCCGGGCCTGTTCACCTTCACGGGCGGGTCGGGCGGCAGCGCCAAATCCGCGCTCGCGGCCAGTCAGCGCGCCGCGGCCCAGCTGGGAAGGCTGGCCTAGCATGGCCACCACGGCCCAGGACGCCGGCGTTCTCGTCACTTTCCGTGAGTCACCGCCCGCGGTGAAGGCGATTCTGGTCGGGATGCTGGTGAACCGGCTCGGCACGTTCCTCACCGTCTACCTGGTGCTGTTCCTGACGCATCGCGGCTTTACTGATGTCCAGGCCGGCACCGCCCTGGGCGCCTTCGGCTTCGGCGGCGTGGTCGGCATCCTGGTGGGCACCGCCCTGGCTGACTGGCTCGGCGCCCGCCGCGCCACCGTGCTGAGCATGGCGGGCATGTCCGTGCTCGACATCGGCATCCTGTACGTACGTAATTTCCCGGCGGTGCTGATCCTCGTGACGCTGGTCGGCATGATCGGCCTGATCTACCGGCCGGCCTCCGCGGCGCTGCTGTCGGAGCTGACCCCGAAGCACCGGCAGGTGATGATCTTCGCGCTGTACCGAATGTGCATCAACCTAGGCACCACGGTCTCGCCGCTGTTCGGATCGGCGCTCATCCTGGTCTCCTACAACCTGCTGTTCTGGGGCGAGGCGGTCACCTCGATGGGCTACGCGGTGATCGCGCTCATCGCGCTGCCGCGGCGGGTCCCGGCGCCGGGCGGCGAGCATGCCGCCCCGACGGGGCTGCGGAAGTTCTCCGGGCTGGGCGCCGCCCTCGCCGACCGGCGGTATCTGCTGTTCCTGGCCGCGCTGATGATCAACGCCACGGTCTACATCCAGTACGCCAGCGTCCTGCCGCTGGCGATGCGCGCCGACCATCTGGCCACCGTCTGGTACGCCGTCGTGGTCTCGCTCAACAGCGCGATCGTCATCACCTGCGAGCTGCTGATGACCAAGCTGACCCAGCGCTGGCCGGCCAGGGTGGTGGCGCTGATCGGGTTCACCCTGCTCGGCGCCGGCCAGGCGATGTACTCCATACCTGCCGGGCTCGTCATCTTTATCGGCGGCACTCTGGTGTGGACGCTGGCCGAGATCACGGCAGGCCCGACCATGTCGGCCTACCCGGCGAACGCGGGGCCGCCCCGGCTGAAGAGCCAGTATCTGGGTGCCTCACAGGCAGTTTTCTCGCTTGGTTTCACTATCGGGCCGGTGATCGGCGTGCTGGTCTGGCACCTGGTCGGGCGGGCGGTCTGGTGGTACTGCGCCCTGGCCTGCCTGGTCGGCCTGGCGGCGGCCTGGCGTGGCATGCGCCCGGCGGCGCAGGAGGAGGATGCCGAGCTGGTCACCGCCGGGGTGCCCGATACGCCGTCCTGAGCGTCAACGGAGATGGAGGTGGCGCACGTGCAACCGGGGGTGCGCGGACACGCGCCGAGCACGCGCAACTCGTCGCGGACCTGAGCCATCTGTACGCCGCGCTGACGTCACTGGCCGACCGCAGGTTCTCGGGCGACCTAGGCGCCTTCGCGCGGGCGGCCGGGCTGACCGCGAAACAGGCCGCCGCGGCGCAGATGGCGGCCGGCACCCCGCTGACGCGGCTCGCACGCGCAGATCTCTATCGCGAGTCCGATGGCTTCCGGCTGCTGGAGATCAACATCGGCAGTACCATCGGCGGCGGTGATAACGCCATGGTCAACCGGGCCATGCTGATCAACCCCGTCCTGGTCATTTCGTCCGCGCTCACTCACTGAGTTTCGTCGACACCCTGGCCGAGATCGCGCACACCGTCGCGGCCGAGACCGGAATCAGCCTCGGCGACGGATCGCTCGTCGCCGCGGTCATGTGGCCCGGCACCGCAAGCCGGTTTGGCGGGGTCCTGCAGACCAGCGCCAACCACCTGGCCAGGCTCGGGCTCAATCTCGTCCCCTGCCTGGCGTACCTGCTGCTGATGCTGGTCAACGGGCTGATCCACATTCAGTTCTTCGCGGTCCTGCCCATCATGCTGCTCACGGAGCGCTATCCCACCTGGGCGTACGCGTCGCTGAACGCGGTGGCCGCGGTCCTCGGGTTCGCGCTCCAGCTCAGGGTCACCAAGCAGACGCAGAACTGGCCGGTCTGGGCGGCGGTGATGAGCGGCTGGGTGCTGCTCGTCCTCGGCCGCGCGGGGCTCGGCCTGCCCGGCGGCCTGGTGGTGCTGTTCGCCGTGACGCTCGTCGGCGTCGCCGACACGCTGATCGGCGGCCCGGCCGCCTTCACGCACCCGGTGCAGGTCGCACCGCCCGGCGCGTCGGCTCGCTACATCGGCCTGGCCAACGCGATGTTCCGGCTCGGCTACGCCATCGGGCCGGTGCTCGGCGTCCTGCTCTGGGAGCACATCGGCAAGGGCGTCTGGCTGGTCTGCCTGGTGGTGGGCCTGCTGATCACCGGATCCGGGATCTGGTCCCTGCGGCCAGCCAAGGCATCGGATGAGGCCGTCAGCGACGCCGCCCCAGGCGGGCCTGGTGCAGGCGCCACCACGTCATCCCGGCGAGAACCGCGGTGAGCGCCAGTTGCATCGCCATGTCGAGGAGCCAGGTACGGGGGTGTGCTGCCACAGCGGATCCGGTGTGTTTCCCACGGCCCGGCAGATCCGCGAGGAAACAAACGGAAGCGTTCCGATCGCGCGGCTCAACCTGGTGGTCTCGGTGGCGACAAGACCACCTCGGGCCGGCGCAAATCTCCGGCGCGATGTGCCGAAGGACGGGACAAGGGACAACTCGTTCACTTCCGGCAACCGGTTTCTGGCACCCAAAGCGCCACGCAGCGCGAGCTGGAGCTGGCGAATGCCTCTCGCTTTCATGTGGCTTGGCTTCCTGGTGTCTGCGTGTAGCGCCAGGCAGTTCCTGTGCCTCGGTAGTCGGCTACCGGGATCGGGTGGATTCCTTCGCGCATCCGGTCTGTGTACAGCAGGCCGTGGAGGTGGTCGATCTCGTGTGCGGCGAGCCTGGCCAGCGCGGTCTGCAGGGACACGACGTGCTGCCGACCATCGAGGCTGGTGCAGGCAACCTTCACCTGAAGCGGCCGGGGGACTATGCCGCGAACGTCGAAGAAGGACAGGCAGCCCTCGTACTGCTCGTCTGTCTCGCCCGATTCGCTGATCACGCTCGGGTTGAGCAGGATCAGTGGTTCAGCGTCGGTGTCGGGCGGGATGACGATCGCGGCGGCACGGGAGATCCCTATCTGTGGGGCGGCCACCCCCATCCCTTTCCCAAAGACGTGCTGCTCGCGGACTCGCTGGAGGCCGGCGAATAGCCGGTCGATCACGTCGCGCGCCTCGTCGGCCTCGGCTGGCAAGTCGAATAGTGCAGCCTGCGCCGACAGTACCGGGTCGCCGGCCTGGATGATCCCTGCTGCTTTCATGCGGTCGCTGGCCAGGCGCATTTCGGGGCGCGAATCACGGCCGTCGGCGGAGCGTGCGCGGAAACGCCATTCGAGCCGGTAACGGGCACCCATCGGGGGATCGGCGGTCGCCCAAGAGAACACTGCTTCGTCGCCGTTGTCGCGGCGGGGGGGCGGCGTTCGCAGTGCCACTGCCTCGGCGGTGGTCGAGGTCTCGGTGCCCCACACGACTGGATCGAGCGCGGCGGGGAAAACCAGGTCAACCGAGAGGTGATCGGTGGGCAGCCGCACGGCGCGCTGAAACCATGGTCCCCACCGGCCGTCATCGACGACGTAGGTATAGCTGAGCGTGGCGTGCTGGCCTGGGTACAGCGGGAACCGGCCCTGGTCGTTCTCGAAGCACAGCCACGCCTCTTTGAAGGAATCCCGGTCAGCTTTGGGCTGCCATGTCATCGGTTCTCCGTCGCAGGCAGCGGTCAAGCCAAGCTCGTCCCACCGCAGCGGCCGTGCCCGGTAAAGGGCGTTAGAACGCTCGGGTTGCCCAGGATAACGATCGACGCTGATCCGCATCATGTAGCGCGTCACCGGGTCCGGCCCTTCGTTCCGGAGCCGACGCCGCTGGCTCGCCCGGAAGAATGCGCCGTCGTAGCGCAGCTCGGCGTGGTCGTCCTCGACAATCAGGCCAGAGGCGGCGGACGCGGCGGGGCTTGCGCAGCGGGCCGGGGAACTTACTCGCCATGCCTGCCACAGTGCCCCCGCCGCGCTCAGCGCAGCGTCGGCCTTGCGGGCGAAGTCCTCGCTTGCGGGCATGCGGCCAGCTTCGATGTGACTGATGTAGGACGGATCGAACCCCATCGTGGCAGCCAGGGATTTCCTGGTGATCTTGCGCCGCTCACGCCAGCCCGTGAGTTCTGCGCCGAACCCTGGCAGTTTGCAGTCCGGCCCGCCTGCGCCCGACGCGATGACCTGATCCTTTCTGCCGCCCTCAGCCTGATCTGAGGTGAACCGTGAGTGAGACGTACTCATCGTCGCTTCACGGACACGCGCTGTGGTGCTCTCGATTGTAGGCGCGCATGCCCGGACCGCGAAGCCCAGACCAGGCAAGGGTGCGCCAGCGTGCGAGAGGAAGCAGCGATGAACCTGTTCACGGCAGAGCTGATCGGCCTGGTCACTGGTGGCCGTTCCGGCGAGCGGGATCGTTCCTTGCTGTCCGCCGAGGCGGTAGGCGAGGTGCTGGACCGGGCAGCGCCGTCACCTGCGGTGTGCTTCAGCGCGACGGCGCTCTGATCACGCTGCCTCCGCTGGAGACCGTGCCCACGACGGCGGAGTTCTACGACTACGCAGCCAAACGGGACCCCCAGGGCCACCGCTACCTCTGCCCCGCCATGGTTCCGGACGCCGTGCTCGCGGAAATCTCGCGGAGTGCGCTCACCGCGCACAAGGCTCTGCAGTGCTCCGGGTACTCCCGCTCTGACTTCCTCGTCACACCGGACGGGGACGTGTTCTGGCTGGAAGCCAACACGCTGCCCGGCCTGTCCCGGCACGGCAACCTCGCCACAATGTCCGACGCCGCCGGGATCAGCTACGACGAACTGATCGCGACGATACTGGCGAACGCACACCGGTACGGATACCGGCCGTGACCGCGCCGCTTCCGCTGGCCGCAGCCGACATCGAGCAAGCCCGACAGCGGCTGCGCGGCGTCGCAGCAGTCACGCCAGCATTGTGCAGCCCGGCTCTGGACGCGATCGCCGACCGCGCAGTGATCTGCAAGGCCGAAGCGCTGCAGCGGACCGGGTCATTCAAATTCCGGGGTGCATACAACGCGGTCGCCGGACTCCGCCAGTCCGAGCGGAAGCGTGGCGTGCTCGGCGCCTCATCCGGCAACCACGCTCAGGCCCTGGCTCTGGCCGGGCGACTGCTGGCGGCAGCAGTGACCGTGGTGGTACCCCGCGACGCGCCCGTCATGAAGGTGAACGCCGCCGCCTCTCTCGGTGCCCAGGTCGTCCGCTACGATCGCCACGCCGATGACCGCGATGCGATGACCCGCGCCCTCGCTGCTGAGCACGGGTATGTGATCGTGCCGTCGGCCGATGACCGGTTCGTGATGGCCGGGGCCGGCACGGTGACGCTAGAGCTGCTGGAACAGGCACCCCACCTGGCTGTGATCCTCGTCCCGGTCGGCGGAGGCGGGCTGGCAGTCGTGAACCGTCACCACGAACGGGCACGGCCGGAAGAGCGGAGTTGCCGGGCACAGGGTAGGACGGTGCGATTCGGACTCGTCGTGCCCCATGCGGACGCACGGGAATTCGCGCAGGTCGCGGAGCTGGCCGAGCAGCACGGGTGGGACGGCATCTTCACCTGGGAGGCCGTCTGGGGGGTGCACGCGTGGGTGACGCTCGGCGCGGCCGCCATGGTGACCGAGCGCATGACCCCCCGGTCCAGCGGCCGCACCCGCCGGTGTGGGTGGTCGGCGCGTACGTCACGGGCCGGGACCGGCAGCCCTCGCTGGACCGGGCCGCGCGCTGGGACGGGCTGCTGCCGCAGATCATCGAGGCCGAAGACCGGCGCCACGTGCACGATCCCGGTGAGCTGGCCGATCTGCTCGCCCGGGTGCGCCGGCGCCGCGATGCGCTCGGACTGGGCGATGCGCCGTACGACGCCATTATCGAAGCGGACAGCAGCGGTGAGTTCATCCAGCTCAGCCCGGCCGATCCGGCCACCTGGGCCGCGGCCGGGGCAACCTGGTGGATCGAGAGCTGGTGGAGCGTCCCGCGCGGGGCCGAAGGCCTGGCCGAGGTCAGGCGCCGGGTCCAGTCCGGCCCGCCCGCGGCTTCGTGACCGGCGGTACGCTGGGGCGATGCCCATGCGCGCGATCGACTTCCACGTGCATCTGCCGACCCCGGACTGGCTGGACGGCAGCATGGCCGGCTACGTCGAGGCGGCCGAGGCCTACTTCCGCTCCCCCGCACGGCGCGGATCGCTGGACGACCTGGCGGCGCTGTACCGCGGGCTCGAGGTCCAGGCGGTCCTGCTGGCGTGGGACGCCGAGACCGCCACCGGACGACCGCGGGTCCCGAACGAGACGGTAGCCGCCGCGTGCCGTGACTATCCCGACGTGTTCACCGGCCTGGGCTCGGTGGACCCGCATAAGGGCGAGGCCGCCGTGGCGGAGGTGGCGAACATCGCCTCCCTCGGGCTGCGCGGGGTGAAGTTCCACCCGTCGCTGCAGGCGTTCTCGCCCGACGACCCGCGGTACTGGCCGATCTTCGCGGCCTGCGAGCGGCACGGCCTGATCGCCTTGTTCCACACCGGGACCAGCGGGATCGGCGCGCGCCAGCCGGGCGGCCAGGGCATCAGGATCGACTACGCGCACCCGCTCAAGCTCGACCCGGTGGCCGCGGCGCACCCGGACCTCACCGTGGTCGCGGCGCACTTCGGCTGGCCCTGGCACTGGACCTGATCGCCATGGCGCTGCACAAGACCAACGTGTACATCGACATCTCCGGCTGGTCGCCTCGCCGGATCCCGGCGGAGGTCATCCGTGAGCTGCGCGGCCGGCTGTCCGGGCAGTTCCTGTGGGGCAGCGACTTCCCGTTCTTCACCCCCGAGCGCTGCCTGGCCGAGCTCGCGGACCTCGACCTGCCGGCCGAGGTCGCGCAGGGGTTGCTGCACGACAACGCCGCGCGGATCCTCAGCTGAGGTCGACCACGACCGGGGCGTGGTCGGAGGGCGCGTGGCCCTTGCGGGCCTCGCGGTCCACGTACGCCCCGCGCACCCGGGCCGCGACGGGCGGGCTGGCGTACACCAGGTCGATGCGCATCCCCATGTCCTTGGGGAACGCCCCGGCGCGGTAATCCCAGTACGTGAACGGGTGCGGCCCCTTCATCGGAGCCGGCACCACGTCGTCGAGGCCGAGGGCCCGCAGGTCCGCCAGCGCCTGCCGTTCGGGCGGGGTGACGTGGGTGGACCCGACGAACACCGCGGGGTCCCAGACGTCGGCGTCGGTCGGCGCCACGTTGAAGTCACCGCACGCCACCAGCGCGGGTGAGGCACTGAGCTCGGCCGCCAGCGCCGTGCGCAGCGCCGCGTACCACTCGAGCTTGTAGGCGTAATGGGCCGACTCGGGCGTGCGCCCGTTCGGCGCGTACAGCGACCAGACCCTGATACCGCCGCAGTCGGCACCGACCGCCCTGGCCTCCGGCTTGCGCAGGCCAGGCTCGTCCAGCAAGAGCGACTCACCGGGCTCGCCCTCGTACCCGGGCTCGCCGCCAAAGCCCAGGCTGACCCGCTCCAGGCCGACCCTGGACAGCAGGGCGACCCCGTTCCACCGGCCCTCGCCGTGCGCGGCCACCTCGTAGCCAAGCTCCTCGATCTCGGCCGCAGGAAAGGCTCCCGCCGCGACCTTGGTCTCCTGCAGGCCGACGATGTCGGGCTCGGTCTCGGCCAGCCACTCGAGCAACCGCGGCAGGCGGGCCTTGACCGAGTTCACGTTCCACGTAGCCAGGCGCACGCCGATAGCCTCCCAGCTATTGCGCGCCCTCGCGGAACCCTTCGATGAACCGGCGGAAGACCCCGCCCTCCCTCGGCAGGGAGGGCCCGGGCGAAGGTGCCTCGGGGCGTTCCCGCCCGACGGGCTCGTCGTAGTCGGCCCGGGCGATGGCGTCCACGATCTGGGCCACGTCGAAGGCCTCCGAGCCGGGGATCTCGGGGACGAAGCCGACCAGGTCCCCGTCGAGCAGGACCTCGGCCTCCAGGCCGGTCGTGCCCTCGGCACCCCAGAGGGCCTCGCGCCCGCCGCCCGCGGGCACCTGCACCGCGTACGCGTCGACCCCTTGCTTCCTCAGGTGAGCGTCGATGCCGCGGTCCCTCAGCGCGTCGACCACCCGCTGCGCACGGTTCTCGTCCATCTGCACAGGCTACCCAGCCTTCACCCGCGGTTGGCCGGGCGGCGTCGTGACCCGCGCTCCCGCGGGGGCTAAATTCTTCGCATAGAGGAACTTTTTCGCCGGGACGAGCGGGGCGGGAGCATGACCGTGCTGACCAGGGAGCAGCTGCCGATACGGCTCACTCCCCTGGTGGGCCGCGAGAGCGAACTCAACGGGGTCGTGGCCGCCCTGGCCCGCAGCCGGCTGCTCACCCTCACCGGGCCCGGCGGCACCGGGAAGACCCGCCTGGCGCTGGCGACCGCCCGCGCCGCCCGCGCCTCGTTCGCGTCGGGCACCTGCTGGGTGGAGCTGGCCCCGGTCGAAGACGCCGGCCTCGTCGCGCAGACGGTCGCCGCCCGGCTCGGCGTGCCCGATACCCCCGGGCAGGAGGCCATCGAGGCGGTGGCCGAGCACGTGGCCGACCATCCGGTGCTCGTCGTGCTCGACAACTGCGAGCACCTCGCCGAGGCCGCGGCCAGAGCGGCCGAGTACCTGCTCGCCGCCTGTCCCGCCCTGGTCGTCCTGGCCACCAGCCGTGAGGCCCTCGGCGTGGAAGGCGAGCTGAACTGGCACGTGCCGCCGCTGTCGCTGCCGGAGCCCGGGACGCCGCCGACCGCGGCGCTGCTCGCCGGCTCCGACGCGGTCAAGCTGTTCGAGCAGCGGGCGCAGCTGGTGCGGCCGTCCTTCCGGGTCACCGACCAGAACGCCGCCGCGGTCTTGTCGATCTGCCAGCGGCTCGACGGGCTGCCGCTGGCCATCGAGCTGGCAGCCGCGAGGATGCGGGTGCTTTCCTCCGCGCAGCTCGCCGAGCGGCTGGGCGACATCTTCGCGGTGCTGGTCGGCGGCTCGCGCTCAGCGCCACGGCGTCACCAGGCGCTACGCGCGACCCTGGACTGGAGCCACGACATGCTCGAGGCGGCCGAACGGGCCGTCTTCCGGCGGCTGGCCGTGTTCTACGGCGGTTTTACGCTGGAGGCGGCCGAACGGGTGGCCGCCGGAGGAGACATCCGCGCGGACGCGATGATGGAGCTGCTGACCAGGCTGGCGGACAAGTCGCTGCTCCGGGTGGAGCACACCAGCGGTGACTCGCGCTACCACCTGCTGGCCACGATCCGCGATTACGCCAGGGACCGGCTCGCCGAGGCGTCGGAAACGGACCAGGCCCGGCGGGCGCACCTGAGCTACTTCACCGACCTCGCCGAAGGCGCGGCGGCCCGCGTCGAACGCGGCGAGGCCGCAGCCGGCGGCCTGGAGCTCGAGCTCGACCGCCTGGACACCGAGCTGCCGAACCTGCGCGCGGCATTTGAATTCGCGCAGGAATCCGGGGACGCGGCCGCGGCGTTGCGGATCGCAGGCCCGCTGGACCGCTACGCGTACCTGCGCGGCCGCTACCACGAGGTCCGGCAGTGGATCGACGCGGCGGTCACCTCCGCCCCCGACGCACCCGCGGCGCTGCGGGCCAAGGCGCTGCTGGGCGGCGGCCGGCTGGCCCTGCTGCAGTGCGACTACGCCCCGGCGGTGCGCCGGTGCGAGGCCGCGCTCCGGCTGTACCGCGAGCTCGACGACCCCAAGGGCATCGCCGGCGCGCTGCAGGTCCTCGGCAGCGTGTCCCGCGAACAGGGCCGCTACGCCAGGGCGATGGAGCTGCACGCGGAGAGCCTGGCCGTCGCCGAGGCCACGGGCGACCGGTGGGGGGTCGCCAGCGCGCACTCCTACCTCGCCTTCGCCTCCTGGCTGCAGCGCGATTTCGCCCGGGCCGCCCAGGAGGCCAGCATCGCGCTGGCCGCCTCCCGCGAACTCGGCGACATCGAGGGGGCCGCGTGGGCGCTGATCAGCCTGGGCACGGTCGCCCGCTACCAGGGCGAGATCGAGCGGGCGGTCCTGCTGCTGACGGAAAGCCGTGCCCTGTCGGAGGGGATCGGCTTCCGCGAGGGCCTCGCCTGGTCCGCCGAGCAGCTCGGGCTGCTCGGCGCCGTGGACGGCGACCCGGCCGCCATCACGCTGCTGCGCCGGAGTCTCGAGCTGCATACCGAGCTGCGGGACCGCTGGCGCATGTCCAGCGTGCTGGAGGATCTCGCGGCCATCGCGCTCGCGCTCGGCAAGGCCAGGCAGGCGGCCCGGCTGCTCGGCGCCGCCGAGGCGATCAGGGACGCGATCGGCACCGTGATCGCCCCGTGCGAGCGGCCCCAGCACCTGCA
>JGI12269J14319_10006047_pt1 | contig 10563 bp, 8 predicted proteins | sample PeaSoiSIISIP2007_FD_14319 | JGI IMG/M metagenome (IMG submission 14319) | reverse complement strand
CCAGCCCGCGTCGCCGAGCAGGTCGTTGGTCCAGGCGCCGCAGGCCAGCACGACGGTCTGCGCCCGGATCGGGTCGGCGTCGGTCCGGACCCCGGTCACCCGGCTGCCCGACGACAGCAAGCCGGTGACCCGGGTACGTTCGGCCAGCAGCCCGCCGGCGTCGATGACCCGCGCGGCCAGTGCCCGGGTGGCCCGGCCCGCGCTGACCTGAATGCCGCCGGGGTGCAGCACACCGCCCAGCACGCTATCGGCCGCGACTACGCCGCCGGTGACGGCCGCGACCTCGGTCGGCGTGAGCTGCCTGGTGTCGGGCGGCGCGAACGGATGCCGCGCCACCGTCGCCACCCACCGGTCCCACCCGTCCTGGGTGGTGGCCAGGAACAGGTTGCCGTTGGCCAGGCAGTCCGCGTTCGGCAGCGCGCGGTAGTAGCCGATGCTGTACCATTCCAGCTCCAGCTCCGCCGCGGTGAGGAAGTGCGCGTACCCGGCGGCCCACAGGCCGACGAAGCCCGCGCCCGCGCCCGAGGTCGCGGTGCCGGGGGTGGCCGCGTCAAGGACCATGACCCGCCCGGCGCCACGGTCCAGCAGGTGGCAAGCGAGCGAGGTGCCCAGCACCCCCGCGCCCACGATTAGCACGTCGGCGTCATCCATTGGCGGCCCCCAGCAGATCGGCGTCGCAGCGGTATAAGTTGATCACGCTGGCCCCGTCAATGCCGAGCGAGGAACCCCCGCGTTGACAGCTGACGCTGTCAACTGAACGGTATCTGGCGCGGTTACCGTCAAACTGATCACTGCGCCCTGAGTTCGGTTGGGTCAGGCGGACACCCGCCGTCTCAGGGAGTTGTCGTGCACACGTACCAGGGAAGAAGTCCGGGTACCAGGCCGAATCGCCGGCGCTGTTGTAGGCATTTGAGCCTCATTTGACCATCTCCGAGCGGTCGGCCGGAAGCAGGCACTGGTCCTCGCTGTACGGTTCTCCAGTTCTCCGCTACGCGCGTGATCCTAGACGTAGGATCGAGCGTCTCAATCCGTAGCGGGTAATCAGCGTGATAGTGAGAGGGGCCGAACGTGCTCAGGCGAGCGGAGAATGTGACACTGTTGCGTAACCTCTTCGGTCGCGTCACGGTCCAGGTTGGCCGGAAGCAGTACACGCTTAAGCAAAGGCCAACAAAGGATGAGTGGACTGCGGCCTGGGCTCGTCAGCAAAGCGAGCCAGTTCTCGTACTTTCGACCGCTGATCGGAACCTCTGGCAGTTTCAGAGCCGTTTCTACTGGGATAATGACGGCCTTAACGGCAGCCAGGTTTACGCGTTGCTGGTTACTCGCGGTCAACGTGAGCAGCAACGTGTTGAGCGAGCGCAAGCGATGGTTGCAATGGGCTCCGCTCCACGAAGTCAGCTTCGTGGAGCTATACCGGATGATCTCAAGCAATACGTATGGCGCCGGGATGGAGGCGGGATGGAGGCCGCTGTCGCCAGTGTGGCAACCAGTATGAACTGCAGTATGATCATATAATTCCAGTGAGTATGGGCGGCGCAACGACGGCCGAGAACCTTCAAATCCTGTGCGGTCCATGCAACCGCAGGAAGGGCGCAGGACTAACCGTTCGGTGACACTTGCTGTCTAAACTAGGCCGGAAGTCTCCACCGGACGCCGGGGGCGATTCACTCATGATTGGTCAGGGATCACACGGAAGAGGTCACTGGCACAAATCAAATAAGGTCCACTATTTTTCGAAAACCACCAACAGTTGCAGGACTGGGCGGAACCGGCCGCGCCCACCTACCTGAGTTCGAGCCGACCTGATCGGCAATCAGGATCTGCGCTTAGTCCGCAAGGCTCGAGCCTCGGCCAGCCGCCCCGCTGCCAAGTAGGCGGCGGCGAGGTTGTTGCGGGAGGTCCTGGTCCGGGGGTGGGTCTGGCCCAGAACCTTCTCGAAGTCGGCGAGGGCCCGCTCAAACAGCGGAATGGCCTCGGCCAGCCGACCCGTGGCCTGGTAGGCAAGAGCGAGGTTATTGCGGGAAGCCAGAGAGCTGAGGTGGGTCTGGCCCAGAACCTTCTCGAAGTCGGCGAGGGCCCGCTCAAACAGCGGAATGGCCTCGGCCAGCCGACCCGCGACCCGGTAGGCGTGAGCGAGGTTATTGCGGGAGGTCACGGTGCTAGGGTGAGTGCCGCCCAGGACCCGCTCGAAGTCGGCGAGAGTCCGCTCGTAAAGCGGAATGGCCTCGGCGAGCCGACCCGCGTCCTGGTAGGCAGCGGCAAGGTTATTGCGGGAGGTCAGGGTGCTGGGGTGAGTGCCGCCCAGGTCACGCTCGAAGTCGGCGAGGGTCCGCTCGTATAGCGGGATGGCCTCAGCCAGTCGGCTCGCGGCTTGGTAGGCCTGAGCGAGGTTATTGCGAGTGGTCAGGGTGTCGGGGTGAGTGTCGCCCAAGACCCGCTCGCAGTCGGCGAGAGTCCGCTCGTACAGCGGAATGGCCTCGGCCAGCCGACCCGCGTCCGGGTAGGCATAGGCGAGGTTGTTGCGGGAGGCAAGGGTGTCGGGGTGGGTGCGGCCCAGGACCCGTTCACGGTCGGCGAGGGTCCGCTCGTACAGCGGAATGGCCTCGGCCAGCCGACCCAAATCCTGGTAGGCGGCGGCGAGGTTGTTGCGAGTGGTCAGAGTTGCCGGGTGGGTCTCGCCCTGGACCCGTTCGAAGTCGGCGAGGGCCCGCTCGTACAGCGGAATGGCCTCGCCCGGCCGACCCGCGTCCCGGTAAGCACGGGCGAGGTTATTGCGGGAGGCGAGGGTGTCGGGGTGGGTGCCGCCCAGGACGCGCTCACGATCGGCGAGGGTCTGCTCGTACAGCAGAATGGCCTCACCTAGCCGACCCGCATCCTGGTAGGCGGCGGCGAGGTTGTTGCGACTGGTCAGGGTATTGGGGTGGGTTTTGCCCAGGATCCGCTCGCAGTCGGCGACGAGGGCCGGGCCGTAGTCGATGGCCTGCGCGAAACTGTCGCCCAGGTCGGTCAGGCACCAGATCGCCCAGGCGCGCAGCCCCAGCAGGGTTCCGGTCAGGGCGGCGTCGTGGTCGCCGAGGTAGAGGGCCAAGTGCTCGTGCAAAGCCATGATCTGCTGGATGGCGTCGCGCACGGCGGGCCGGTTCTGCCACGGCTCGGGCAGGGAGCCGGTCACCGCCTCCAACAGCGCCGCGACGCCCGCGCCCAGCCCGGCCAGGGTCCTGTCCCTGGCCTGCCGCTCCACGGCCACCCGCATGGTCAGCCGGTGCGCCCTCACCGTGGCGTCATCGGTGCTGAAGGTCAGCAGCGACGCGTTAGCCAGCCGGCCCAGTGCCTCATCAATCCGCTCCGGCCCGGCCACCCGGGTGCGAGGGTGGGTGAGCAGGCCCTGCTGCCCGGCGGCGTACAGCAGCTGACGGGATACCCCGGCCGCCGACAGCAGCGCGACCACGTTAACTAGCCCACGGCACAGGCCCGTCGGGTCACCAGCAGCAGCCGCCCCTGTGGCCAGCAGGATGGCCTCGGCTGCGCCGTGCGGATACGACTCTCCCACCGCGTGCTTGAGCAGGTCGTGCACTGACACGGCGCGCAGCCGGGTCAGGTAAGCCCCGTAATCCAGGTGCCGGTCGGCGATCACCGCGGCGGCCTGGGCCAGGGCCAGCGGCAGGAACCCCAGCTCCCCCGCAAGCTGCCGCGCTCCGGGCTGATCGGACCGGCCGGTGCGCTGGGCGAGGAACGCCAGCGCCTCGGCCTCGGTGAACACATCCACCGGCACCGACCTGCCCAAGCCCGCCGTCTGCAGGCCGGTGCTGGTGATGACCGCCTGGGACTTGCCCGCGGCAGGCAGGAATTGCCGCACCCCGTCTGGGTCGCTGACATTGTCGAATACCATCAGGCAGCGCTCGCCGTCGACTTCCAGCCGGTTCCGTACCAGCCTGGCGATTTCCCCCAGGTCCGCACCGCGCGTGTCGAGGTCCAGCCGGGCTGCCACCATCGCCAGGCCATTCAGCACCTGCGCCATGTCCTCGGCATTGATCCACGCCACTAGTCGCCAGCCTGCATCGATGCAGTACCGCGCGTACGCCGCCGCAAGCTGGGTCTTGCCGACACCGCGCATCCCGGTCACCGACCGCACAATCCGAACACCCGGACCGCTTTCGCCCAGCGCGGCCAGCAGGTCCGCGCGCGGCTGGAACGCAGGAGGCGGCTGCGGCACCTCCCCGGCCACCACCGGCCCGGCCACGGCGGCCTTAGGTGGCTGGATCTGCTGCTCGTCGATGTATCCCTTGATGAAGAAGTTGATCTGGGTGGTGCCCTCGCCGACCTGCACGCCCTGACCGTGGACCTCCATCCGCGTTACGGCGGCCGGTTCCCCGGCGCCGGTGCTGCCACTCACCTGCGGCCCCTCACCGGATCAGCCCAGGCCTGGTCTGAAGATATTGGTCTGCACGTTGCGGTCACCGACCTGGACGCCCTGCGATTCCCGAACGGTCACCACGTACCTGCCGGACCGGGACCCGGCCTCATCGACCAGGCTCACCAGCGCCTTCAGGCGCGCGCCCGCGTCCTGCACCGCTTCGCACGCCCCGTCCTGCACCGCAGAGCCTGCGCCCGCGCCCAGCGCCGTCACAATCAGCGTGACCGCATCCATCCTCCCTGACCTCCCCACCCGGCACTAACCGGCCCTACTCTCACTTCGGTTGCCATGCGCAATCCGAAATGATCCGGACGAGAAACCGACCGCCGTGACGACAACTGCCAGTCGGGCGGTGACGCCGCTATCCCGTGCTTTGAACCCCGCGCGAGAAACGCACCTGACAACGTTCGTAATGCGTTAGCGTATTATCCACCTCGCGATCGTCATGTCGACCGATCTCAACTTGACAGCGACACGCCATGGTCGCCAAGGCAGCAGCGGTGGCCGCCAGGGCAGAAATCAACTACAGGTTCTCATGGATAGGTCGGGCGGTACGGACGCTTAGCAAAACATTGACCAGCCGGGATAGCCCCTGGTACCCAGGCCGGACGTGCCTCGTTGAGCTACGGATCTGAAGGCCATGCCCGTGGCGTTCCCGCTGCGGTGCGGCCGACGCACCATCACCGCCACTTGCGGACAACATGCTCGGCGACCGGGCTTTACGCGGCTGAGCCCGCGGGCTGAGCAAACCTGACACGGTAGGGGCTACTAGATCAAATCCAGTACGGCCCGGCGACATTTCGAAACCCTGACCGACGGCAAGAACCCAGATCGAAGTTAGTTATCGACGGTTTTGTCCATTATTCTCCGGATTTGTCTAGAAAAAGTGCCGTGGTCGACTCCTTGGTGGGGAATTACACAGAGCGCCCGCAGAGATGAGGAAGCAGGGAGTAAAGTGGCTACTTGGTTCGCATTGACTCAAATGATGCCGAGACCGCTTCGTCCGCCGAGATAACTTGAGCGGACAGCGAGGGAGGGACTTATGGATTTGACCGAGGACGGTTTCCCAGCAGAACTGGACTCCATTTCTTGTCACGTCGCAAGGAATTTGAAGTTGTCACCAAGCAGGTCGGGCATGTCCCATCGGCCGTCATCCGCTACTACCACCAATATTTGACCCAACGATCAAGGCGCAGCCTCGTGTGCGGCGATTGCGGGCGCCGCTAGTCGCGCCGGGATTCATCTTTGCCAGTACTGGCACCGCTATTGTCAGCGGTTTGGTTCTATTCTTACTCTGGTGGATGAACGGCAATTCTAACCTGCTGCTATAGCCGGTGCGTATTGCCACGGGATCACCAAAGAACTAAAGGGATGGGAGTGGCCGCAGAGGGGGCGTGCCATGATCGGGCAGGAACTACAGGAAACGCGTACCGCGCGTTGGTACCAGGCGGTGCGATGCGCTCACCGCACCGGGGCCTGGAGCGAACGAGTTCGCTGTTACATTGCGCTTTCGGCGATCCTCGCCGAGCAACGGGCGTCGCAGGCGCCCGGAGAGTGCCGCCGCCAGCCGCCTATTCAGGTACCCGGCATCTTGACGGAGGTGGCGCGCCGCGCGCACTTCGCGTCGGCCGAGCCCGTCTACAAGCGATGGCGGGCGAAGCCCGACGGCCAGCACGTGGGACGGTGGGCCGGTCCCAGTCCCGCCATCAAACCAGGGGTCGCGTTCGTGGCCGAAGCCAAGATTGTGTCCTTCTGGCCGTATAGGGAAGGCATCTTGGAAGTCGCTGACGCCTTCGACATGACGCGGACCGAAATCGCGGCCTCCTATCTACGGGCGCTAGCCGCCTGGGCCAGCGAGGACACTCTCCTGGCTGCCTGTCACCCAGCCGGGCCGCCGGAGTGCGTAACCGAGGACATGGAGGTCCTGGCGGGCCGGTTCCCGCGCGCGGCCGACTCGGTGTCCTGCTCACTTCGTGCGAGGTGTCTCGCGAAGCTCGCCGGGGACGTCGTGGGCCGCGTGCTCCAGGACGCCAGCATCACATCACTGGGTGCCTTTAATACCGTCCGCGACGAGGTGTTGGGCCTGCTCGCCGAGCCCTCGAACCCGATTACCGACCAGGTAGCCTGCTCGGTGGCCGAGCTTTCCGACCGACTGCTGCACCAGGGTGACGATGAGGCGGTCTTGACCGCCGACCAAGCCGACCGGATGCTGACCGCGCTGAGCGAGCTCAGTTCCCTTCTGGCCCACGTCGCGGCGGGAACCCAATGACTGCGATCACTCTCCTGGCCGCGGAGAAGCCGGAAACGAGGCCGGCCGGAGCGGCAACGTACGAGCAGGTGGCTGTGGCCGCGAGGCTGCGCGCAGCGACGGAGGCGCTGAGTGTGCTGCAGGACCGCGCGCCGCAGGAGCAGCACTACGCCAGCCGCTTCGCGATGGGCCTGCTCAGTGCCCATGTCGATCCCGCCGACTGGAGCTCCGCCGGTCTGCCAATAGATCCTGCACCGCCGCCACAGGGCGACCACCTAGTACCGGTGTCCCATGCCGCGGTGCTCTGCCTGGCCCACTGCGCCATGCAACTCTACGCAGTCGAGTTGCGCGTCGCCGACCGTCCCGCGCACTGGGCTCGCCTGGCGAGGTTTTTCGCGAGGCGTCTCCCTATGCCGACCCGTGAGCTCGTCCGGCTCCACGAACGCGCCTTGAACGCGCGCGTGGACGCCGGTGACACGTCTGGAGAAGTCGTCAGCAACCTCTTGGCGGCGTTCGATTATCACCGGGTAGCCGACGGCGAAGACGCATACCTCACCGGGCTCGCCCGGGCCAATCTTTCGCTGGCGTACCAGCAGCGTCACCTCGGGAAGGACATGGCCATCGCCACCACGCTTGCCGAGGAGGAGGCCCGGGCGCGGACCGCCCGGTATGGCTCCCGCCACCCGGTCACGCTGGTGGCCCGCTCCCTGTACGCGCTGTCTCTGATCGTTCAGGCGGAGGCGGAAACGGACAAGACTGAGCTACGCGCTCTCGCCGGTCGCGCGCTGGCCGAGATCACCGAGGTCCGCACAGTCCGGGATCGCTTGTTCGGCGTCACCTCGCCGGTCGCCACCCGGAGTCGCCGGTACGAGGCCCGCGCCCTGATCCTTCTCGGCGAACTGGACAAGGCGCGTGCCTGCCTGGAGTGCACGCTCATCTTCGAGAAGGCCCGCAACGGCAGCAGGGAACCGCAAAGCTGCGGGCAGACCCACTATCAGCTTGGCCGGGTATACCAAGCCCTCGGCGACCAGTCCGAAGCGCGAGAACACGCACAGCGCGCGCAACGGATCTTGTCTGATCAAAATCCCGGAGGACACGAGGCCCGCAAGGCAGCGGCCCTGGTCAGCGAACTGGGTGGCGGATAGGCCGCGCCCGGTTGCGGTGGTGGACCGCCAGTAGCCCGTTCGTCAGCCCGGGTACTGTTCCGCGAACCACATGGGCCACACCCTGCGCAACCAGTCTCGAACATCCTGCTGGCTGTCGAATGCCGCGCCGGTAAGCTTCGACAGCGTTTCGGGGTTCAGTTCCGTGTCACGGGCGGCGGCGAGAAGTTCCTGCCGCAGCCAATCCCGGTAATGGGCCCCACCGGGGCCGTGGAGCAGGCTCGCCACCTCTTCGGGACGGGTCTCGGGGATGCACCAGGTCATAAGGAAATCCCGCAGACGCCGACTCAGCATGCTCGATCCTCGCATTGTCTAGCGCCCCGGCCGGGCGCGATCAGCAACTGTCAACCTCTGGATAGCAGGTGTACAGATGCCACCTGCCATCGTCCTGCTTCTGCCAGATCGCGACCGCCTGGCTATCCCGGTGCCATCGGCTGGGCCATCTCCCTGAGGACTCACGGGAACGGCCGTAGACGTCTGCGCGCCACCCAGCTCCCAGCACGTCCGCGAGCGGGCGCTGGGTCCGGAAGCGAGTCATCCCGTCCCGTTCCGCCGCCGCGTGACGCAGCCGGTACTCGTCTGAAGTCCGTAGCCGGTACGCGGCCACCGCCATCGCCTCCTTCGACTGCCACCTCGTCGCGTGTCGCGGTGCCAGCCAGTCCTGATCCCCCCGGGCGTTGATGCCGGTCACCGCCCGCCTGGTCAGCTGTTCGTCGGTTACGTTGACATGCTCGCGGAAGGTATGGCCCCAGGCTGGATGATCCCGTTCCATCGCCTGCAACCGGGCGGCGAGCTGCTGTATCCGGTCACGATCCCGGACCGGGTCGAGCCGCGCTGGGCCGGCCGGAGAGGGCACGCGCACCTGGTCCGCCTCCCGTGCTGGCGGCCGAAGATCTCGCGCACGTCCGCGCTCCCTGTCACGCAACTGGCATCCTCGGGGGGTGGCGAGCTGGCCTGGCTAACCGCGGCTCCGCAGCCACCTGCAAGATATCCGCACCGCCGTTGAGCTGGCCGATGACCTCGTCGGCTACCGCCTGGTAATCGGTGAGCACATGCGCGCCAGGGACCTCCCTGAGGGCCGGGGCCACCAGGCCCTCCGACTCCCTGGGCACCACCCATGTCACGTAGGCCTCCCGTGAGAGTTCCGCGAACACCTCGGCCGTAACCGTGTCGGCTAGCGGCGGGTCGGGGGTGAAGAATACGACGGCGGACCGAACCGCGGCACCGCCAGATGCGCTGGTGAGTGCACGGTCCCGCCTCAGCACCGCACGGATCCGTTCCAATAGGACGGCGAAGTCCACGTCGGCGACCGGGTGCTTGACGTCACGCCGGGTTAGCCGACCAGCCTCGCGCAGCTCACCCCGCAGGGCATCCTCATCGCCGTGGAGCGCCCGCACCTGGCACGTGATCCCTGGCGTCGCCGCGATCTTCCTGTCGACCTCCAGCAGCGCCGTCCGACTGCGGTTCCAGGTGCGGTCGCTGAAGGCGTCTGCGCCGGTGATCAGCAGGTAGACCAGGGCTCTGGTGTCTGGCTCGGCGCTCAACATGTCGCCGCCGTCTTCCTGGTCCTGCTCCCGCTGCCGGAGCCGCCAGCGTACCTCGGGCAGCCAGCGGGAGAGGATGCGGGATGGGCGCCGCGCTGGCTCCCCTTCGACCGGCGGCTCCTCCTCGGACTCGAGTTCCTCTCCGGTTGTCCGCTCGTCTTCGTCTGCCTGCGGGTCACGCGGTTGCCGGTCTTCAGGTTCCGGTTTCTTGTGGCGCGCTCCTTGCTGCGTCCCCCGGTCTGGCGCCGACACCGGACCCGCCGCGAGCAGGTCAGGTCCCGGACCGGCATCCCGCATGGAGGTCTCGGACGCCGACGCCCCCGAATCGGATTCTGACGCTGAGTACCGCTCGTACCTGCCCTTGAGGTCAGCGAGTTCGTCCGGGCTGAGGCCGGGTTCCTTCCGGGTGGCGAAGTAGCGCAGCAGGTTGTCGCCCTGGCGCCGCAAGAGGTCGATCAGGTCGCTCTCGCGCCGCCAGGCGCCGGACGGTGAGGTCACGATGTCCCACGAGGGACCGGACTCGGAGGTCGGCCCGCGGTCATCGAGGCTGCGGTCGTCAACGCTCGCTATGCCCAGGAACCGTACCCGCAGGGCCGCCAGGGACGCCGTGGCGGCGCAGCCGCTCAGCACTTGCTCGACCACCGCCGCCGACCTGTCGATGACCACGAGCGCGAAGTAGTTGCGCCCGGAGATAAAGCGCGGGCTCATCATCTCGGTAATGATGCGCTGTACTGCACGGGAGCGTTCTCCGGCCAACCCCGGTTGCGGTCCGAGATCGGCGAAGCGCAGTTCGATGAAGTCTCCGGCCGCGGGTGACATCATGATCCGGTTTGCCGCCTCCATCGTCACCCGCTGGAGGAGGGGCGCCGCATTGACGTAGCTCGCGACGAGGCACAGGCATCCTTCCGCGTCGGGGTCGGGCGGAATCGGGTCAAGTCCGTCGCTCATCACAGCAGGTCGTCATCCTCCGGGAGGCCGAAGTCCTGGGTCGGCAGCGTCCGAAGCGGAGGTGGAGGTAGCGGCCCACCGCGGCCGGTGCCCTGGCCATGAGGGTGACCGAGGTACCCGGCAGGCCCCGGACTGTGACCGTTCTGCTGCAGTCCGTGCGGCCCGTTGCCGCTGGCGTTCAGCCCACTCCCTCCGTTCGGCGTGGCCTCGCCGCCGTTCGGCCCGCTGCGGCTATTCGTGGCGGGG
>JGI12269J14319_10006046_pt1 | contig 10563 bp, 12 predicted proteins | sample PeaSoiSIISIP2007_FD_14319 | JGI IMG/M metagenome (IMG submission 14319) | reverse complement strand
GCCCAGCCGCCGGCGACCGCGCCGACGATCAGCCCCGCCATGGTCAGGCTCCCCGCCCAGCCGATGTAGGCTTCCGGCATGTGCAGCGCCGGCGCCATCGAAGGCGCGGCGACTCCAAGCGCCTGGATGTCGTAGCCTTCGAGCGCGGCGATGGCGAAGCAGACGGCGATGACGACCGCCACGCTTGCCGCCGCCGGGGCGTTCTCCGCAGCGACCGCCTGGCCCATGCTTCCCTTTCCCCCGACACCGCTCTCTGCGATGCATAGGGGCAAGCGGGCGCAGGCGCGAGGGGTCAGGCGCTGATCGCCGGTCCTTCGATCGCTCGCACGCGCCAGCGCATGAGCATGGCCGCCAGCCGGTCGCGCAGCGCGCCGTCGTCGAGCGTCATGTCGTCCAGTTCGGCCTCGGCCAGCGCCACCGCCAGCTGTTCAAACTGGATGAGCTCGGCCGCGACCGCGGACGGGTCGGCGGCTGAGCCCGCCCAGGTCGTCAACGTGCGCAGGAGGTCGCTGCGCACCAGCGCCACTGCGCGCCGCACGAAGGTGTCCTCATGCGCCAGCCGGCGGACGCTGCGCCGGAACCACACGTGTTGCCTGTGGCGGGCGATCACCGCGTCCACGATCTCGGCGGCCGTCCCGGGCTTGGCGATCAGCCGCTCGAAAGCCCGCTGCTCCTCCGCCGCCCAGGCGAGGTAGACGGCGATGAAGACGTCCACCTTGCCCTTGAAGCAGCGATAGAAGGTGTTGGGCGACACTCCGCTCCGGCGGGCGATCCGCGCCACGTCGGTGCCGTCGAAGCCGTAGCGGAGAAACTCCGTGCGGGCGGTGGCGAGCAGGTTCGCGCTCGTGTCGTCACGCCTCAATGCAGCTCTCCGCCGGAGGCGAGCATGCTGTGCCCCTGGTCGCGGTAGAGGTCGACGATCAGCGGCGCGCCCAGGCGGGCGACCGCGCCATCCAGCGCCTCCTGCATGCACGCGCGGTAGTTGGACGTTTTGTCCAGGTCGGCCGGGCCGGGCTTGCCGCCGCAGACTGCCGAAGCCGCCCGCGTCAGCCGGGCCAGCATCGCCCTGGCGTCGTCGCCCCGGCCCAGGTCCAGGCCGCCGCTGCTGACGGTGACTGTCAGCACGCCCGTTGCAGGATCGATTTGCGGGGCCGCGGATGCCGGCGCGGCGAGGGCGAAGCCGGCGCACAAGGCGAGCAAGATTCTGATACGCAAGTTAGAAATCCTCCAGCTAGCGTTGCTTGAAGCCGATGGCTCTGATGCAACCAGCGAGATAAAATCGGTAAATCGGGCCAAGGCTGAAAGGACGGAGATGCGACATTTCGCCGATGATGCCCCGATGATCGCGTCGATCGAACCCCGCCCGCCGATCGGGCGGATTCTACTCGCGCATGAGGCGGACTTCCGGCTGGCGCAACTTCTGGTGCGCCCTTCGCTGCGCGAGGTGGTTGGCGGCGGCCGACGCGACATCCTGGAGCCGCGCGTGATGCAGGTCTTGGTGACGCTCGCCGCCCTTCGTGGGCGCGTGGTCTCCCGGGACCAGCTCATCGAGTCCTGTTGGGAGGGGCGGGTGGTGGGCGAGGACGCGATCAACCGTACGATCGGCCGCCTGCGCCGGCTCGCCGAGCGCTTCGAGGGCGCGTTCAAGATCGATACCGTTGCGCGGGTGGGCTACCGGCTGAGTGAAGTCAGCCCCCCGTCGCCGGCGGCGCCGCATCGCTCGCCCTGGCGCCAGGCGTCGGCCGCCTTTGCGGCGATCGCCGTCCGCGCTGCGCGAGCCCTGGGTCTGGCGCGCGACTGAACCTCTGCGCTAAGCAGGGGTCATGACCGAGCTTGGCCTCATCGAAGGCTACTATGGCCGACCCTGGACCTGGGACGAACGCGACAGCCAGGCCGCGTTCCTCAAGCGGCACGGCTACGGCTTCTACCTCTATGCGCCAAAGGCCGACGCCTACCTGCGCAAGCGCTGGCGCGAGCCGTGGCCGCAAGAGACGCAAGCCGCGCTCCAGCGCTTCGCGGCGCGGTGCCGCGATCTCGGGGTTCGCTTCGGCGTGGGCTTGAGCCCGTTCGAGGTCTACCTCGACTTCAACGACGCGGCGAAGGAGTCGCTGGCGCGACGGCTCGCCGATTTCGACGCGCTGGGCGTCGAAGACCTCGGCGTCTTCTTCGACGACATGCGCGGCGACGTCCCTGAGCTCGCCGCGACGCAAATCCAGATCCTGCACTGGATCGCCGAGCGCAGCACGGCCAGCCGGATCATCTTCTGCCCGACCTACTACAGCGACGACGTCCAGCTCGACCGCGGCTTCGGCATGCGGCCGCCCGGCTATCTCGAGGCGCTGGGCGCGGGCCTCGATCCGGCGATCGGCGTGTTCTGGACCGGCGAGGAAGTCTGCTCGCGCGAATACAGCCCCGGCCATCTCGATCGCGTCGCCGAGCAGGTTCGGCGCAAGCCCATCCTCTGGGACAACTATCCGGTCAACGATGGGCCTCGGATGAGCCCCTACCTCTACATCCGCGCCTTCACTGGCCGGCCGGCGGCGATCGGCCCCTCCCTCACCGCGCATGCCGTCAACCCGGCGCTGCAGCCGGTGCTCAGCCGCATTCCGCTGGCCAGCCTGGCCGAAAGCTACAGGCTGGGCGACGCCTACGAGTATGGCGCCGCCTTCGCCCGCGTCGCCGCCGAGGTGCTCGGCCCGGAGCTGGCGGTGCTCGTCCAGCGGCACCTGCTGACACTGCAGGAGGTCGGCCTCGACCGCCTCGAGGAGGCTGCCAAGACCCGGCTACGCGAGCGCTACGCCGCCTTCGACCACCCCGGCGCGCGCGAGATCCTCAAGTGGCTGGACGGCGGCTACACCGTGACCCGCGAAATGGTCGAAGCCGAGGAGAGCGGCTAGGGCGATTGCCTGCAGGCGTGAAACGCATGTCCTGCGCTTTTTGGGAAACAATCGGGCCACGGAATCAGGCCAGAGACTGGAGTGCTGCATGGGCTGGTCCGTCAATCGCCCCACGGGACTGACGTTCCATCGCCCCGGTCTGTCGACCAGGGGCTACACGCTGCTCACGCCGCATGGCGATACGGGCACGTACCTGATCGATCTGGAGGGTCGGGTCGTCCATCGGTGGAAGTTCACGCACATCAAGCCCGGGTACGGTCGCCTGCTCGACAACGGCAACCTCCTCATGACCGGCTCGGACGTGAACCTGCCGAAGCCCCCGCCTGACGAGCCGACCAAGCCGCCTCCGCCGTTTGCCACACATGTCACCCGCCTGGGCGGCTACCACACCACGCTCGTCGAGGTGGATTGGGACGGCAATGTCGTCTGGGAATACGAGAACCGCTTCCAGCACCACGACTTCCACCGCTTGGCCAACGGCAACACGCTGGTGCCCGAGTGGGTGGAGCTGCCCGAGGATCTGCATCGCAAGGTCCGCGGCGGCTATCGCATGCCGCGCGAGAAGATGCCCCGGTTGATCGGCGACGATCTCGTCGAGATCACGCCCGACATGAAGGAGGTGCGGCGCATCAACACCTGGCGGCTGCTCGATCCGGTCAAGGACGCGATCCATCCCACCAGCCGCCGCTGGGAGTGGACGCACATCAACGGCATCGACGTGAACGCCGCCGGCGACATCCTGTTCTCCGCCCGCAACTGCGATCGCGTGGCGGCCATCGACCACGAGACCGGCCAGCTGCGCTTCAAGCTCGACAAGGCGCACGGCCAGCACAATCCGACCTGGCTGGCCAACGGCAACGTGCTCATCTTCGACAACGGCCACGACAGCTCGAAGGTGATCGAGGTCGATCCGGCGAGCGGCGAGGTGGTCTGGCGCTACCGCGGCATGCCATCGCAGCAGTTCTTCAGCGGCCACATCTCGGGCGCATCGGCGCTGGCGTCCGGCAACGTGCTAGTCTGCGAAGGCACGAGCGGGCGGCTGTTCGAGGTGACGCGCGGCCACGAGGTCGTGTGGGAGTGGATCAATCCGTTCGTGAACAACAATTCGCGCGGCGAGCCGACCGTCAGCATCTACCGCGCGCATCGCTACGACATCGATCACCCGGCCCTCGCCGACCGTGACCTCGATCCGGCGCGGTTCGCCAACCTGAACCAGTTGAACGGTCTGGCTTGATCGCGACGCCGACGGCCGGCCGATAGCAAGGGGAACGACATGAGGGATCTGTCCGGCAAGACGGCCTGGATCACCGGGGCCGGCACCGGCATCGGCGCCGGCGCCGCCCGGGCGCTCGCCGGCGTCGGCATGCGGGTCGTCCTGTCGGGTCGACGGGAAGCCCAGCTGCGCGAGGTGGCGCAGGCTATCGAGGCGCAGGGCGGCCAGGCGCGGATTGCACCGCTCGACGTCGCCGACGCCAATGCGGTGGATGCGGTCGTCGCGGGCATCGAGCGCCAGGAGGCTCGGCTCGACTTGCTGGTGAACAGCGCCGGCATCAACGTCTCGCGCCGCAACTGGAAGCACCTCGCGCGGGCCGACTGGGATCAGGTCATCCGCATCGACCTCGACGGCGCGTTCTACTGTTGCCATGCGGCCCTGCCGATGATGCGCGCACAGCAGGACGGCCTCATCGTGAACATCTCGTCCTGGGCCGGGCGCCACGTCAGCGCCGTGACCGGTCCGGCCTACAGCGCGGCGAAGTTCGGGATGAACGCCCTGACCGAGAGCCTCAATATCGAGGAGTGCATACACGGCATCCGCGCCACGGCCGTGTGCCCAGGCGAGGTCGCGACCCCCATCCTGGACAAGCGCCCGATTCCGGTGAGCGAGGCCGATCGCCAGCGCATGGTGCAGGCGGAGGATTGCGGCGAGCTCGTGCTGTTTTTGGCGCGGCTGCCGACACACGTCTGCATCAACGACGTGACCATCAGCCCCACGTGGAACCGCGGCTACGTCGGCCAGGCGCGATCGATCCCGGACTGACTGGCCGCGGCCGCGGCGGAGGCCGTGGCCGTTCGACAGATGGCATGGCGCAGGCATAGGCTCGCGGCCCATGCCGAAGAGCCGCCTTCAGCTCCGCGCAATGCCGATGATCGTGGCGGCCTACCTTGTCGCGCCCCTGGTCGCGGTCAGCGGACTGTGGCTGGTGTGGTATGGGCCCTGGGCGGCGCCCACCGGCATCGCCTGGCCGCAGGGCGGTCAGGCCTGGGCGTTGCTCTTCATGGGCGGCGTCCCGGTCTGCCTGATCGCGGAGCTCGTATTCGCAACCCCGTTGCTGGTCGGCTTTTCCCGCCGCCACTGGTGGTGGCTGAATGGGTGGAGCGCCTGTGGCCTGGGCTTTCTGGTCGCCTTCCTGCCGGTCTTCGCCTTCGACGCCGCTGCGCCGGCCATCGGCGACGTGGTCAATGGCGTCGTGCTCGCCGCCAACGGCGTGAGGACGGCGGCCGGCTGGATCAGCCTGCTTGAGGCCGACGCGCCCTGGGGGCTGGCCGGCCTCGCGACAGCGCTCACGTTCCGCCTGATCGCGGTGAGAACCAGACCCTCCGAAGGCGAGATCGCAGCGCCCGCGTCCTAGCGCCTAGCGGCAGCTGGTGATCAGACAACGATGGCCGGTCTTCGTGAAGCTGTCGCAATAGCGAAGCGCGCCCGCTCGCGCGACGGACAGGTGGCGCGAACTCGCCCATCCCCTGGCTCCCGTCGGGGATAGGGCATAGCAGGTGAGCGCGTGCGCGGCGCCGGTCGTCATCGCCGCAACAACGACGATAGACGCGCCGATCGCCACCGTCCTGATCAGGTGGCGAGGAGCAGTCGACAGCGATCGAGCCGGCCCCATCACGAGATCCGCGCGTGGAGCTCGCCGCGGGCCCGGTAGAGCTCCCAGAACCGGTTCGCGATCGCCGAGGGCTCGATGGTCTGCCCGCCACGATCCGAGGGCGTGCCCTTGACCATGCCGGCCACCATGACCTCGCCGACATAGACGCCATCGCCCTTCAGCCGCTCGCTCAGCAGGCCGACCAGCTTGTGCTTCGCCCCGTTAGCGAGCGCGACGCCCATCGTCTTCAGACTGACGGCGTAGGCGTCGATCTGCGGGTTCAACTCACCGAACGCGCCGTTGGTTACGAGCACCGCCCCATCGCCGGCGGCCTTCAGATCAGGCAGCGCCGCCTGGACGGCGGCGAGCAGGCCGACCACGGCCACGTCGAACACGCCGCGCACCGAAGCGGGGTCCGCGGTCACGAGGTCGCCAGCGTCTGCGCCGCCGAACGCGTTCCAGTGCAGAACGGTGATCGCGCCAAGCGCGCCGCGCGCGCTTGCGATCGCCGCGCGGACGGCGGCCGGGTCGCTGGCGTCGGCCTGGACCGCGACCGCGGCGACGCCATTCGCCTTCAACGCCTCGACGCCCGAGGCAAGCCGCTCTTCGCTCCGCGCGACCAGGGCCACGGAGAAGCCCTCGGCGCCGAACCGCTCGGCGACGGCGCTGGAGATGCCAGGCCCGAAGCCTATGACGACGATGGTCTTTGACATGCTCTCTCCAAAGCTCTGCTTGATCCGCTAGACGTCGTCGTCATCGACCCAGCCCATGGTGCGCTCGACCGCCTTCTTCCATTTGCGATAGCCGGCTTCGCGCCGGGCCTTCGTCATCGTCGGCTTCCACTCCGCAGACTTCCGCCAGTGCTTGCGCAGGCTTTCGATGTCCGGCCAGTAGCCGACGGCGAGGCCGGCGGCGTAAGCAGCGCCAAGGCATGTGGTCTCGGCGACCTCCGGGCGGACGACGGGCGCGTCCAGCACGTCGGCCTGGAACTGCATCAAGAGGTTGTTGGCGGTCATGCCGCCGTCGACCTTCAGCGTGCTCAACCGCACGCCGGAGTCGGCCGCCATGGCGTCGACCACCTCGCGCGTTTGCCAGGCGGTGGCCTCCAGCGCCGCCCGCGCGATGTGGCCCTTGGTGACGTAGGCGGTGAGCCCCGCGATCACGCCGCGCGCGTCGCTCCGCCAATGCGGCGCGAAGAGACCGGCGAACGCCGGCACGAAGTAGCAGCCGCCATTGTCGTCGACGGTGCGCGCCAGCGCCTCGATCTCGCTGGCGGTCGAGATCAGGTCCAGGTTGTCGCGCACCCACTGCACCAGCGCGCCGGTGACCGCGATCGAGCCTTCGAGCGCGTAGACCGGGCGTGAGCCGCCGATCTGGTAGCCGAGCGTGGTCAGGAGCCCGTGCCTGGAGGGAACGGCCTTGGCGCCGGTGTTGACCAGGAGAAAGCTGCCCGTGCCGTAGGTGCACTTGCCCTCGCCGGGCGAAAGGCAGGTCTGCCCAAACAGCGCCGCCTGCTGGTCGCCGAGCGCAGAGGCCACCGGCACGCCCTCGAGCACGCCGCGCGCCGTGCCGTACACCTCAGACGAGGGTCGGATCTCCGGCAGCATGGCGCGGGGCACGCCGAATGCGTCGAGCAGGTCCTCGTCCCAATCCAGGGTCTTTAAGTCCATCAGCATGGTGCGGCTGGCGTTGGTCACGTCGGTGGCGTGGCGGCCGGTCAGCTTCCAGATCAGCCAGGCGTCGATGGTGCCGAACAGGATCTCGCCGCGCTCGGCCGCCGCCCGCGCGCCGGGCGTCTCGTCCAAGAGCCAGCGGATCTTCGGTCCGGAGAAGTAGGTGGCCAGCGGCAGCCCGCATTGGTCGCGAAAGCGGTCTTGGCCGATGCGGCCGCCCAGGTCGCGCACCAGCCGGTCGGTGCGGGTGTCCTGCCAGACCAGCGCGTTGGCGATCGGCTTGCCGGTCGCCTTCTCCCAGAGCAGCGTTGTTTCCCGCTGGTTGGTGATGCCGACGGCGGCAAGGTCGGGCGGGCCGATGCCGAGCTTCTTGAGCGCACCCTCGACCACCTGCTCGACGTTGGTCCAGATCTCCAGTGCGTCGTGCTCGACCCAGCCGGGCCTTGGGTAGATCTGCCGGTGCTCCTTCTGGTCGATCGCGGCGATCTGGCCCTTGGCGTCGAAGACGATGCAGCGCGAGGAGGTGGTTCCCTGATCGATGGCGGCGACGTAGCGGCTCATGGGTCGAACGCCTCATCTCATGCTAAGCGATCGGGTCAACGTCATAGCCGGGAGGACGCCGATTTGCGAGGTTGGGGGGAGCGCGCGGTCGCGCTGGCTCTGGCCGTCGCCGCAATCGGCGCCAGCCGCGGGGTGCCGCAGCCCGCCGATCCGGTCGTGACCTTGCATTCGGGCCTTGTGCGGACGTTCGCCGCCGCCGGCGGGCCGTCCGAGCCGGCGATCGAGGCCTTGGCGCTGAAGACCTTCGACATGGGCGCGATCACGCTGGCGGTGCTCGGCGAGGCGGGCAAGACAGCGACGTCCGCCCAGCGAGCGCGGCTCTCGCACGTGCTGGTCCAGCGCCTGGCCCGTCAGGTCGCGCTGGCGGGACGCCAGAGCGCCGACGATGGCTTCGGCGTGCTCGGGACGCGTTCGCTGGGCGGCGACGACTGGTTGGTCACGACGCGCGAGCTTCGGGCCACGACGGGCGCCCCGCCGGCGGCGGTCGTTCTTACTTGGCGGGTCCGGCGCGAGGGCAAGCGCTTCCGCATCGTCGACAGCCTGCGCGACGGCTTGAGCACCGTCGGCGTCCAGCACGACGATTTCGCCGCCGCGCTCAGGGGCCGCGACATCGATGCGGTGATCGTCCAGATAGAGCGCCGCGCCGCCGCGCCCCAGCCCGGCCTCTAGGCCGCTAGCGGCCTTTCCGGTCGGTCATCGCGGCGTAGACCGCGCGCGCCGAGCGCTCGCGCATCATCGGGGCGCCGTCGGGGGTGGTGCCGCCCACGTTCTGGATCATGCCGATAACGATCATGTCGTTCACCGGATCGATCCAGAACCAGGTGCCGAACGCGCCGCCCCAGTAGAAGCTCTCTATGCCCTGCGCCGTCTTGGCGGCGGCGGGATCCTCGATGATGCCGAAGTCCATGCCGAAGCCGAGGCCCCGCGCGTGCGGCGAATAGAGTGTGACGTTGACGCCGGGCTCGAGCACGCTCTTGTGCATCATCGCGACGGTCTCGGCCTCGAGATAGCGCCGGCCGGCGAACTCGCCGCCGCTCAGGATCATCTGGGCGAAGCGCCAGTAGTCCCCGATGGTCGAGACCAGTCCGCCGCCGCCGGAGAGGAAGGCCGGCTTGGAGGTGTTGAACCCGTTCTCGCGTCCGGCCGGGACGATCTTGCCGTCCTCATACTTGTGGATGCGCACCACCCGCGCGCTCTTCGAAGAGTCGACCCAGAAACCGGTGTCGACCATGCCCAGGGGCGCGAACAGCCGCTGCTGGAGGAATTCGTCCAGGCCCTGCCCGGCGAGCTTCTCGATCACGTAGCCCTGGATGTCGACGCTCGGCCCGTAGCGCCACTCGGTTCCCGGCTGGAACGAGAGCGGGCGCTTGGCCAGGGTCTCGATCATGGACCGAAGGTCTCCGCCGCGCAGGTTGGCGTCGGCGTACTCGCCAAGGCCGCCGAAGCCGGCGGTGTGACTCATCAGCTGGCGCATGTTCATCGGCCGCGCCTGTGCGACCGGCGACCCGTCCTTGGTCTTGACCTTCAGGTCGGCGAACTCGGGGATGTGCTTGGCGACCGGGTCGTCCAGCGTCCACCTGCCCTCTTCCCACAGCATCATCATCGCCGCGCCGATGATCGGCTTGGTCATCGAGGCGATGCGGAAGATCGAGTCCGTGGTCAGCGGCGCCGCTTCCGACGTGTCCTGCTTGCCATAGGCGCCCAGATGGACGACCTCGCCGTGGCGGGCGACCAGCGTCGCCACGCCGGCCAGCTTTTGCTCGTCGACCAGGGCGTGCATGTCGGTATCGAGCGCGGCCAGGCCGCTTCGGGTCAGGCCGGCAACCAGCGGTTCGGCAGTGGCGATGGCCGGTTGGTCGTCAGGAGTCATCGGGCGGTCCTCGCGTTTTCGGTTCTTGGCGTCGCTGCACTTTTTGCCAGAGAACGCCGCGACCGGCCAGCGGGGCCGACGCCCGTCCGCTCTCCTTCCCAGCGGGGCCGGCGGCCGCCTAGTTGGGCGCCGTGGTGGCCCGGGGGTAGCTCGACCTCTTCTTGCTCTTCTTTCTGAAGTCCTTGAGCTGGTCGCCCTGGGTGTGGGTCTTGCCAGTCGTCCGAGCTTGGCGCAGGCACGGGAGATCGGGACGCGGATGACGCCGGGCCTATCACTGGTTCTTCGCCGCCGTCACCCGATCAATCCCGGAACACCACGGTCTTCCGTCCATTCACCAGCACGCGATCCTCCAGGGTCCAGAGCACTGCCCGGGCGAGAACCCTGCGCTCGATGTCACGGCCCTTACGGATCAAAGCGGCTGGCGTGTCCCGATGGCTGATGCGCTCGACGTCTTGTTCGATGATTGGCCCCTCGTCGAGGTCGGCGGTAACGAAGTGGGCGGTCGCGCCGATCAGCTTCACGCCGCGGGCGTGAGCCCGGTGGTAGGTGGTTCCACTGGACTGCGCGCCCGATTGGAGCGTGAGTGCTTGTGCTCGCCCGGCCGTGTCCGGGCTCGTGTCGGTGGGAAGCCAGCGGTGGTCGCTGGCAGTTTGGGTCCTGCCGGAGCGTCTGGTTCATGCGAGCGCGCACNAGCA
>JGI12269J14319_10006044_pt1 | contig 10564 bp, 10 predicted proteins | sample PeaSoiSIISIP2007_FD_14319 | JGI IMG/M metagenome (IMG submission 14319) | reverse complement strand
GTTGATGGCGTGCTATCGCCTGAAGGAGTCTCGGGCCATGCCTGGCTGCGAGTCAGGATCGGAGACGAGGAACTCGATGTGTGTTCTGGCTCAGTCAACAACAAGCCTGGCGTGACGCATTTTGAGACCGTGTCGAAGGTGCATACTTGGCAGCCGTGGCTGCGTCCGTTCACGCACCTGGGATCATCCATTGAAAATATTAGGCGAGAGATGTTGGCGAGGCGCGGGCTCAGTTTCTCGAATGGTTAAGCCTGTAGTTCATCTTCATCGGTCCACCCCGCCTTCGGACCGACCCGCGAGAAGATCGGTCCGGTGTCAATTATGCGCATGGTCCGGTGCCCACGTCATTTGCCCGTCAGACCCCGGATCATCTTCCCCCGCCGCGCGTTGCGCCCACAAGCCAGGAGGTCTTCATCCCGGTTTCATTAGGCCCACAATTACCCGTGTCAAAAACCCCTGATAGCCGCGATGATCCCCAAGATGACCCCCACAAGGCCCAACAAGCCGTACCTGGCCATGAGCGCGCGCCACCGTCGCCTCAGCCAGGAACCTTCATCCTCATCAACGGCCTGGATTGCCAGGACCCCGATTGTGGACGATTCTCGGAGGCTGCCTCCCACACGCTGCCCAAGCAGGACCAGCATCTGGATTACAAAGAGCGTAAGCATCAGGAGGTACAGGGAGTGCTGCCAGGGCAGTCCCGAGCTGACTGAAGCGATCCCCAGCCAGATCACGAGGATGATGACGGCCTCCATGGCGGCATCAATAACCAATCTCCGCCTGACCGTTCGCCTGAGCTCTGTGACCGCCCCGTCCCATCCTGCCGCCCTCGCGACGAAGAGATCTCGGCCACGGAGGAAGGCCGCAATATTCGTCCGCGACAACTGATGGTTCGATCTCTTGAAGCTCAACCACAGCGCCAGACAGAGGAACCCAAGCACTCCTAGCAGGCCCGAACGCACTGCGCCGGTATGTGACACATCGGCCAAGACTGATACTTTGAGGCCTCGCACCGACTGTCCCAGGACCAGGACCAGCAAGAAAGCGGCGAGGAGATGATAGCTGCCAGGGAGCAGGCTGATCTGCGCCTTTGTCGCGACATTGGTCAGGCGCCCGGTCTTCAGATCGAACTTTCCCGTGTGAAGGAGCTCCACTGAGACTCGTGCCATCTTGATACGCAGCATGGTCAGCATGAACCCGCCCAGAAGGAGTCCGGCTGCCACCAGCCGACCCGGTCGCTCCAACTGTTGCTCCCACAACTGCCACGCCACGACGAGTGCGTTTCCAAACAGGACGAGCTCCAGCCCTGTGATGAAATCGACATACCGCACTGTCCAGATGAGCAGCGTCACGATGCAGCTCACCACGAACAGGGAAGAGACCGCCACTGCGAGCGCCGGCCAGTCCAACCCCTCCCCGGTCCGTGTGACGGCGAGCAGCCACGGCCCTGCCACGACCGACAGGACAAGAGCCAGCGGGACATAGAGCGCCGGCGACTCGCTCTGCCGGCCGAATCGAGCCAGCAGCAGTTCTGTGGATATTAATGGGACTGCGCCGATCATCCCCAATGTCACCGCTTGGACTGCTCCGGCAAGCACAAGCTGATCAATCAGCTGATAGGCCAAGGTTGGGGATGGGAAACTGACGACCGGCTCACCGTCCGGGAGTACTGACGGCACGCCGGGTACGGAAAGTCCCGAAAGCCACCGGTATGCAACGAAGACAACCACGACCCACGTCACCTGCAGCACCATCGAAGGGCGCATCAATGTCCTGATGGCGCCTATCGCATGGTCGAGAGCCAGACGCCCCGGTGACACCCTCGCTTGCGGAGCGAGCATGCCCTCCCTGCTCAGGTACTTGAGGAACTGGAGGATAATCCGCCGTCTGCCGTGTCGGCTCAGCGGTGCGTGCCCTCTGGCCTTTAGTTCCGCCAGATGCTCGTCCAGCGCAATCAGTGGCACTGTGAAGACGCGGGAGTCGTTGTCGTCGGCACTAAGGAACTCGTCAACGACCTCCGCCAGCACACGCAGCCGACGCTGACTGATGCCTCCCTCCTTCATATACGCCGTGTATGCGTTTATCAGCTCGGAACGGCCTTGCCGCCGACGACCTAGCGGGCGGGCGGGTTGTGGTGGCGGCGTTCCTGAGGGCTCCTCGCCAGGAAATGCGGGCGTCATCAGGTAATCCGGAGGTGGGCCCAGTCCATCTTCCGGGTCGATGTCACTGGGTCCTCCGTAGACCAGCCCCAGTCCGCGCCAGAACTTAATGTCTTGCAGGGCGACCGGATTGTCGAGGCGCAGGAGGAACCGTAGTGTCGTCTCGTCGATCTCGGCATGGAGTCGGTCGGCGGCTCCGAGGAAGTGTCGGTGCAGCTCCTGCTGGAGTTCGATTCTGGAGCGGCCGCCGAAAACGGCCAGCAAGCTGTCGAAGTCCAGCGTTGTCTTGTCGAGGAAGAGCGACCAGCTGAAGTCGATGCTGCGCAGGAAGACCAGGTGTTCGCGCGCCACAGCATAGGGTTCCGCCCGGGTGCGCCGCTCCACGTAGGTATGCCGAATGGTCTTGGACAGTTCTTCCTTCCATGCGCCGCGTTCCCCGGCCGCATGCACTCCCAACGGCACATGCAAGGAGAGCAGGCGGCCGATGTCTGCCAGCTGGTCGTTGAGATCTTCAGGCTCTACGTGTCCCAGTCGATCCAGGTAGCGGACAATGAGGTTCTCGATCTCCTGGTCGTAGGACTCCATCTCTAGGAGAGTCGCGCGCCGACGAAAGACAGTCTCGCGGCTCGCGTTCAGGTACCGGTCGAACTGGAGTGCCGCCTGGCGCTGTGCGAACCTGTGCAGGACCAGCTGCCGCTGCGCGCGTCTGATAGCGCGGGTGACTACACGGCTCCTGATCTCTGCCGCTTCCTCCAGATTCCATCTGCTCGTGAGCTTTCTGGTCGCATCTCCACCGAGGCTGGCGAGCAGGTCGTCCTCTAGCGAGAGAATGAAGATGGACGAGCCCGGGTCACCCTGGCGGCCCGATCGTCCGATCAACTGCTCGTCCAACCTTCGGGCTTCACTCCGTCCGACCCCAATGACATGCAGCCCGCCGGCGAGTCGGGCGGGTTCGTCGAGTCGGATGTCAACTCCTCGGCCAGCCATCCGCGCCGCGATGGTCACACGCCTCGCCTGGCCCGCCTCCGCGATGACGACCGCTTCCGCGAAGTAGTTCTTTGCGCTCAGAACGCGGTTGTCGACCCCTTGTTGGGTGCACAACTCGCCGACCGCCTCGGCGTCTTGGATGTTCGTCGTGCCAACCAAGACAGGTCGGCCCGACTCCACCATCGCCTCGACATGGTTCACGACAGCACCGAGTTGAGCGGCCTTGGTTATGTAGAAGACGTCAACCCCGTCGACTCGGATACATCGCCGATTTGGGGGAATCGGGATGACATCGAGCCCGTAGATGTACTTGAACTCCAGCGCGTTCTGGATGGCGGACCCGGACATACCGGATAGCATCCGAAAACTTGAGAAAAAGCTCTGGAGCGTGATCTGGTTTAGGCTCGTATTAGGTAGGCTAAGCGAAATCCCCTCCTTCTGGTCAATCGCCTGCTGTACCCCGAACTCGAACTTGCTTCCATGCAGCGGTCGACCAGACTGATCATCCAGAGGCACCGCTTCGCCTGACTCCACAATGTAGTCGCGGTCTCTCTGGTAGAGGTGATGGGCTGCGAGAGCGGCCCTGATGTAGAACAACCCGTCCGCGGGTGACAGGCCCGCGCTGGCGCTGAGCTCGTCCGATTTCGCGAACCCGGCGTCCGTGAATTCCACCGTGCGCATCTTAGGTTTCGCCTCGAAATCCGTCACGACCGAGAAATGCTGGACGAACTGTTCGGCGACGGCGAAGGTATCCGGCCGGAAGTCTATGGGATTAGCAAGAGAGTACGACGAGACTGCCTGATCAAGGAGCACGGCGTCTATTTCGTCGATGATGACAGTCTCCCGAGATATCGGCAAAGATGACCAGGCCGTGAGAGAGTGTTGTGTTCTCAGCCAGTCGAATACAAGGGACGCCGTCGATACGTACACGACATCCGACCTATATCCCTCCTGTTTGTCCTCGTTGCTGTCGTCGGGCTGGATGGCGGACACGGAGATCCCGAACGCATCGTAAAGGGGTCTCATCCATTGGGCATCGCGAAAGGACAGATAATCGTTTGGCGCAACGATAGTTACCTGACGGTGGAAGACGGCCTCCATGATCGCGTGGAATGGGGCCACAAGCGTCTTCCCCTCGCCAGTCTCCATCTGGATGACTTTGCCCCTGCGGAGCATGAGAGCTGCAAGGAGCTGAACGTCGTAGGGACGCATGCCGAGCCTTCTATCGGCCTGCTCGCAGATCAACGCGAACAGGTCCAACTCGAGTTGCTCAGGTGTGGCTCCACGTTCGACCTGATCCTTGAGGCTCTGGCAATCGTCTGCGAGGTCGTCATCCGAGCGACCACGCAACCGCTCGGCAGACAAAGCGATCTTCCTGACTTTGCCCGACAACGATTTCAGAATGACACGATTCTTGAGCACCAGATACCAGCGCAGAAGAACCGGAACCGCGATTATCGTGCGCATGGCATCGGCCCGCTAGGAGATAACGGCGCTGCGGACGAAAGACAGCTAGACGCGTTCGTCGGGAAGCGCTCAGTGATCGATGTAGCCGCTCGCCTGCGCAAGCGGCTCTCCCGAACCTCCTCAGACTCACCCACCATGCTGGAAAGTATGCCAGAAGCCATGCTGGAACGTCTTCCCGGACTGGGCGACTGCGCCGCCCGAAAAGCGGAAGATTGGCGGGGTGGGACCGGTCCCTAAAGACCGATATCCAAGTGTGGTTGCTGATCACTGAAACGTGGGGAGCAGGTTTCGGCTTGGTTTCCTTGTGACCGTTCTAGGCCATGCGCGACCTCCCCTTCCGGGACGCGCTTGGCAGCTGGAATTCCAGGCCTGTCCGCGGATGCGTTTTCGGCTCGTGACGACGGCCACGAGAAACTGGCTCTAGCGGCGGCTGGCCGATACGGGGTCCGCTGGCCAGGCGGGCATGTCGCACCTGCTGGTCCGCCGGTTCTTCTGTGGCAGCGGCTCGTGCGGTCGGCGGACCTTCGCCGAGCAGGTAGCGGGCCAGGCCACCCGCCATGGCCGGCGAACCACTGGCCTGGGCACGATGCTGCGGCCGGTCGCGCTGGCGCTGGGCGGACGGGCAGGGTCCCGGCTGACGCCCCGGCTGGCTGCCGGGGTCAGCCGCTCCACCCTGCTGCGGCTGATTCGCGCGTCGCCTGACCCGCCCGCCGGTTCCGTATTGCGGAGGGTTGCCGTCGCGGCGTGGCGGCGCGGTCATCGCGGCGGTGGTCTTTGTTGTCCTCGTGGGGTGTGGAGGGCGGCCCGGAACAGGTCCAGTGCCCTGGCGTCGGCGTCGGCTGGGGGGCGCAGGTCATCGGGCCAGCGGGTGACCTCCGCGGCTGCCCAGGCGGCCCAGTCCTCGACGGCGGAGTAGAACTGCCACAAGAAGTTCCACATCAGGGCGCTGACCGCGAGGTGCTCGGGCAGGGGCACGAGCGCGTTCGCGTACTCATCGGCCCGGGTGCGGCCGGTGGCCAGGTGAGCGGCGGCGTGCCCGCCGATGGCAGCGAGGTGGCCGAGCAGGTCGGCCTTCGTGCCGTAGCCGGCGAAGGCGACTTTGAGCAGGGCTTCGTATTCCAGCACCGGTCCGGCTCCTGGCTCGGCAACCCAGCGCCGGAGCGCCCGCCGGCCCTGCGGCGTGATGGAGTACACGGTGCGCGGGCGCCGGCCGGTGTATTCGGGCCGGGCGGCGGCCAGGCCATGTTCGGACCTCATTGACCACAACCCCCCGCCGGGCCAGCCGCCCGGCAGAGCGGGCGAAGTCTGGACGGCGAAGATGATCCGCAGGGCCTTTCCCGACGCTGCCTTCGAGGCAGACGTGGTGATCTCCGATGGTGAGTACGTGATCGGCCGCTGGACCATGACCGCGACCAACACGGGACCCTTCGAGCTCTTCGGCCTGCCGCCGACCGGCCGGCCCGTGACCATGACCGGCCAGGAGATCTTCCGCGTCCGCGACGGCAGGTTCGCCGAGGTCTGGCACCAGGAGGATGTCGGCGGCATGCTGAGCGCCCTCGGGCTCGAACCGCCGCCGTTCATGATGCGCCTGGCCGCCAGGCGCAGCGCGCGCCAGTACCGGCGGCAAAAGGCCAGGTCACCGCAGGTCTAGCAGCATGCCGCCGGCGGTCTCTCGACGCGCAAGACACGGCACCGGGCGCCGGGGTCAGGTCAGGGGTGGTCCCTGGATGGTGGTGCCGTAGCGGGTGAACATCTGCAGAATAGCGGCCTCCTCTGGCGGGCCGTCGTGCGGGATGAGGCGGCCAAGGGCTTCGAGCATGCCCAGGGCTGAGCCGGGGGACAGCACTCCGATCCACCGGGCCCAGTCATCGCCGGCGTTGACGAAGGTGTGCGGGGCGCCATGGGGGACCAGCAGGAAGCTGCCCGCCCCGACGGTGCAGCGCACATCGCCGATGCGGACATCGAGGTGGCCGTCCAGCAGGTACCACGCTTCGTCGATGGCGTCATGGACGTGCAGCGGCGGCCCTGGGACGTGCGGGGCGGCCCGGTAGTCGATCAGCGCGAATCCGGCGCCGAGGACGTCAGAGACGCCCTTGACCATCACCTGGTCGGCGCCGATCGTGAACAGCCTGCCCTCATCCGGGGCCAGGATCGTGGTCATCGCCAGCTACCCCCTCTTCTCATCAGCCGCTCCACGCCGCGTCGACTGTGTCCGTCACTGCGGTCCCGGCCGGATCACCGGCATTCTGCGCCCGATGCCGCCGCATTCCCGGTCCTCGGGCGGCCCGCAGTCGGCCCACGTCCTCATTTCCGCCACGTCGCCGGATCCCGAAGCCACCCCGATCCGGCGGCAGCGAGCAGGCGCGACTGACGCTCCCCGGCCTGCCCTGGGCGGGCCGTCGTGCAGGTCTCCGGCGGTGCGTCCGGCAGTCGGCAGTGCGGTCAGCGATGTGTGCGACGTCCTCGCGTTCGCGGGCCATAGGCCGCACACCCCGAGCAGCTCCTGCGGGAGCTCATCTACGCCGACTCCGTAAACGCTTGTCAGCTCGTGTCTGAGACCGGCCAGAGCCAGCACCTGGTTCCTGATCCCGCTGACCATCCGCTCCGCCTGCCGGAGCGTCCCGCACGCGGTACACGACCCGACCTGGAACGCATAAGCCAGCTCGTGCCGATCAGATGGCGAGGCCTGGAGGCGCAGCGGGTGGGCGCTCGGCAGTTCGTCGTCATGTTCACTACCGCGCTCCCCGGACCTCCGGTTCGACACCGAGCTGCGCACCGAGCAGGAACGACATGCGCCGGGGCGGAACCTGATCCGGTCGCGGGTGCGGTGACGTACCCCTAGCGGATCCCTTGGCATGGAGGCAGGGTGTCGGCGACGCTTGACCAGCTATGCCTGGACGGTCCGGTGCCGGGTTGGTCGGTGCGGGAGCGTTGCCCGCTGGCAGGGACCCGCGCTAGCGTCAGGGTCGTGGGGGGGACGGACGCGCTGCTGGCGGCGCGCCTGGCGGCCGGAGACCATCACGCTCTCGCTGAGGTCTTCGACTGTCTTGCGCCGGCCGTGTACGGTGCCGCGCTGCGTGTTCTGGGGCAGGGCGCCGCCGCGCAAGACGTTGTCCAGGACGTGTTCGTCGAGCTGTGGAGTCATCCCGGTCGGTACGACCCGGCTGCGGGGACGCTGCGCACGTTCCTGACGGTGCTGGCCCGGTACCGGGCGGTGGATGTGGTGCGCAGCGAGCTTCGCCGGATCGCGCGGCAGGAACGGCACCACCGGCTGACCCCCGTGGAACGGCAGCCGTCTCCCTGCGAAGAGGTGACCGCTGCGGAGGCCGCGAGCGCGGTGCGGGCTGCGGTCCGTCTGCTGCCCGATGTTCAGCGCCGAGTCGTCGAGCTCGCCTATTTCGAGGGGCTGACCTGCCGTGAGGTCGCGCTTGCGGTTGGCATCCCGGAGGGGACCGCCAAGTCGAGGCTCAGGCTTGCGCTGGCCAAGTTGGAAACCGTGCTGGACCGGCAGTTGCTGGAGACGTCATGACAGCTGAGGGGCGTGAACCGACAGTGCTTCCTGCCGGTTTGCGGGAACGTGTCCTGGAGGCCTCCCGGCAGGCGCGGGCAGCCGGTCGCTCCGTCCCGGAGGTCATCGAGATCTCGCCCGCCGATGCATTCAGCCGCGCGGCCGACGCTTTCTACGGGCTGCTGTGCGCGCTTGGCGACGACGACTGGCGGATGCCGGTCCTGCGTGACCTGGACGTGCAGTGCCTGGTTGGTCATCTGATCGGCGTCGAGGACGACATGCACCGCTGCCTGTCCGGCGACCCGCAGGTGGCTGAGGCGGACCACATCGACTCGACCCAGCCTGCGGCAGCACGCCAGGCCGGGCGCCCGGCTGCCCAGACCCGCGCTGAGTGGCGTGACGCGACCGACCGCACACTCAGCCTGGTGCACGGCTTCGGCGACCTTGACACCGAGGTCGCGGTGCACGGCATGCGGCTACCGCTGGGCGCGCTGCTCATTGTCCGGGCATTCGAGCTGTGGACACACGATAACGACATCCGCCGGGCGGCCGGGCTGCCCCCGTCAGTACCTGACCCATCAACCCTGGGCCTGATGACCGGGCTGGCAGCCCGGCTGCTACCGCACGCCGTGGCCCGGACAGGCCTGCGCGAACCTGTCAGCGTGCACTTGGTGCTCACTGGCCCGGGTGGCGGCACCTGGGATGTCGCGATCGGCGAGAGCCCGCCCGATCCTGCCTCCATCGGCATCGTCACCGACGCAGTCGGGTTCTGCCGCCTAGTCGCCAACCGGGTCACGGCCGCCGACCTCGACCTGCACGTCACCGGCGACCCCGGCCAGGTCGGCCGGGTACTGACCGCGGCATCGGCGCTGGCACTCGACTAGAGCGCTCCATGGCCGGGTGATCCGCGGCCGGTCCCGGCGACGTATCCCTTCCGGAAGCTGCGGGCCGCAGAACTCGGAGGTAGGAGGTCCAGGACTATGAGCGTGCTGGTCATCGGGAAGTTCCAAGGCGACACCGCGACGTTCCGCAAGGCTCTCACTGATCGGGCCGGCGAGTTCGCGAAGATCGCTGACATGGCCCGTTCGGCGGGCGGGATTCACCATCGTTTTGGGGTTGGCGACGGCTTCGTCGTGATCGTTGATGAGTGGGAGACCGCCGCGCAGTTCCAGCAGTTCTTTTCAGACCCCGACCTGCAGGCCTTCATCGGGTCGGTCGGCGCCGCTCCGGCTCCGCCAGAGATCACGGTCGCTGAGGCGGTCGCCTCAGCGGACCAGTACTAATCCCCCGTCCCTGTCGGTGCGTCGGCGCCCGCCCGCGTTGCCGCCAGGCCAACCACGCTCCGGCCGGGCACGCGCGCCTGCACGGATAGCGCCAGCATCCGGCAAGTGACCGGGCCTGGCGCCGGGGCGCGGCGAGATCGCGGGGCGTGACCGCAAGGCAGTCAGGTGCCCGGCGGGTCCGGGCAGGAGGGGAGTTTCCGCGATGAACGCTGACGTCAAGATCAAGACCATCGCGCAGGTTTATGAGGCATTCGGCCACGGCGACGTCGCCGCGATCCTCGACGCCGTGACCGACGATGTCGACTGGGCCGCGGAGACCACCTCGGCCGCTGCACCGTGGTACGGCGTGCGTCACGGCAAGGACGCCGTCGCGGCGTTCTTCACGGCGTTCGGCTCGGCCATGGAGATCGAGGAGTTCACGCCCGTCTCCTTCGCCGCCAACGACACCGAAGTCCTCACCGTGGTCCGGTGCCGGGCCAGATCGCGCAGCACAGGCAGATCCCTCGCCATGGACCTGCATCACCTCTTCCAGTTCCGGGACGGCAAGATCGCCCGGTACCGCGGCACCGAGGACACCGCCCAGACCGAGGCAGTCCTGCGGGACTGACCCGGCCGTCTGCGCCCTGCGTCCCCGGACGATCAGCATGCCGACGCCGCGACGGCCAGCGCACAAGGGAGGAGCAGCCATGCCTCGGGTGAGCCACTACTTCGTCACGGACCGTCCGCTCGAGGCGGTGTTCGACATCGTCACCACGGCCCGGTTCTGGACTGAGTGGCACCCCGCCACGCGCAGCGTGGAAGGGGACGTCGACCACCCGGCCCAGCTGGGTGACCAGATCACCGAGTACGTGAGGATCGCGGGGATCGAGGGCTCAGGCACGTGGACGGTGGTGGAGCACGACCGGCCGCACCGCCTGGCCCTGGAGACCGACCTCGGTCGGGGCGCAGTTCCGTATTGCGGAGGGTTGCCGTCGCGGCGTTGCGGCGCGGTCATCGCGGCGGTGGTCTTTGTTGTCCTCGTGGGGTGTGGAGGGCGGCCCGGAACAGGTCCAGTGCGTCGGCGTCGGCGTCGGCTGCGGGGCGCAGGTCATCGGGCCAGCGGGTGACCACGAACCGCAGCCCCCGTGCGACCTGCCTGGCGAGCTCGTAGGCCGTCTGCG
>JGI12269J14319_10006041_pt1 | contig 10567 bp, 9 predicted proteins | sample PeaSoiSIISIP2007_FD_14319 | JGI IMG/M metagenome (IMG submission 14319) | reverse complement strand
ACCTCCGCCATGGAGAACGAACGCCGGTCCGGGCCGGCCAGGTCCACCCCGATGACTCCTTTGCCCTGGTACTTGCTTGCCTTTTGCACGATGATGGCGTTCTGCTCGCGCGTAAGCCGGCGGTCCATCATCAGGATCAGCCCCGCCTTGACCGTCGGATATTCCAGGATGGCGCGTTCCTGGCCCCAAAGCGCCGCGTTGATGATGTGGTCCAAATCACGCTCGCCGCCACGATTGCGGAGCATGGGGTTGAAGCGCAACTCCTGCAGCACGAGGTTGCACTTGCGGTATCCACCTCCGATCACGCTCGCCACCGACTCCTGGATCGCCTCGGGCGACGACTGAATCAGCTCCGTCCACTTGTAGAAGCGCTCGTTCATCTCTTTCAAGTCGCGATTGCGGTCGTGAGCTGCCATCGTGACCATCGCCTCGAATTCCCAGTAGTCCTTGGTGGGCAGACGGATTCCTTGACGGTGTGCGATGGACCACAGAATGGGCGGATCCACGGCTCCGCCCAGATGGGTGTGCAATTCGGCGCGTGGGATGTTGGTGCTGGCAGGCATGCGCCCATCATCATAAGGGGTGTCGGGTCAAAGTGCTCGGCATTACGCGGCTAGCGACATGACCAGCGGCCATCAACACGAGCGGTGCGAGCTTTGCCACGTCGGGATTCGGGGAGCCAGCGCGCTGTGCGCGAGTTGCTCGGAGATGATTGCCCGGCTCTCCGACATCGCCGGCGAAACCGGGGTTCGCCCGATTTCGCAGCCGCCGAGCGCCGCCGATAAGCCGACCGAGGCCCGACGGGAAGCGCGACTGTTCGAACGGGCGCTCAACATCAACATGTTCACGGTTTCCGAATATAAGCGGTAGCGGCGTTGGCGCCCTCCGCCTCGCCGGCGACGGCGCAGTGAGTCTCTTTGCAGGAGCGTTGGGGCGCCCAGGCTGCGTGGTCTGCTAGGTCTCCGTTCGTTTTCATTGAGAGGACTTCGCGGCGAGCGCCGCTTTGATCCGCTGGGGCGTGAAGGGCACCTCGCGGATGCGCGCCCCGGTCGCGTCAAAAATCGCGTTGCCGATCGCCGCCGCGACCAGGGAGATCGCCGTCTCACCCGCGCCCGTCGCGGAAACACCGATGCGATTGATCAGCACGCTCTCCACCGCCGGCACTTCGAACCCGAGCGGCAGGCTGTCGTACGTTCCCCAATCAATCGACGTGACGTTCTGATCGTCCCACGTCACCTCTTCACCGAACGCGCGGCTCATCCCCTGCAGCGTGCCGCCTTCAATCTGGTTCTTGAGCCCGTCCGGGTTCGAGATCGGCCCGCAGTCGTGCGCGACGACGAACCGCTTCACGCGCACCTTGCCGCTGGTGCGATCGACATCCACGTCGCCGACCATCGCCACGTAGCTCTCGCCTTCGTACACGACACACGCAATCCCGCGGCCGGTGGCGACGCCGCCGCCGCCCGCAGCCGGCTTCGGTGACGGCCGCGCCTCCCACCCGGCCGCTTTCGCCGCCTGCTTCACGACCTCGATGAGCCGCTCGTCCCTGAGATGACGGAGCCGATACGCAACCGGATCCGCTTTTACCTGCGCCGCCACTTCGTCGATAAACGATTCGTGCGCGAACGTGTTCTGCAGGCGGGACGGCGACCGCAGCGGCCCGGTGAAAAACGGCGATGGAACGGTGTGCGTGAGCACCCGCTCGCTGCGAACCTTCCCGGCCCCGCCGCAGTTGCCGCCGGCGCAGCCGGCCACGTACGACGGCGCGGCGTTGCTGCGGTTCTGAAACCCGCCCGCGACGTCGCCGGCCGCTCGCGCCGCCACGCGGTCGGGCTCGAAGCCGGCGAGCAAACCGGTGATGACGTTTCCGGGCTTGTCGTACCCGGGCCGACCGCCGAGCGACGGCCACCACGCTTCGTAATCCCAGGCGACCATCGTCCCCTCGCGATCGATGCCAATCCGCTGGTCGATCACGCACGCGAAGCCGTAGCTCTCGGAGAGGAATTCCTCCTCGCGCGTGAGCTGCACGCGAACCGGCCGGCCGGCCGCGTGCGAGAGCAGCGCCGCATCGTACGACACGGTGTCGGCGGCATTCAGGCCATAGCACCCGGATCCGCGGGTGAAGATGACGCGCACGCTCTCGAGCGGCAGCCCGAGCAGTATGGCGACGCCGTTTCGGGTCGGATATGCCGATTGCGTCGCCGACCAGATGGTCGCCTTGCCGTCATGCACGTCCGCCACGGCGCAGGACGCGCCGAGCGACGCGTGCGCCTGGTAGGGATGCAGGTACGTCGCCTTGATCACCGACGCCGCCTGCGCGAGCGTCGCGTCGACGTCCTTGGAGTTGACGGTCGATGCGTCGCGCGACGGGGTCATGGTCCGCAGCCGGTCGTAGAACTCGCCCTGCACCGGAAGATTCCCGCCGCCGCTCCACTGCACCTTCAACTGCTGCGCGGCCTGCGCCGCCTGGGACTGCCGTTCGGCGACAACGCCGACGAAATTCTTGCGGCGGACGACCTTCACTACCCCGGGGATGTGGCTGACCGAGCCCTCGTCGACATCAACCAGCGTCCCGCCGAGCCGGGGTGGCCGCACGACGCGGCCATGCAGCATGCCGGAAACGTGCACGTTGTGCACGTATTCGAACTGCCCGGTGGCCATCGCAGCCATGTCGAGGCGCATCGCCGGCGTGCCCAGCACTTTCCACTCGCCCGCGGTCTTACGTTTCGCGGTCGCGCTGAGCGGCAGGTTGAACCTGCGGCCGGCAACGAGTTCGCCATAGGTCACACGCTTCGTCTTGTCGGACGCCGCCGTGATCGTGCCGTCGGTGATCGTGAGATCGGCCGCAGGAACGCCGAGCTTTGCCGCCGCGAGCCCGAGCAGCGCCTCGCGGGCCGTCGCCGCAGCTTGCGCCAGGTTGCGATCGTTGAAGTTGTTCGGCGTCGACTGGCTGCCCGATGTCGTCCCCTGGTCGGGGCAGAGATCGGTGTCGCACTGGACGAGCCGCACGCGCGCGAGCGGCACCGACAGCTCTTCGGCGACAAGCTGCGACTGCGCGGTCAGCATCCCCTGCCCGAGCTCGCACTTACCGGTGTGCGCGGTGACGGTGCCGTCGGCGGCAATCGCGATCCAGGAATCGAGCTGACCCGGATCGACGTGCGACGCGTGGGTGTCGAACGGCCCCTGACCGAAGGCGAGCGGCTCGAGGATCGACGCGCTGCTGAAGCTGACGATGAGGGCGGCGGCGCCCTGCAGGAATTCGCGGCGTGAAAAGGGGGTCATGCTTTCTTCTCCCGCGCGTAGCGTTTGATGGCGCGCAGCATCCGCGTGTGCACGAAGCAGCGGCAGAGGACGCCCGAGAGCGCCTGCTGGATGTCGCTGTCGGATGGATTCGGATTCGCGTCGACGAGCGCCTTGGCCGTCAGGATGACGCCGCTCAAGCAGAAGCCGCATTGCGCAGCCTGCTCGTCGATGAACGCCTGCTGCAGCGGGTGCGGCCTGTCGATGGAGCCGAGTCCCTCGAGCGTCGTGATCTCGGCGCCTTTCATCGCGCCGACCGGGGTGACGCAGGAACGGATGGCGCGCCCGTGCACGAGCACCGTGCAGGCGCCGCACTGGCCGAGGCCGCAGCCGAACTTGGGTCCGCGAAGCTGGAGATCGTCACTGAGCACGTACAGCAACGGCGTCGCCGGATCGACGTCAACGGCGTGCGCATGACCGTTGACGGTCAGGTTGATCCTGCTCATGAGGCCCCCACGAACGTCGAGGATGTGAGGATTTGAGGGTGGTGAACTCCTCAAGTCCTGACTTCTCAGATTCTCAAGTCCAATCCAATTCCTACTGTAGTCATTTGGTTTCTGTGCAAGCAATGCAGCTTTTCAACGACTCGGTAATTTGAAATGGTCTTGCCGATCACGGCGTAAACCCACCAGCCGATGGTCGCGCATGTTAGTCGGCACGGCTCGACAAAGTCAACGAGGGAGCTCTCATTGCGAAACGCATTGTTCTTGTTGGGGTTACCTCGGGTGACGGTCTCCGGGGCAGGCATTCCCTTCACCACCCGCGGGCGAATCCACTCACCCTGAAGTAGTCAGCTAATCCCCGGTTGGCCGGCCATGCACCCAGAATCGTTGTATCCGCTGCCACGCGCTCCGGGACTATAATCACGCGCACGGATGGCCCTTACCTCTGGCACGAAACTCGGATCGTATGAGATCCAGTCGCCGCTGGGCGCTGGCGGCATGGGCGAGGTGTATCGCGCCACGGATTCGAGACTGGGCCGCGACGTCGCGCTCAAAGTGATTCTGCCGGAATTTGCCCAGGACGCGCAGCGCATGGCCCGCTTCCAGCGCGAGGCGCAAGTTCTCGCATCCCTCAACCACACCAACATCGCTTCTATCTACGGCCTGGAAGAGAGCGGGGGCGTGCGCGCGCTGGTAATGGAGGTGGTCGAAGGGCCAACGCTCGCCGAACGGATCCAGGAAGGCGCGATCCCGCTCGAAGAAGCGTTACCCATCGCAATTCAAATCGCGGATGCGCTCGAGTACGCCCACGAACGAGGGGTCATTCACCGCGACCTGAAGCCGGCAAACATCAAGCTGACCCATGACGGCAAGGTCAAGGTACTCGACTTCGGCCTCGCTAAGGCACTGCAAGGCGACGCCTCGGCGCGGGATGTTTCCAATTCTCCTACCCTGACCGCGGCCACCAAAGCCGGGATCATTCTTGGCACCGTGGCCTACATGTCGCCGGAGCAGGCTAAAGGCAAGGCGGTGGACCGCCGCGCGGATATCTGGTCGTTCGGCGCGGTGCTGTTCGAAATGCTTACTGGCCGCCAGTTGTTTGTGGGCGAAACCGCGACCGACATCATGGCAGCCGTTGTGCGCGCCGAGCCGGATTGGACGATGCTTCCCAAGGGCGTGCTGCGGCGCATCCGCCAGCTACTGCAACGCTGCCTGGTGAAGGATGAAAAACGCCGTTTGCGCGACATCGGCGAAGCGCGGCTCACCCTCAATGATGTGGCGGATGCGGCGCCCGAGGGCGCGTCCCAGGCCCGGCCGAAGCAGCTCTGGCGCGTGCTGCCGTGGGCCATGGCCGCAGCCGCAATCGCCGTCGCGTCCTGGACGCTGTCGCGTCACCCCGGCATCGCCCCGGCCGCGCGCGAGGTGATGCATCTCGATATCACCTATCCGCCGAGCCTCGAGCCCATTTCCGGAGTGCAGGGCGGATTCGCGATCTCGCCTGACGGCCGGAACGTCGCCATGATCGGCGTCAGAGATGGCGTCCGCAGACTGTACATTCGCCGGCTCGACCGTCCGGAGGCAACCGAAATCAGCGACACCGTCGGCGTGAACTCGGCCTCTTTCTCTCCCGACAGCGCAAGCGTGGCGTTTGTCCCGGCCAGCACGTCGGTAACTCGAGTCGCGCTGGCCGATCAGCAGCGTACGATCCTGGCGTCGGGCGCTGATCTTGCCAGCGGCGTCGCGTGGAGCCCAAGCGAGATTGTCTATACGCGCGGCGGGGCGCTGTGGAGTGTGCCGTCGCAGGGCGGCACGGCCCGCCAGTTGACGGTGCTCGACGCCGCGCGCCACGAGGTGCTGCACGGCGACCCCGCGCTGTTGCCGGGAGGACACACCGTGTTGTTCTCGAGCCTGACCACGGAGTCGGGCACGGAACGGATCGAAGCGGTCTCCCTGGACGGGCGAAAGAGGTCGGTGGTCATCGAGCGCGCCATCACACCGGTCTGGTCGCCCACCGGCCACCTGCTGTTTGGACGTGACGGTGCGGTGTGGGCTGTGGCCTTCGATCCGGATAGCGCGACCGTGAGCGGGGCGGCGGTGCCCGTCATACCGTCCGGCGTAATCGGCACCACGCGCCTCGGCAGTCTGGGATTCCAGCTTTCCTCCACCGGCACTTTAGTATTCGCTCCGGCCGACTTCAATTACAAGCGAGTCATCTCCGTCGGGCGTGACGGATCGGAGGTGGCCCTCAACCTGCCGCCGAATCGCTATGGGAACCCACGGATTTCGCCCGATGGACGCCGGCTTCTGGTCGAGAGTGAAGGGAGCGTCATCGAAATGCTCGATCTCTTGCGCGGCACGCGCGCCAAGTTCACCACGGCGGCGCTGGGCACCAGTTTCTCCATCTGGACCGCCCATGGCGAGGGCGTCGTGTTCCGCCGCTTCAATGTGCCGTTCTGGGAGGCTGCCGACGGCACCGGCAGAGCGGGCCCCGTGCCGACAGGGCTGATCAACGACTATCCGTCATCTCCGGGACCCGATTCCGATTCCATTTTCGTCACGCGCATTCAACCGAAAACTTCAGGTGACATTTTCCTGATATCGATCAGCGGCAAGTTTCCGGCGAAACCACTGCTCGTGACGCCCGCGTTCGAGGGGGGCGCGCAACTCTCGCCTGACGGACGCTGGCTGCTTTACCAATCGAACGAGTCCGGGCAGATGGAGATCTATGTTCGCCGGTATCCCGCCATGGATCGCCAGTGGCCGGTCTCTGAAAGCGGCGGCGTGCAGGCGCGGTGGAGCAGCACCAGTCGGGAGATCTTCTATCGCAGCGGCCAACGCATGATGGCGGTCGCGCTCCACGCGTCTGGGGCCGAACCCGCTTTCGGAAAACCGACGGCCCTGTTCGCTGACGAATACGACTTCGGTCAGAACATCTCCATCGCGAACTACGATGTGACCCGCGACGGGCGTTTCATCATGCTGCGCCGCGGTTCGCACGGCAACCGTCTGCGCGTGGTCGTCAATTGGACGCAAGAGCTGAAACAAATTCTCGCAGCAGGCGGCGCCCGCTGAGCTTTAGATATTCCTAATCGCCAGTCCCTAAGCAGGATAGGCCTCGTAGGATTGGTTTTACTGATGGTCCGGTGGTTGCGACAAAGGCGCGCCTGACCCAGGACGCCGGCGTCAAAGGCCCGATGGGCGTGCGATTAGCCTACTGAGCCCGAAGCCAATTTGGCCAGACCTATAAATCTCCTTTGCTAGTCTCCTAGGTGCGCTGTTAGGATACTTGTCCGAGGAGCTATCATGGACACCCATAGGATTCTTGCAGAACTTCGCGCGGAGCGCGACCGTATTGACCAGGCGATTTCAGCCATTGAAGCCGTCAACTCACCGGGAGGCCGGAGAGTAGGCCGTCCCCCAGGAACGGCACGGAAGCCCCGCAGGCGCGGCGGCATGAGCGCCGCTGCCCGAAGGAAGCTGTCGCGGCTGCTGAAGCAGCGCTGGGCGCAGGGAAAGATGAAGCGCGTCAAGGCATCGAGGCCAGCGCGGCGGATGAGCCGCGCCGCCCGCAAGAAGATCGCGGCGGCGCAGCGGGCGCGCTGGGCTAAACAGAAAGCGCAACCGAAGAGTGCGGCGTAAGTCTCAGGCGGCGGGTCAAGCCGCCGCTGTCGCTTGAGGCCCGAGGCGTCGTGTGAACTCGCAGCGATCCAGCGATACAAGGTTCGGGGAGACTGCGAAAATGAGAGGGTGGTTATGCCAAGAATGATGCTTGTCGTCCTTGCGTGCTGTCTCGCGACGCCGGTTCTCGCGCAAGACTCCGCCAAAACTGACCCAAAGATTATCAAGGTAACGTTGGAAAACGAGCAGGTTCGCATACTCAAGGCTCACTATGAGCCTCACGACAAAACCGCCATGCACGACCATCTGGTCCCAAGAGTTGTGGTTTTCCTCACCGACCAGTACGCCAAGGTAACTCGGGCGGATGGCAAGACGGTCGAAGTTAGAAGAAAGGCGGGCGATGCGGTGTGGTTCCCACCAGAGAGGCACGCCGTCGAGAACCTGAGCGATAAGCCTTTCGAGACCATCGAGATTGAATTGAAGGGCGCTCCTGACAGCACGAAAACTGCGGGATCATCCGGTAGGTAAGGATACTGCCAGACTGAGCCCAATTGGTCCACGCACCCACTGCGGCTAGAGCTGCGTGGTTCCGAGCTTAGTCGTGCCGCCCGCGCGCGGCGCGGCCTGAAAGCATCTGCAACAGCGGCCGCTCGGGTTGATCGTTCAATCCTTGAATTGTCTCACCAGCGCAGCAAGCCGTGAGTTATCCACCAATGTTTCGTAGGGCTGGTATAGCGTAATGCGGTCCAGCAGTCCCGCGTAACGCTCACGCAGCTTGCTGCCGATGCTCTCGTAGGTTCCGCTTACCGCGATGGTGTCGAGCATCTCGTCGGTGATGAGCCCTGTCATTCCTGTCCAGTCGCCCTCGAGCGACTTGCGGTGCAGTTCTTGCGTGATCCCCTCCCACCCGTGCGACGCCAGCACCGGCTCGTACGTCCGGGTGGAGGCATAAAACGCGATCTGCTGTTTCACTGCTTCCGCGTTGTGGTTGCGCTCACCCTCAGTATCTCCAACCACGACGAAACTGGCTGTCGCGTACGCGAAATCCTGGCGCGACCGTCCCGACGCCCGCAGTCCTTCCTCGACGGCCGGGTGCACATACTCGCGCAAGTACTTGGGCGTGTGGAAGGGATGCACATGCACGCCATCGCAAACCTCTCCCGCCATGCGGCACATGTATCGGTTGACGCCCGCGATGAAGATCGGGATCTTCGGGTGCTCGATCGGGCCGGGATTGAAGAAGGGCGTCATCAGATCGAACTTGTAGAACTCGCCCGCGAACTGGAGCGGCGTTCCCTGCTGCCAGCATTCCCAGATGGCGCGCAGCGCCAGCACCACCTCTCGCAACTTCGGTCCCGGCGACTCGAACTTCACCGAGAAACGGCGCTGGTTGTGCGCCTTCACTTGCGACCCGAGTCCAAGAATAAATCGCCCCGCCGAGGCTTTCTGAATGTCCCAAGCGGTATAGGCAATGACCATCGGGCTGCGTGGAAACGCCACCGCAATCGAGGTCCCAAGCTTGATGGAAGAGGTCGCCGTGGCCGCGACCGCCAAGGGCAGGAAGGGGTCGTGCTGCGTCTCGGACGTCCAGAGACAGTCGTAGCCGATTGCCTCCGCCTTGCGCGCATACTCCGGGACCGCTCGCAGGTCGTAGCCGCGCATCCCGACGTCGAGTGTCATCGCCGGCCCCCTTGCCCGAAAACCCGATTGACCCTGAATCAACGAAAGCGGGGGTGCCGTTTCTCCCGAAATGCAGCCACGCCTTCGCGCGATTCCTCCGTCCCATAGTACAGGCTCAGAGCTTGCATTCCGAGACCTCCGATGCCACGGATCGAGTCCGAGTCGGCGTTGAAGGATCGTTTGGCAATGGCGATCGCCGTCGGGCTGAGCGCCAGGATTTCCTGGCACCAGCGCTCGACCTCGACATCGAGTTCATCGGACGGAACGACGCAATTCACCAATCCCATATCGAGCGCCTGTTTAGCGGTGTAGCGACGGCACAAGAACCAGATCTCCCGCGCCTTCTTTTCTCCTACCACGCGGCTAAGATACGCCGTACCAAACCCTGGGTCCACGGAGCCGACCTTAGGGCCGACTTGGCCGAACACCGCATGCTCCGAGGCAATCGCCAGATCACAGCAAGTCACCAGAACGTTACCACCGCCGATAGCAAAACCGTTGACGCGCGCTATCACTGGCTTGGGGACGTCGCGAATGACCCCTTGCAACTCCTCGACCGGTAAGCCGATTACGCCGCGGCCATCGTATCCGCCATCATGCGCGGACTGATCGCCACCGGTGCAAAAAGCCTTGTTGCCGGCGCCGGTCAAGACAATGACTCCGATCGACTTGTCCCATCCCGCACTATTCAACGCGTGGATTAACTCGTCGCAGGTCTTGCCGCGGAAGGCATTGTACTTCTCTGGCCGATTGATGGTAATCCTGGCGATAGCGTTACGCGCGTCGTACAGAATGTCTTCATATTCACTCATTAGGGTGCTCCTTATCTGTTCGTTCTTGTCCATCGCGCCGTTGATTAGAAGACCACGTCACGCACCATTGTGGTCAGACCCGAACCGCATAAATCTCTTTTTGCCAGTCTCCTTCTCGCCCTGTTAGGATACCCGTCCGAGGAGCTATATGGACACCAATAGGATTCTTGCAGAACTTCGTGCCGAGCGCGGCCGTATCGACCAAGCTATTTCGGCAATCGAAGCCGTCAACTCAACTGAACACCACAGAGTAGGCCGTCCGCCAAAGGCGGCACGTAAGGTGCGCCGGCGTGGCCGCATGAGTGCTGCTGCCCGCAGGAAGATGTCGCGGCTGATGAAGCAGCGCTGGGCGCAGGGAAAGATCAAGCCAGCCAAAGCGTCGAGGCCAGCGCGGCGGATGAACCGTGCCGCGCGCAAAAGGATCGCGGCGGCGCAGCGAGCCCGGTGGGCGAAGTTTAAGGCCCAGCAGCGGGAGGAGAACAAGGTCGCCTAGCCGGGGTGCGAGAGTTTTGCAAACACCGTGGCTAACTGGAAGCTTCGCCATGCTGGAGGTCGATTTTCCGGAACTCCTTCGCTGATGACCTGATCAACGGCTGTTTTTCAGCCTGCACCTCCAAGGTAGGCGTTCAGGAGTTGTCCCTCTTGTTTCACCGCTTGCGGAGTGCCCTGCAAGACGATGCTCCCCACTGAGAGCACGTAGACGTAGTCACAGAT
>JGI12269J14319_10006040_pt1 | contig 10567 bp, 9 predicted proteins | sample PeaSoiSIISIP2007_FD_14319 | JGI IMG/M metagenome (IMG submission 14319) | reverse complement strand
CCCCCTCGCTGCTCATGGCGGGGATCCTGGTGTTCGGTGCCGCGACCTATGGCTTGCTGCCGGTAGCCGCCATTCCGAACGTGGATTTCCCGACCATCACGGTCAGCTCGCAACTTCCGGGTGCGAGCCCCGAGACCATGGCCTCCTCGGTCGCGACCCCGCTCGAGCAGCAATTCGCGGCCATTCCGGGGCTCACGCAGATGACCTCGACGAGCGGCCTCGGGTCCACGACCATCACGCTGCAATTCGAGCTCACCCGCAGCATCGACGGCGCTGCCGGCGACGTGCAGACGGCGATCAACGCGGCAAGCGGGCTTTTGCCCAAGGACCTGCCCAATCCGCCGACCTACAAGAAGGACAACCCGGCGGACCGCGCCGTCCTCGTCTATGCCGTCTATTCCGATGCGCTGCCGCTCTACAAGGTCGACGACTATGCCTATACGATCATCGCCCAGAAGCTCTCGACCGTAAGCGGCGTTTCCCAAGTGATCGTCGCGGGACAGCAGACGTACGCCGCCCATGTCCAGATCAATCCGGCCGAGCTCGCCTCGCGCGGGATCGGGCTTGAGGACGTCCGCACCGCCCTTACCACCGCAACCCTCGACCAGCCCAAGGGCAACCTCGAGGGCGCGCGCCAGACATTCACGCTCGACACCAATGACCAGCTCTTCAACGCCAACGCCTACCGCAACGTGATCGTGGCCTACCGCAACGGAGCACCTGTAAGGCTCCAGGACGTCGGCGACATCATCGATTCGAGCATCCTTCCCCGCACCGGCGCTTGGTTCGACTACAGGCGGGCCGAACTCCTCTTTATCAAGCGCCAGGCGGGTGCCAACACGATCGCCATCGTCGATCAGATCAAGGCCATGATCCCGCGTCTCAAGGCCTCGATCCCGCCCTCGGTCAAGGTCGACCTCATCGCCGACCGCTCCTTGACGATCCGTTCCTCGGTCCGCGACGTGGAGTTCACCCTCATGATCACCGTGGGTCTCGTGGTGATGGTGATCTTCATCTTCCTGCGCAGCGCCTGGGCGACCGTCATTCCGGGCATCGCCGTGCCGCTCTCGCTCGTCGCGACGTTCGGCGCCATGTACTTGCTCGGCTACAGCATCGACAACCTCTCGCTCATGGCGCTCACCATCTCGGTCGGCTTCGTCGTCGACGACGCCATCGTCATGCTCGAGAACATCTTCCGCTACATCGAGATGGGGGAGCGCCCTCTCGATGCGGCGCTCAAGGGTGCTGGTCAGATCGGGTTCACCATCGTATCGATCACCTTCTCCCTCGTCGCGGTCTTCATTCCGCTCCTTCTGATGGGCGGCATCGTCGGCCGCCTCTTCCGCGAGTTCGCCGTCACGGTGACCGTGGCGGTGATCGTCTCGGCCTTCGTCTCGCTGAGCTTGAGCCCCGTCATGGCCTCGCTCTTCCTCAAGCGCGAGACCGGGCACGCCAAGAACCCCTTCAACCGCGCCGCCGAGCGCTTCTTCGACTGGATGATCAAGAGCTACGACCGCGGCCTCGTTTGGATATTCCGTCACCAACCCCTGGCACTCGGCTCGACGCTCGCTCTCATCGTCGTGACCGGGATTCTCTACATCTGGATTCCAAAGGGCTTTTTCCCCGAGCAGGATACCGGCTTCATCTTCGGGCAGGCCGAGGCAAGGCAGGACACCTCCTTCGCCGCCATGTCGAAGATCGAGCAGCAGTTCGCGAAGATCCTGCTCGGCGATCCCGCGGTCTATGCGGTGGTCGGGTTCGCCGGCTCGACCGGCGGCAATCCGAGCGAGAGCACGGCGCGCTTTTTCGTTCAGCTCAAGCCCTTCGAGGAGCGCGACGTCTCCGCCCAGCAGGTCATCCAGCGCCTGCGTCCCAAGGTGGCACAGGTCACGGGCGCCTTCTTCTTCATGCAGGCCGGGCAGGACATCAACGTCGGCGGCCGGCTCTCCAAGACGGAGTATCAATATACCCTGACCGATACGGACAGCGGCGAGCTCAATCACTGGGCGCCGATCATCCAGGGAGAAATGGAGAAGCTGCGCCAGGTCCAGGACGTGGGCTCGGACCAGCAGATCTCCTCCCCGCATATCGCGATCGAGGTCGACCGCGATGCCGCCTCGCGCATGGGCCTCAACCTTTCGCTCATCGACGAGACGCTCTACGACGCCTTCGGCCAGCGCCAGGTCGCCACCATCTACACCTCGACGAGCCAGTACAAGGTGATCCTCGAGGTTCAGCCGCAGTTCCAGAACGACCCCGCGGCGCTTGCGCGCATTTATGTGCCGGGCCCGGGAGGCTCCCAGGTGCCGCTCGGCTCCTTCGTGCATTTCACCGACAAGGTCGAGCCGCTCACGGTCAACCACCAGGGCCAATTCCCCTCGGTGACGCTCTCCTTCAATCTCGCACCCGGCTATTCGCTCGGCCAGGCGGTCGACGCCATCCAGGCGATCCAGAGCCGCCTGCACACGCCCATAACCCTCGACGGCTCGTTCCAGGGCACCGCACAGGCCTTCCAGGCCTCGTTGTCCTCGACCCCGCTCCTCATCGCGGCGGCGATCCTCGTGGTCTACATCGTGCTGGGCATGCTCTACGAGAGCTACATCCATCCCATCACGATCCTCTCCGCCCTGCCCTCGGCCGGCGTGGGCGCGCTCATCATGCTCACGCTCTGCGGCTACGATCTGAGCGTCATCGCCCTCATCGGCATCATCCTCTTGATCGGCATCGTGAAGAAGAACGCGATCATGATGATCGATTTCGCGCTCGTTGCGGAGCGCGAGGAGGGCAAGAACCCGCTCGAGGCGATCCACCAGGCCTGTCTCTTGCGCTTTCGTCCCATCATGATGACGACGATGTCGGCTCTTTTCGGCAGCCTGCCCATAGCACTGGGCCAGGGTTCCGGCTCGGAGCTGCGCCGGCCGCTCGGCATTGCCATCGTCGGTGGCCTCTTGGTGTCCCAGTTCCTGACGCTCTACACCACCCCGATCATCTATCTCTACCTCGATCGCGCCGCCCGATGGTTGAGCGGGCGCGGTCGGGTGGCACAGGAGGTTCATGACGACGGCACGACGCTGCCGGCGCCGAGCCGCCGGCCGGGCGAATGAGTGCTGGGTTGAAGGCCGACCGTGCCTAACCCTGACGACGAGAATCCCGACGAGAACAGCGCCGACCGCTCGACCGCACGGCTTGCCGGCTTGGCACTGATCCTTCTGCTGGCGGTGCTCGGCCTTTTTCTCGTGCAGAAGTTGCGCTCGGAGTCCGCCCTCGAGGATTGCCTCATGTCGGGACGCAGCAACTGTGCGCCCATCGGCGAGCCGCGCCGCTGAGGCGTGTCCGCGAACGCGCGTCCCCGCGCAAGGCCGAATTCGCGAAAAAGGTTTCACCACGGAGACACGGAGAGCACGGAGAGAGAGAAAAATTTTCTCTTCTTCGCTTCTCTGTGTCCTCCGTGTCTCCGTGGTGGAAATCTTTCCTTAGCGCGGCAGGGACGCGCTTCCATCATAGCGGCAGACGCGCTAGCCGCGCTTCTCGGCCAGTATGTCGCGGATTTCCCCGAGCAGCACCTCGCTCCGCGACGGCACAGGCGGGGCCGCGGGCTTTGCCTCCTCGCGCACGTGCACGCGCGTGAGCACCTTGATGAGCCAAAATATCGCGAAGCTGACGATGAGGAACTGGATGACGGCGTTGAGGAAGAGGCCGATGTTCAAGGTTACGGCACCGGCCTTCTGCGCGTCGGCGAGTGTGGTGGCTGATGACCCCTTGAGGGTGACGAAGACGTTGGTAAAGTCGATGCCGCCGACGACGAGACCAATGAGCGGGGTCAGAACATCCTTCACCAGGCTGTTCACCACGCCGGTGAAAGCGACCCCGATGACGACGCCGACGGCGAGGTCGACGACATTGCCGCGCATGATGAAGGCGCGGAATTCATCGACCCAGGCTGGCCGCCGAATGCCGAGCGGAGACGTGCTTCGTTCGCTCATGAAAATCCCCTCCCTGTCGTTCTCGTATAGCCGGTATTCCCCCGATGCGTGGTCTTGCCTGCGTCAGAATTTACCTTATTCGGACTATGGAGCAAGGCGGAGCCGGTGAGCCGTGCAAGACCGGGCCGCGCTTTACACCTCCTCCCCGCTCCGGCATCATCGGCAGCGCAAAGGGGAGACGCCATGAAGCTGCCGACGCACGGACGCTACGATTACTCGGCCATCACCAAGCGGCCGGATTATTCCTGGCCCGAGGGCAAGCGCCTCGCCGTTCACGTCGCCTTGAACATCGAGCATTTCGCCTTCGGGCAGGGCCTCGGGCATTTCGTCTCCGCGGAGACGCCACCTCCCGACCACCGCAACTACAGTTGGCGCGATTACGGCAACCGCGTCGGCGTGTGGCGGCTGCTCGAGCTGCTCGACGAGCTCAAGCTCCCCGGCAATCATCTGGTCAATACCGCCGTCTATGATTACTGCCCGGAGGTGGCGGCGGCGGTGCGCGCGCGCGGCGACGAGATCATCGCCCACGGCCGCACCAACTCGGAGCGACCCACGCCGGCGTGGGAGGAGGACGAGTGCCAGCTCATCAAAGAGGTGACCGAGACGATCCGGCGCCACGAGGGCAAGCCGCCCGGCGGCTGGATGGCGCCGTGGATGGCGCAGACCAGGGTCACGCCCGACCTCTTGAAGGAGGCCGGCTACGTCTTCCTCATGGATTGGCCCTGCGACGACCAGCCGATCTGGCTGCGCACGCGCGCGGGGCCGCTGCTCTCCGTACCCTATCCGCTCGAGATCAACGATTCGCCGCAGCTCCTCAATCGCCACCACACGCCGAGCGAGTTCGCCAAGATGATCGTCGACCAGTTCGAGGAGATGCTGCGCCAGTCGGAGCGCCAGCCGCTCGTCTGCGGCATAGCCCTCCATGCCATGGTGGTCGGCCAACCCTACCGCCTGCGGGTGCTGCGCGAGGCGCTCAAGCACATCGCCAACCATGCCGAGCGCCGCAAGGTGTGGTTCACGCGGCCCGGCGAGATCGCGGCCTACATCAAATCGCTGCCGCCGGGCACCGTGCCCGGGAGCTGAGCCCGCTCTAAAGCCGTGGGCTCTGCCTGTGGAAGTCCGTCGCCTGCTGATAGCTGTGCGCCAGAGTGAAAAGCGCGGCCTCGGCGAAGGGCTTGCCGATCAGCTGGAAGCCGAGCGGCAGGCCGCTCGCGCTGAAGCCGCACGGCACGCTCAAGGCGGGGAGCCCCAAGAGGTTGAAGGGCCGGGTGAAGCGCGAGAGCTGCGCCACCAGCGTCAGCACCGCCTCGCCGGTGCCTTCGACGTCGCTCTCCGCGAGCGTAGGCACGGGGAGCGGGAGTGCCGGCAGGTGCAGCACGTCGATCTCCGCCATCACTTGCGTGAGGAACTCCGCGAGCAGGGTTGCGCGCAGGCTGAGCGCCTCGATATAGCGGGTCGCCGGGATGAAGAGCCCGGCCTCGATCCGGCTGCGCACATGGTCCGAGTAGTCCTGCGGCCGCTCGCCGAGCCAGCGGCGGTGGATGGTCGCGGCCTCGCATTTGATGATGGTGTCGGCTACTTGGTAAGCGAGCGAGAGGTCCGGCAAGCGCACCGGCACGAGGCGGGCGCCCAAGGAGCGCAGCGCCTCGAGGCTCGCCGCGAGCGAGGCGCGCACCTCGGGCGCCACCCCGGCGTAGCCCTCCTCATGCGGCACGCCGACGCGCCAGCCCTTGATGCCGGCGGCCAGGCTCGCGAGGTAATCGGGAACCGGTGCTGCGCTCGCGGTCGGGTCCTGGGGATCGGCACCTGCGATGATGCCGGAGAGGAGGGCGCAGTCCAGGGCGGTGCGGGCGAGCGGGCCGACATGGTCGAGCGACCAGGCGCGCGGCATGGCGCCGAACCGGCTCACCCGTCCGTAAGTGGGTTTGAGGCCGACGACGCCGTTAGCGGCCGCCGGCATGCGGATCGACCCACCTGTGTCGGAGCCGAGCGCGCGCCGAGCGCGCCATAGACGAGCCGCGCCGCCACCGCCGCTCCCGAGCCGCTAGAGGAGCCCCCGGTCATGTGGCGCGGATTCCACGGGTTGCGACAGGCGCCGTAGAACTTGTTGTGTCCGGTGGGGCCTGCGGCGAACTCCGACATGTTGAGGCGGCCAAGGTTGACGGCGCCCGCGGCCTCGAGGCGCTGAAGCACGGTCGCATGACGCTCGGCGCGCCAATTGCGCCTGATCTCAGAGCCGCCGGTCGAGACGGCACCCGGGCGATAGAACATGTCCTTATGCGCGAGCGGCACGCCGTGGAGTGCGCCGCGCAGTTTGCCGCGCGCGAGCTCGGCATCGCGCGCGGCTGCCTCTCCGAGTGCCGCTTCGGCCTCGAGCGCGATGAAGCATTTGAGATGCCCATCTAGGCGCTCGATACGTGCGAGGCAGGCCCGCGTCACCTCGAGCGAGGAGAGCCGCCGCGCGCGAATGGCGTCCGCCACCTCCATCAGGCTCATGCCGCAAGGGTCGTCCGTCATCGGGCGTGCGCGGCAAGAAGGGCGGGGAAGGCGCTCGGCTCGGCATCGAAATCGAGCTTTGCGCTTGCCGCGCGCACGGCGCTGTTGAGGCGGTCGACCTCGAGCGCCAGCTCGCGCGCGCGCGCGGGCGCCACCCTGATCTCCTGAAGCTCCTTCGCGGATTCCAGGATGAACTCCGGACGTACGCTCATGCTTGCCTCACTTTTCTATGCCAAGTCTCGTCATTCGCCGGCCCGACCTCGATTCCACAATCTATATCCCGAGATAGGCCGTCTGCACCTTGGGATCGTTGAGGAGCTCGCGCGAGGGTCCGGCCAGCAGCGAGATGCGCTCGGCGGGCATCCGAGCGCGCCGGAGCGGGCGGATTTCGGCTCGTTTTGTCCGGGGGCACTCGCCGCCGGATCGGCCGGCGGAATTCGCTATTTGCCGCCGCCGAAGTATCTCTTCATCGGCTCGAAGTAGCTCTTCTGCCAGCCGCCGTCGCGATAGCTCGTGTGACCGTCGGGCACGTTCCTGTGCCGCACCGTGACGAGCGTGCCGCCCGCGGCCGGCTCGAGCAGGACCTCGATCTCGGAATCCGCGTCGTCGTCCTTGAACCGCGTCGTGCGCCAGGACTGCACGATGCGGCGGCCCGGCTCGAGCTTGAGGTTGCGCCCGGAGATGTAGCCGTTCCACGCCGTGAAGTCGACCCCTTCGCGCGCCGAGATGCGCGCGGGCTTGTTGCCCGTCATCTCGCTGTGGCCGCGGCTCGAGAGCCAGGCGTCGTAAATCGCCTGCGGGCTCGCCGGGATGACGTCCGAGAGCGAGAATTCAAACGGCATGCCAGCGCTCCTTTCGTGGCCGGCTGCAGACGGCGCCGCGATGCGCACGCGCCCTCACGCATATTTATATTGAGGCTGCCAGCCGGAAGCACCCTCCGGGATGAGGTCGAGGAGGTGCCAGAGCGCGCAGAAGTCGTCGCCGGGCCCGAAGCGCGTATCGGAGACCCGGAAGAGCTTGCCGCCGCGCTTCTCAAAGACCGAGACGCCGGGGAGCCAGCTCTTGTCGTCGCGATAGCCCATGTCGGCTGCGAAGCTGCTGCCGCGATGGGACACCATGCGAATTCGCCAATCGCGCGAGGCCTTGAACTTCGCCTGCTTGTCCGGATCGTCCGGTGAGGCAAGCACGAAGGCGGCGCGATTCTCGAGGTGCGGCAGGATGCCGTTGAAGCCGTCGGCCCACAGCGTGCAATAGCGGCAGCCGGCGCCCATGTTGTGGATGACGAAGAGATGCTCCTTTTCGCCGAAGAGCTCGGAGAGGCGGACCTTGCCCTCCGCGGTCGCGAGCTCGTAATCCTTCACTTCCTCGGGCTCGATCGTTTGCTGGAGCTCGCGCATCTCCTTGCGCAGCTCGGCGATCTGCTGGCGCAGCTGCGCCATCTTCTTGGACGTTTCGCGGTATGCCATGACTTTCCTCCTCCCTCTGGTGCGGTTGCCAAGGCGGACGCGTCTCAGGGCTTGCGCGGCTTGCGCCGCGCCTTCGCCGCCCTCTTGCGCCGCTCGATGCGGTCGAGCCAGGCGGCGAGCGTGTCGAACTGCGACTGCCAGTATTTGCTGTAACGATTGATCCATACTGCCGCCTCATAGATCGGCCCCGCATCGAGGCGGCAGCGGCTGATGCGGCCGGTGCGCTCCTGCTTGATGAGGCCGGCCCTGACCAGCACCTGGATGTGCCGCGAGACGGCCTGGAGCGAGATCGCAAAGGGTTTCGCCAACTCGGACACGAGCAACTCCTCGCCGTCGAGCCGCCTCAAGATGGCGCGCCGCACCGGATCCGCGAGTGCTGCAAAGACGCGGTCGAGGGCCTCGTCAGCAGGCTCACGGGCGGCCGCCGAAGCAGGGCTCGCGCGTCGCATGGCGGCGATTTTAATCAACATGTCTGTTGATAGTCAACAGATAAGTTTATGATTGCGCCGAGCGCCGCGGCGGGCCCGTGAACGCAGCGCCTAAAGCAGCTTGAGCTGCTGCTGCGCCGGCTTGCGGGCGGATGCCTGCATGTGCTGGACCTTCACGAGCTCGCTCTCGATGTCGGCGAGGAAGGGCGAAGCCGGGAGCGCCCGCCGCCGGCCGCGCCACAGCCGCTCGCGCGCACGGCAGAGGAAGAGCCGGTCCTTGGCCCGCGTCATGCCGACATAGGCGAGGCGGCGCTCCTCGGCGAGGCTCGCCTCGTCGGCCTCGCCCCAGCGGAGCGGCAGCAGACCGTCCTCGAGGCCGACGATGAAGACGACGGCGAACTCGAGCCCCTTGGCGGCGTGAAGTGTCAAGAGCGACACCGCGTCGGCGCGGGGGTCCCAGAAATCCGCATCCGTCGCGAGCAGAAGCGCATCCTCGAAGTGCGCGCGATCGCCAGCGCTCGCCTCGGCGAGTGCCGAAAGCTGCTGGAGCGCCCTCTCGATCGCCGCCGCGTCGGGGGCACCTTCCTGGAGTGCCAGACGCGCGGCCGCCGCATTGAGCTCGATAGCGAGGCGGCTGCCGGCCTCCGCGTTAGCACCGCCTTGCGCGAGCTCGCGCAGCAAGGCCCGCACGGCGGGCTCCTCGGCAAGCGGCGCGCGCGAGGCCTTCTTGCAGGGGATGCCCGAGCGGGCGAAGGCTTCTGCAAGGGCCGCCGACTGCGCTTCTGTACGGTACAATACGGCGAAGTCGGCGAAGCCGAGCGCCGCATCGCCGCCCGTCGTCGCCCGTCCGATGTCGATCGAGAAGAAGCTGTGTCCGCCGATGAGCTCTTCGATCGAATGCACGACGAACCCCGCCTCGGCGCGTTCCGTGGCTGCGGTATGGGTGGTGATGCGCTCGGCCATCTCGCGCACGATCTCGGCGAACCGCGCCTCTCCGCGCGACTCCGCGATGAGCTGGCCTGCCGCGGCCACGATCGTGCCGCTCGAGCGGTAGTTGCGCCTGAGCGTGACGACGGCGGCCGTAGGATAGTCCTCCTTGAAGCGCTCGAAAGAGGAGGCATCCGCCCCGCGGAAGCCATAGATCGCCTGGCGCGGATCGCCGATCACGGCGAGATTGCCGTCGCCGGGTGCCAGAAGCGTGAGCAGGCGGTATTGCTGCGCGTCCACGTCCTGGAACTCGTCGACCGAGATGAAGCGGAATCGCTCGCGAAAGTGCGCCGCGAGTGCCGCGTCCGACGCCAGGGCACGGACCGCGAGGCCGACGAGATCGTCGAAGTCGATCAAGTTCTTGAGCGCCAATGCCTGCTGATAGGCCGAGAGTGCGGCCGCGACCCCGCCCTCGGCCGGCAGCTCGCTGCGCTTTGCTTTGGAGATGGTGCTGAGCAGCGTGCGCGCCTTGCGCTCGGAAAGCGCCAACGTCTCCGCGAGGAGTGCGGTGCGCTCCGCCTCGCCGGCCAGGCGGAAGCCGCGATGAAGGCCGGCCGCATGGCCATGCTCGCTGAGAATGGCAAGGCCGAGCGAATGGAAGGTGTGGATTGGAATTTGTTCCGTGCCGGCCGGCAGCAGGCGTGCCAGGCGCTCTCTCATCTCGGAGGCGGCCCGGCGCGTGAAGGTGATGGCGAGGCACGCCGCACTCGGCACCCCGCACTCGGCGACGAGATGGGCGATGCGATGCGTGAGCGTGCGGGTCTTGCCTGAGCCGGGACCCGCGATGACGAGGAGCGGGCCGAGCGTCGTCGCGGCGGCGAGAAGCTGGTCGTCATCCAGGCCCGCGAGAAGCGGCACCGGAACGACGCTGCCTGGCGCTGCCAACGGCTCGCGGTGCTGCTCGAGGCGCTGGCGCGGGGCTGGCGCGCTCGATCGCACCCCGGACGTTTCCTTGGGCGCCTCTGCGTCCGTCTTCCTCCGCTTGCGGCCGGGCACCTCGAAGAGCAGGCCGCCCGCGGTGCGGCGTTTGAGCTCGGCCGCCTCGAAGAGCCTGATGACGCCGTATTCGCCGTCGTAGCCCGCCTCGCGGATGACCCGTCCCGCGCGCAGCCGCGCGATGGCCTCGGCGAGAAGCGAGGAGTCCGCGCGCGCGATGTCGTCGAGGGGGACCGCTTGCAGGATCGCGAGCTCGGGCCCGAGGCTCGCG
>JGI12269J14319_10006035_pt1 | contig 10570 bp, 12 predicted proteins | sample PeaSoiSIISIP2007_FD_14319 | JGI IMG/M metagenome (IMG submission 14319) | reverse complement strand
CCTTTTGCAGAGTTCCCCAATCTGCATCAATCCATAGTGTTTCTAGAAGATAGAAGTACTGCTCAGCCATCGTCAAGTTCAAGTAGTCTTCGTAGCGTTCTGTAACCTTTAGTAGAAACTTCCCGCCCTTGCCTGGAATCATAATTGCCAATTTACCAGCCAAAGCCAACTGATTAAACATATGCAGCAACGGATATGAGCCCTGATCTAACTTGGGGTTAGCGTCGTTTGTCTTTAAGCCCATGAGTTGATTTAACTCCCATAACAACTCCCTAGGCATATACTGGTTTTTAGTTGATAACACTGTCTCCTTCATCTTCAGTCTATCCATGAAAATTCGAAAATCCTGCAGTAAAGTGGTTGGGTATGTTGCGCTAATTATCAAGGCAAATTCTCTCCTTTGACTGGCGTTTGACAGTTAATTAATTCGAACCCTTGCTACGCAAGGGTTCCAGAACTTTAAATTTAAGCGTGCCACTACAATTACCTTTTTATGGTAATTGTTCTTAACGGTTTATAGTTTGAACCCGATCCGGTACTCTAGCCCCAACTGCTTTAAATGCTACTGCTGCAGCACCGTGGACTTCCGTTCGTACTAAATGTTCACTGTTTTTGACCTTCAAATTTACGATATGTACTTTACGCAAAGCTCTGATGACCTCAGTGTATCCGTATTCGCTACCACACTCCATCAGGAGCTTTTGAAACTTGATCTCAACAACCAGGGCCAAGAAGCAAAGCATGATGTGACCCGCAATTCGCTTTTCTGTCCAATGGAAAACAGGACGTAAATCCAGGGTGCTTTTCAGATTCCTAAAAGCACGTTCAATCTGCCATAAGTCTTTGTAAGCTGTTGCTACTTCTGCTGTCGGCAATTCAGTATTAGTTTGCAGAATGTATAGGCCATCAAATAGTTCAGCTTGTTTTAGCTTTTCTTCATTAATGGTCGCTGCTTCTTCCACGACATTAAGATAGCGCTTGTATTCACTGTTACCCACCAAATCCTTTAGACTGCCATGCTCTAATTTCTTACGAAGCTTCTCTTCGATTCGCTTTCTAACGATTACATCTCTCTTAGCCTCTTCTTCGTTAAGACAAACAATGTAACGGTTATTATTCAGAGTGACCTCTTTAACCTTCAGATTGTCTTTTTCCTCGACGGTTACATAAGGAGAGGGATCGGCAATAATTTCCGGGGCCAGTTTAATACTACGCATCCGAACTCCAAGGATGTATTGAAGTTTAAGTTCTTCAAGAAGATCAAGAGTTCGTTTACCCATCATACCACGATCTCCAACAACAATAACCCTTTGAACATTAAACCGCTGCTTTAAGTCACGAATGGCTTCCATGAAAGCCTCTGTATCCGGAGTATTGCCAGGGAATAAATGATGAGCAATGGGCATGCCATCTCTGGACATTAAGAGACCGATCATAACTTGAAGACGATCAGGCCGATGGTCCTTTGAATGACCGTAATCTAGGAGATCGAAGGCTCCGGCTGACCCTTCGACATAGGTACTTGTCGTATCAAAAAACACCAAATCTAATTGACCGCTAAAAAGGTCAGTATGTCTATAGAAGAGCTTTTGTTCGATAGCGTCTTTGTTCTCATCAAGAAAATCAATAGCGCGATAAAAGTGATGCAGCTTCAGAGAATCAAATTGGGGACGATAAACATCCTCTTTCCAGTCATTGACCCCCAGCTTACTTGTAGGCTCAATTAAACGATTAAGAACCATGCAGAAGACAGCTTCTTGAACATCAATACTCATTTCAGTCTCATCCACAAGCTGATTGATAATCTCATGAAGTCCGAGTTTTTCCCAAAGTCGACGAAAAACCATCGTTGGACCATACTCTTTACTCCAGTCAGCAAAGAGGTCCTCAGCGGCTGATACGACGGCCAAGTTTTGAGAGAATTTCGCTAGAGAACGGATTAAGTCGTCAAGTTTCCCATCCTGGAGATCCTCCACTCTCCCCAGATTACATAGAACCTTTTGACGAACCTTGCCCTCTTCGCGGCGGCTCTCACATATTTGTAGGTAACGACGCTCTGAGCCGTTCCTGTTATAGGCAGTTTTTATTCTTGCAAACATAGCAACACTATTATACCATGTAATCCCATGATATGACAATATGTACTTTGCTATGCGCGGCACTACATTTTTGGTTTTTTGGCATAAAAAATGGCCGTTTGGCCAAAAGTGAAGTTTGGAATCCGCAAGAAAAGCGGTTATTGTATTCTAATTTATACTCTAAAATTTTTCCTACTGTCAAACGCCAGTTTGAAATTCTATCGCTAGAAAAATGTACAACTTTGGATATTTCGAGGTGCAGCCCAGCTCACATTTTTCCTCCTTTCCTTTTTGACTAACTATATTTCAAGTAAACCCTCAACATCTGCCAAATCGCTCGCGGGTTGCCTTTCAATAATAAAGAAAACTCCACAGCAAATAAATACCCACACTCTTCGCACAAGCCTGGGATCTCAATGCATCGCCCGCATATGAACTCCCGACCCGCTTCATATACAACACATTGTCGGCACGGACGCTCCCAATTTCCCAGCAAATAACGATCTAAGCCGACGGGTAGATTAAAAACAGGGTACCCACTTTTAATCAATTTCTTGATTGTCGCTACAGCCTGTTCTTTCTGCTCTCGGTTTAAGCTCAGCCCCTCAGTTCCAGAATAGGGAGTGTGAAAATTAAACGAGATAGCTTTGACAGGTTTCAGCTTGCTTGCTAGCTCAGTAACCTCGCTAATTTCATTATAATTAAGATTATTCACAGCCATGTAGAAGACCACATTGTCTGTGCTAACTCCTTGAAGGTTCTCCATGATCGTGGAAAAAGTCTCTCCTCTAATTAAATCGTGCGTTCTTGCTGAGCCGTCGATGCTGAGGAATACCGAATCTGCTTCCGGAACATCCACTGCTATAGTGCCATTTGTCACAACACAAACCAGTACAAAACCCATCTCTTTGGCAATTCTAACCAGATCCTGAATAGTTTTCCCACCATCCTGCCAGAGAAGAACCTCTCCGCCGCAGAAGAACAGGATCTTTACTCCCTCTTCCTTCAACTTCTTCATCAAAGCCAAGGTTTCGCTGTAAGTAGCAAAAGTATTTGCTTGATTGGCTACAGCACAATGCTGACAACTTAAATTACATTGGTCAGTCAATATGATCGTCGCCAAAACTGGAGGTGCACTTGGGATTAAAATTGCTTTTAGCCCTGAAAGAGCCAATGAGGCAAACTTTAAAGCGTTCATCTTAAACCCCCACTCTACAATTCCAAACGTTTTGGCCAAGGCTCTTGCATACTAGCATCCCAGAGGTTATTAAGGTAGCGTAAAGAATACTGTTTTTCAACGAAGTGATAACAGAAAGCCCCCAACTGGGTGAGTCTTAAATCGCCTCCTTGCTCTTTAGCCAAACCTAGGATCTTTAAACCACTGACCATCGATCTAAACTCTTTGTTCAAAGATTTCCCAAATAACTCGCTAAATCTTTGGCGCGAAATACTCATATCGTAACACCGCCAAAACAGCCAAAACACTTGCTGTTCTCGATCATTCATATGGTTAACCAGACTAATTGGTTTTCTTCCATTCTCTATAGCTTTGATGTACTCTTCCACATCAAACGTATTGAGGTAAAAATACATACTATAAAGGGACGTAGCTGACGCCCCTAAACCAAGGAATCGTTCTCTCGTTACTGAGGTGTAGCGTTTAGCCCCTTTTTTACCATATGTCCAGATCGATGTTCGCTGATAACCATATTCCTGGGCTATCCGATCCAGCTTCTTTTGTATGCTATATTCTTGGAATTCCCCGAAACGATGACGACCGGATGCCTTAATACGGGCCTGTAGCGAGGTGAGTGGAAAGACGATTAGAGGATATATAGATACCTGGTCGACACCGTATGACAAGCAAATGTGCAAATCCCTTTCCATGTCGGCAATGGTTTGGCCCGGAATATTATACATCAAGTCAATATCAACTGTAGTGAATCCCGCCTGCATGGCCCGTTTTACTGCCTGGTGACATTCCTCTACCTCATATCCCCTTTCAAGAAAATCTAATGCTTCTGAACTAAAACTTTGAACACCAATAGATACCAGATTGATCCCAGCTTTTCTGAGCTCCTGAAACTTCTCTTCCGTCCCTTCTCGTGGATGAACTTCGATACCTACATCCCCAGAGAAATCCATGTTTTTTCTTAACTTGTCTAACAACTCCGCTAATTGGTCCACGATTAATGTAGGCGTTCCCCCACCAAAATAGATGGAATCTATCTTTTTCCCTTGGAGAAAAGGCTTGTATAGCTCCAATTCCTGGGACAGGGCTTTACAGTACCTTTCAGCCTGCTCCAATTTATAAAAAGTTTTGTTGTAGGGACAGAACTGGCAAAGTTTTTGGCAAAATGGAACGTGTATGTATAAACCAAATTCCTTCGGCACGAGGGCAAAATCAATGTCTCCTTCTCGATAGGGTTCAAAGACATATTTTCCCCATTTATGAGCCACAATTAACTTAAGTAGTTCAGTGAGCATTTCTTTCCTCGACTTCCTTTTAGCATCGAGAGCTATGAAACATGTTTTCCAGGCAGACACTGTTGTCTAACGATGATGACCAGAGTCCGTCATTGCCCAAAAATATTCTCCGCGATCTTGGTCTGACCTCTATATAGACTATGCGACGGCAACGTATATCGAATCGTTATTCTTTGGTGTTACATACATCCAGAATTGATTTGAATACAAAAAAACGAGTCCAAGCACAATACCAAAAAGCGTACCATTTGAAATAGCTCTCGAATCATTCCATGCTACAAATTGGGCGATGGCCAAACTTATAACTAACCCACCAAGGATTCTCCTCTATTCAAAATGCTTGTATCTTACGTTGGTAATAAATAAGCGTTTCGCAGGAAAGGAAATTAGCATTGATTTATCTTTACACCTTCAGCAGCCATAAAATGGCCCTGCCGATTCTCTGGGGTATTTCCCGAAAATGCCCGCCGGGCTCTTTTACATAGGTCACTTTGGCGGATTTTACAATTAGCTCTTTGGATTTCTGCGTTGCTATGCCCACTTCGCGCATTAATGGGTCTTTGGTCTTTTCCTCTTTGCCGCCTAAACTCAGGTATATTTTGCCGGAGGGCTTGTGCTCCTGCAAAAATTCCAGCCATCCCGGAAACCATAGCGACCCGGAACAGCTGCCGCAACCAGTAAAACCCAACCTGCATTGGGCATAGAAAGCCGTCAGTCCCCCTAGAGAATAGCCCACCGGATACACTTCCCCGTTGAGGGAATAAAGGCTCTGCAGCGCCGGCAGCAGGGTATCTTTCATGAAGTCCAGTGTTTCGTCGGCTTTCCCAGCAAAAATCCGACCGCCCGTACCTTCCAGATACCAGGGTGTAAAGTCCCGGTTCCAGTCGATGGGGCCGAATCCCGTAATTAGAAACGGCCGACACTCCCCAGCTTCGATCAGGGGCAACAGCATTTCACTTATTTCCGACAGTTGCTGCACATAGTCGTCTCCTGACAGCAAAATCACCAGCGGCACCGGCTGATCCGATGATCCCAACTGATCTGCCCAGCAATATTTTTCGTTCAGTGCAAATTTCATCATCAGAGTTCCGGCTCCTGCATCAGCTCAAAACGATATTTTCGGATGACCTCCGGGTATTTCACATGGTCTACTTCGCTCAAAAACATGTTTCCCTCATTTTCGCTATGGGTGGCAACCGCCAGCAACTGGTACATTTTATTCTTGAAATGGCAGTACTTGCTGCCGATCACCGGTTTTCTTGGTTCCATAAGTACCTCCATTGATATGCTTCAGATTGGGATTTGGAAACTTACAATTGTTAGCCTAACCGGTATTAAACATAATCAGTAGTTTTAATTCTACTTATTGATTAAGTCTGTACCATATGAGTTATCGATTGCACAAAGCCATTCGCCTTGTAGATTCATTTCATCAGGCTGATTGCTGTACCAGATTCGAAGGGATTCTCCCACTGCTGCGCGTTCCTGAACCGTTTTCAGATCTTTTTTTATCCTTTTAAACATTTTCTGAGCCGCCTGATGACCTTCGTCATTCGGAAAAACGCTGTATAAGTGTTCCAAAGTCTGCTTCCGCTTGATACCGGGCTGATTCTCCGAAATATCTCCAATGCTCAGCACCAAGTTAAACCCATAGATGTCTGCTGTATTTCCACCCAAGGGGGTAGCACTCTCCCACGCTAAGCGTGCCTTTTCCTTAGCTTTTCGTCGGGCAGCTTCAACTTCTTCTTTGGTTGGCTTGCTTCCATCCGCGTGACTAACGATAACGCCAATACACCCATCTTGATATTCCCCCTCGCCATAATGCTGTGCCACTTTGAGACTTCCACATGCACTATCGCTAAATACTATTTCAAGCATATTATCCTTCTCTCAAATCCATATTTGGCGTATATATCGGATTATCCTTGAATAAATCCTAGGTAACTTCGCATTTTTAGCCTAATGTGAGTTACACAACTTCGCAGATAAAATAGCTACAAATGCACAGCAACAAAAATCCCAACAACAATCTCTTCCATATTCGAAAAATAATGCCTGTCTCCCGCATGTCTGTCGCCTAACGTTCCGTGAATTCCCGAAGTCTGGTTACTTCATTCATATCCTCTCAGATTTTGGGAATTCGCTGTTGGGCAATGGACCATTCCCCCCAGATACAGAGACGACCACGGATGGGAGTCCCTTAAACGTTCCTCTTGAACTATTTATTATACAAAATAAGAAAAATACGTCTTATCATGATTTCTAAATGCTTTATCTTAAATAATTCCATTCTTCTTAAGACAATACCAAATATTAATCACATATGCGACACTTGTTACTAAAATCATTCCTATAATTATTGGAGTAGTTATTGGAGTAGAACGCTTTTTAATCACGTAAAGTATAATGCCATCATTTAATGCAATAACTAAGACACCTCTGATTATAAGCTCTGTTAAAATACTCATTAACATTAAACCTCCTTTTGATAAATGATTACATTTGAAGAATAGTATACATTAATCTACGTATGTGCAATAATTTTAATCATTTATTCGTACTTTTCCAATCCGCGTATGGATGCGCGGTCTCCCGCATGGTCTTTCGCCTAACGTCCAGAGGGTTTGCGACGTCGGGTTACTACATTCATATTCTCTCCGATGTCGCTAAACCTTCTGTTTTGCGATGCCGTACGCCCCGCGAAGCCAGGCACAACTCCCACAAAACGCGCCTGCACACAAAGTTACTTTTTGTTATATTTCTCCGCTGGATCTTCCTTTTCTCCAATGCCTTGAGCAAACCTTAACAAATAGCCGTCTGGATCTAAAACCAGAAATTCTTTATGCCCGACAAGCTTATTACCTGCTCTATACCAATTTTCTTGGATTTTAATTTTAATAGGATAATTATTTTGCTCTATATTTCTATACAATTCATCAATGTTGTTCGTTGCTATTTGTAGATTAATCCCTCGACCATAAGGATATATTAAATCTCCAGTTTCCCAATGTCCATTTCTCTCCTCAATCATAATTTGTGATTCTTCTAGTGATAGAAAAGCAAACTTATCTTCTTTTCGTTCATATTCTAATTTAAAAGAAAGAGTATTCAGATAGAAGTCTAGACTTTTCTCAATATTTGAGACACTTAACTCTGGAATCAGTGCATTAAATCTAAGCATTTTCATCTTCCTCCGCATCGCCAATAGATACAAAAACTGAAAAGCCTTTTCCTAGATAATTCACGCATGTCAGTAGACCTTCTTACGTACGGTTTCGCATAACGATGGATTACAGACGTGTGTCGTATATCCTCCAATTTCATAGGGTGTATCCGACACATGTCGGTAATCTGCTGTCAATTCAAACCCGCTTGCTATGATGTTTAACTAATACAGAAGTCATCGTTTGGAGTGACCATGCTATGGAAAATGAGAAGTTAGGTTTATTTGTTTTGTGAATTCAAGCCCAACCTCATAATGCAATTTTCGGTTTACCCCCTTGACACTTGGGGCACTTACGCTGCCAAATATCTGATCCATTTGCCTTGTACTTAAAATTACAGTTTCTACATTCAAGTAAATAAAACCATTGCATGTGGTCACTACCTGGTTCATCTGTTCGTCCAAGGTTAATTTGATTGTTTTTGTTGATATATCCCAGTTCAGTAGTTCCTTTTAAAACCATTGCCCTCCTGCCCTCAATCCTTTTGAAATCGCTTCCCACCAAAAGCATGGATAGTTCTAGTTCCCGCAATGCACCTTCCCCATTGTTCCATACCCTTCGGTATGAAAAGTTCATCACCAGGATTAAGCACATACTCCTTACCATTCATTATAACCGTATATTGGCCGCAAACACAGACCATGTATTCGTCGAATTCATGGCTATGTTTCTTGGAAACTCTATCAGCATGGCATGTCCAAAAGGCCATCTGACTACCATCTGCACCCTTGTAAAAATAGCCTTCGATGTCTTGGGTATTTTGCTCTTTAGGGTTGATGTGGTTTTTGGGGTTTTTCATAAAGGCTGGGAAATCTATCACAGGTAAGACCTCCTGTTAAGACATTTTCGACTGCAGAGATGGGTTTTATATCCGTGGGCAAATGATACTGATACATTTCTAAGCAATTTGTATTATTAATCAGCGTGTCCATGGTAATTTTCAGCGGCTTCTTGTATATCATCGGATAGTCTTTCTCATCATAATATGTACGTATTGGAAATGCCAACTGCTCCCTATCTATTAAGAATTGTGCATTTACACCTTCTTTATTTCCTCTGGCATCCAATCTAACCCACTTATTAATCTCAGATAAATACACGGCATTTAACGCATGAATACAATAACCCGTCTCCGGTGTGTCACCAAGAGTTGCGCGCTGATAACAAAATCCCATTGGAATTTTCACCGTCCGCAGCAGGGCAGCCAATAAATTAGCTTTGGCGTAACATATTCCTTCTTTAAATATTAATGCTTCCGAAGCCGTTCTTGTAATACGTGCACTTTGAATGTCCCAAGAATGAGCAATTTCATCTCTGACAAATTCATAGGCCTTTGTCACCTGATCAATTTCGTTATAACAATTCCCAAATAACTCATTAACCTTTTCTCTAATCTGCGAATGACCAAAATCAACATGCTCATCCTCAACCAAATAGTCTTGTAGATTTGGTGTTTCAAGTATGAGTTTCATTTAATTCTCCCCGTTTCTATGGTTCCGTTCAGTTGATTTCCGGACAGGGTTCGATAAGCGCAATATAGAGAATGCGAAGCTAATCCAGAATCTATTAACATGCCATTATGCTCATAATCTTCAAGTACACTTTTTCAACACTCGATGATAGACTGGCATATCTTCGGCAACCGCAGACACAGCCTCAAGTTTTCCGGCATGGATCATTTCTTCTATACGGAATGCGACCCAGTAATCACCAATTCCAAGTAGATATTTACCAAGCACCCGCCCGATAACCATTACTTCCTGAAATTCCTCACCCTCTGCTGCGATTTCACGAAGGATAAAGCCATCATAGAGGGTTTCCGGTGCACTGATCAACTGTCCATTCAGCGTGGCCCGCAAAGGTGCGTTCTCCCTTTGTAGCTCCTGCCAATGAGATGCACAGCTTTGTTCAAATACCGGTAGCACAGGCTTTTGCAAGGCGAGAAACCGATGCCATTCTCCGGGAGCAACTTCACCCCAACCGCTTTTCCGCACGATATTTCCCTTTTCGTCAGCTTCCCATTCCGGGAGCTTGACAATAGAAACCTGTTTAAGATGCGCTTTCCACTGATTCAACTGCTCCATGAACCAATAGAGTCCACACATTTCATCAGGCTGATTGCTGTACCATACTCGAAGGGATTCTCCCGATGCTACGCGTTTCCGAACCGTTTTCAGATCTTCACTTACCCTTTTAAGTATTTTCTGAGCCGCATGACACCCCTCGTCATTCGGATAAACGCTGTATAAGTGTTCCAAAGTCTGCTTCCGCTTGATACCAGGCTGATTCTCCGAAATATCTCCAATGCTCAGCACCAAGTTAAACCCATAGATGTCTGATGTATTTCCACTCAAAGGGGTAGCGCTCTCCCAAGCCAAGCGTGCCTTTTCTTCTGCTTCTAGTTGAGCAACTTCAACTTCCTCTTTGGTTGGCTTGCTTCCATCCGCGTGACTAACGAATACGCCAAAAAACCCACCTTGATATTTCCCTTTACCATAGTGCTGTGCTACTTTAAGACTTCCGCAAGCACTCTCGCTGAATACTATTTCAATCATATTAACCTCCTCTCAAATCCAGATATGCTTACATGTTGGATTATAAAAATAATAAGAAATAACACTTTAATCGTTCAACAGCCCATTATTAGCCTAACGGGAATATGGACCGGGAACCTAGCCGTTTACGCAAAGTTACTACGCTTAATACGAATGATGTGCAGCAATTCCGTTGTCATTCTGAGCAGCGCGAAGAATCTATTTGCCCCAGTTTTCGGATAAATCA